>ENA-OQHD01000463-OQHD01000463.1-human-gut-metagenome-genome-assembly--contig:-NODE-463-length-14646-cov-4.677664_pt1 | contig 14646 bp, 13 predicted proteins | sample MGYA00242560_ERZ504711 | MGnify/ENA primary metagenome ERZ504711 (study PRJEB26092, sample SAMD00036198) | human gut metagenome | host: Homo sapiens | study: EMG produced TPA metagenomics assembly of... | reverse complement strand
GAGCTGAAGAAGATTATCGAAGCTTATTGGAAGGGTGTCGCAACGCTCGACGACGTGCGCGCCACCGCCAAGGAACTGCGCGCCAAGCATTGGAAGCTGCAGCAGGAAGCCGGAATCGATTTGATTCCGAGCAACGACTTCAGCTATTACGACCAGATGCTCGACACTGCCATCCTGCTCAACGTCATTCCGCAGCGCTACCAGCGCCTCGCCTTCGACAATCCCGAAGAGACGCTGTTCGCCATGGGCCGCGGCTACCAAGGAGACAAGGGCGACGTCACCGCGCTGCCGATGAAGAAGTGGTTCACCACCAACTACCACTATCTGGTGCCGGAAGTCGACGAAGCCACCGACATCAAGCTCAACAGCACCAAGCCGTTCGACGAATTCAACGAGGCGAAGGCGCTCGGCATCACCACCAAGCCGGTGCTCATCGGCCCGTACACCTTCCTCAAGCTCGCCCGCAATCCGCAGGCCGAAGAACTCGTATACGACAAGGGCCTGGTCAACGCGGTCGCAGCCGTCTACGCCGAGGTCGTGGCCAAGTTCGCCGAGCTGGGCGCCGAATGGATCCAGATCGACGAACCGTACCTCGTGCTCGACAAGGAGCCGGGCGACGTCGAACTGTTCAAGAGCCTGTACACCAAGATCCTGCCCGCACGCGACGGCAAGATCAAGGTGCTGCTCAACACCTACTTCGGCCACATCGCCGACGTGTATGAGACAGTCAACCTGCTCGCCTTCGACGGCATCGGACTCGACCTCAACGAAGGCAAGGACGAGAATCTCGCCGCCGTTGAAAAGTTCGGCGTCGCAGAGAGCACCACCATCTTCGCCGGTGTGGTCAACGGCCGCAACATCTGGCGTAACGATTACGCCGTCAGCCTTGGACTCGTCGACGCGCTGAAGAAGGTCACCGGCAACGTGGCCGTCTCCACCGCAAGCTCCCTGCTGCATGTGCCGTTCAGCACCGAAGGTGAAGACGGTCTCGCCGATGATGTGCGCAAGCATTTCGCCTTCGCCGTTGAAAAGCTCGGCGAACTGCACGACCTCGCGGTTCTCGCCGACGCCAGCGAGGAAGACAAGAAGGCATCCGGGGCATTGGCAGCCAACCAGGCGCTCTTCGACGGTACCCGCGTCGCCGCCGACAAGAACGTGGCGGAACGTCTCGCAGCCCTGACCGACTCGGACTTCGTGCGCCAGCCGGCACGTGCCGAACGTCAGAAGGCACAGCGGGAGGCGTTGAACCTGCCATTGCTGCCGACCACCACCATCGGATCCTTCCCGCAAACCAAGGAAGTGCGCGCCGAACGCGCCAGACTGCGCAAGGGCGAAATCACCAAGACTGAATACGACGAATACATGAAGGCGCAGATCGACGCCTGCATCAAGCATCAGGAGCAGATCGGCCTTGACGTGCTCGTGCACGGCGAATTCGAGCGTAACGATATGGTCGAATACTTCGGCCAGAACCTCAACGGTTTCCTGTTCACCAAGAACGCTTGGGTCCAGTCCTACGGCACCCGTTGTGTGAAGCCTCCGATCGTATGGGGCGACGTGTCCCGCGCCAACCCGATCACCGTGGAATGGAGCGCCTACGCACAGTCCCGTACCAGCCATGTGATGAAGGGCATGCTCACCGGCCCGGTCACTATTCTCAACTGGTCCTGGCCACGCGAGGACATCACCCACGAGCAGCAGACCCAGCAGCTGGCCCTCGCCATCCGCGACGAAGTGCTCGACCTCGAAGCCGCAGGCATCAAGGTCATCCAGATCGACGAGGCCGCCCTGCGTGAAAAGCTGCCGCTCAGGAAGACCGACTGGCACAAGAAGTACCTCGACTGGGCCATTCCGGCATTCCGACTGGTGCACTCCGCGGTCAAGCCGACCACGCAGATCCACACCCACATGTGCTACTCGGAGTTCAACGACATCATCACCGACATCGACGCCATGGACGCCGACGTGATCTCCTTCGAAGCCTCCCGCGGCGATCTCGTGGTGCTCGACGCCATCCACGACGCCAACTTCGAAACCGAAGCTGGCCCGGGCGTCTACGATATCCACTCGCCGCGCATCCCGTCCGAAGCCGAAATCGAGGAACGCATCTACGAAATCCTCAAGAAGATGGACGTCGAAAAGGTGTGGATCAACCCCGACTGCGGTTTGAAGACCCGCGGCAACGCCGAAACCTGGCCAAGCCTCGAAAACCTCGTGGCCGCAGCCCAGGCTGTGCGTGCCAAGCTGACCAAATAAGGCGAAACGTTAGGAACAAGACGACAGCCATGCATTCGCCAATGTTCTCGCTCGAGGTGTTCCCTCCGAAGCGAACCTCCCCTGTAGGCACCATCTACGACACGTTGGATGGCCTGCAGGGGTTGGACCCCGATTTCATTTCCGTCACCTACGGCACCGGCAAATCATCCGACCGTACATTGACCGCGCGCATCGCCCACACGGTAAGCGAATACGGCATCCCCAGCGTGGCCCATCTGACCGCGCAGTATCTGAACAAGGATGACGTCGACCAGGCACTCGACATGTTCGAACAGGCCAAGGTCTCCGGCGTGCTCGCCTTGCGTGGCGACCGCATCGACGGTGCCGAACCGGCAGGAGTATTCGAACATGCCAGCGATCTGGCCGTATACATCCGCCAGCAACGTCCGGACATGAAGATCTACGGCGCCTGCTATCCGGAAAAGCACCCGCAGGCGGCAACGCTGGAAGAAGACATCGACAATCTCAAAAAGAAAGTCGACGCCGGCGTGACGCACCTGATTTCGCAACTGTTCTACGACAACGAGGATTTCCTGAGATTCCTCGACAAAGCGAGGGCCGCAGGCATCGATGCGCCGATCGAAGCGGGCATCATGCCGGTCATGAACGCGAAATCGGTGTTGAACATGTCGAGCAAATGTCAGTCGAAGATCCCCGAAAAACTCGGCATTATGCTTGATAAATGGGGAAGCGACAAGGCTTTGCTTAAAGAGGCGGGTATCGCTTACGCATCCGAGCAGATCTGCGATCTAGTGGCGCGGGGCGTCGACGGTGTGCACCTGTATACGATGAACCATCCATGCGTCAGCAGACGTATTTGGTCCAACGTCAAACCATTCTTCGTCTGATTCCAGACGATGCAACAAACATCAGGGGCGGTTGCGGGTATTTCGCAACCGCCCCTGATGTTATACGGTCACTATAGAAACCATGACTTCCATGCAACACAAGTTCGGAGCGCTCGATCTGATTCGAGCAGGGTTGCAAGATCTCGACAAGGCTCGCACATTGTTCGATGAGCTGCACAATGACGGCATTGACGATGACAGAATGCGACTGCTGCTAGCAACGCTGGGAAAAAGCGTGCGATCCCGACGTCGCACTCAGCAACCTGGTAGACATCATCAAAGTGATGCAAAGCCGAGGCAAGGATTTCACCAACATCATCGCCGACGAGAACTCTTTCGTACGACTGATCACTGTGCTCGGCGTCACCCGTCACGTCCGGCGTAACGTGCAGCCGCTGTTCTGAGGATTATCCGCCTGTTCTCCGCGCTGCGATTGTGTTCCGCCGGGATGGTGGAACGTCATATACGTGACGCCGAGGGAGGCCTGTTGCATCGGATATTACGCAAGATCATTCTATCCGACGTCACGGTTGGGACTTCTACTTTTTCTTGGTACTCCTCGCACTCTTCAACGGTGTCTTCGGCTTGGCGGGCTCGAACCACGGGAAGCGGTGAAGTACCCAGCGGTGCAGCGGCGGGGTCTTGGCGACGGCCCAACCCGCAATCATTGCGAAAATCGCCACCCACGAGGCGAGATTCTGCTTGGCGAAGATCAGCAGGATGGTTAGTCCCACGGCGATGATGCCGAGGAATTGCGAATATTTGTTCTGCGATTCGGTGGTCTTGTCCGTCTTCATCGGCACGAAACCGAAGAACAGGCCAATCGCCACGGATACGATGGCGACGGCGACGCAGATGATGATGTCCTGAGTGCTCATGAACGTTCCCTTCCCGGAACAGGCGATGAAGATATGCGATTGTATCAGTTTACCGCAGCGCATCGGCGCGCGCCGATGCGCCCCTTCTATTCGAGATTCATAGCGGCGCTGATCGTGCGGTCGATGAGCTTGCGCTGATGAACCATGTTGGCGTATTTCGGGTTCTCCGTTATCCCCTCGCTCTCACGTCCGGCGTCAACGCCAGCGATTTGCGCGATGATTTCCTCGTGGGAGGTCTCGGCGGTGCGATACACGCCGCGGATACGTCCTTGGCGGATGACCACGATGCGATCCGACACCGCGAACACGTTCGGCAGGTCATGACAGACCATCACTACCGACCGGCCATCGGAACGTATCCGTTTGATGTAGGACAGCACCTCCGCGGCCTGCATCACCGACAGCGAGGCGGTCGGCTCGTCGAGCAGGATGAGCTGCGGGTCGTTGAGTAGCGTGCGGGCGATGGCCACGGTCTGACGCTGCCCCACCGACAGCGAGGTGATGGGGGACCCCACACGGATCGCGGAGCTCAGCGTTCCGAGCACGGAACGGCTCGCGTGTTCATCATATCGTCGTCACGAACCCAGCCCGACTGCATCTCCTTGCCGAGGAAAAGATTGGAAGCCACATCGAGGTTGTCGCAGAGTTCCTGACCCTTTGGAAGACGGAAGCGATGCCCATGCGGTCCGCCTCCCCGGATCGACGGGGGATCGTCACCTGTTCGCCGTTGAGGTAGATATGCCCGAATCCGGGTTGCAGAAAACCGGAGATTACCTTCATCAGTGTGGACTTGCCGGCGCCGTTGTCGCCCACGATGGCGATGACCTCTTTGCGGTCGATGGTCAGATTCACCGATTTCAGCGCCTCGACGAATCCGAATCTGACGCAGATGTCCTCCAGCCGCAGCAACGGAGGTGTACTTGCGTTCCTCATGTCATCCCTCTTTCCTTGACCCTTTCCTCATGGGTGTTTCGTCTATGCTGCGATGCTGTTGCGAATCGCATGTCCGATGGCGGCGAGCGCGCCGCCCAGCGCGCAGTTGTCGCTCGGGTGAGGGGAGCTCAGCACCGTGATTGGCATGACCGCGTCGGGGAACAGCAGCCGCTGCAGCGCTTCATTGAACGGTTGAGTAAACACCTCGCCGGCCATGGCGAGTTTGCCTCCGACCACGACGACCTCCGGGTCGATGCTGATGCACAAGTCGGCGGCCACTTGCCCGATGCGCACCGCCGTGTCAGCGATGATGCGGCGGCATCCGGGGTCGCCGTTGTTCGCCTGTGCCACGAGGTCGTCCATCGTCATGTTGCCGTGCGTGACGCTGAGCAGTTGCACCAGCCGGTTCTCAGCGACAATGGTGTTGAGGCATCCGCGATTGCCGCAGGAGCAGATCGCACCGAGCGGATCGACTTGGATATGGCCGATCTCGCCGGCCAGGCCGGTCACCCCGTGCATGATCTCCCCGCCGGCAACGATGCCCGCGCCTACGTTGTCATTGGTGGAGATATAGACGAAGTCGCGCTTGCCGATTGCTGCGCCCATGCGTGATTCGCAGTAGGCGGCGTAGTTTGCGTCGTTGTCGACATATACGGGGGTTGTTGAATGTGGCGCTTAGCGGAGAGACGATGTCGAAGCCATCCCACCCGGGCATGACGCCGGGGATGGCGATCATGTGGTCGCCGATGGCGACTGGTGCGGCCAAGGCCACGCCGATGCCGGCGATCTCCCCGGGATCAGCGTCGATGTTGGTCATGGTCTCGTTGATGAGCTGTATCGCGCGTTCCAGTGTGGTGTCGGCCTTGTGACCGAGGGGAAGCGGCAGCATATGCTCCGCGATGATTGATTTCGCGAAATCGACGACGGCCAGTTTCAGTTCGCGTTGCGCGATCCACAGGCCGATGCCGAGACCCTGATTGTGGGCGAGTCTGACCAAGGTAGCCCTGCGGCCGTTGCGTATGGTGCTTTTCGTCTCCAGCTGTCCCTCGTCGACGAGTTGGTGGACGAGTGTGGAGACCGTTGCGGTGGAGAGGCTGGTGACCTCCGCGAGTTCGACCTGCGTCATAGCGCCGAATTTGTGGATGCTGGACAGCAGGTTGGCACGGTTTGCCTCGCGCAGAGAGGTTTGTGAGCCGAAAAGTCGTGTTGCCATGGATATCCAGTGTAGCCCGACGCGGTGGTCGCCGGGGCCGTGTGCGCTCTTCCTGCGGCGTGTCGCGTCGAAAGGCGCACAATACAGCTCTTATGTTCGATAACTGAATTTAAATAACGTTTAAGAACAAATATAAGTTTGACAACTTAACTCAAGAGTGTATGCTATGAGATGAACCGGAACGGTCCGGATCACAAACGGAACAATGGTCGTTCCGTCACCCTCAAAGATGAAGGAGAATACATGCAGTTCACCAAGAAGATCGTCGCCGTCGTGGCGGGCGTGGCGATGTGCGCGGGTCTCACGGCCTGTGGCGGCAGTCGAACCGGACAGTCCGGCGACGGCGACAAGATCGAGAGAGGCGCAACCATCGGCATTTCGATGCCGACCAAATCCGAGGAGCGCTGGAACAAGGATGGCAACAACCTCAAGGCCAATCTTGAGAAGCGAGGGTACAAGGTCATCCTGTCGTTCGCGGATGACAAGCCCGCCCAACAGAACGCCGACATCGAGAACATGGTCAACAACGACGCCAAGATCGTCGTGGTCGCCTCCAAGGACGGCACCGCGGTCGGTCCAGCCGTCGAGAAGGCCCGTGACGCTGGCGCGAAGGTCATCGCCTACGACCGTCTGATCATGAACACCGACGCGGTCGACTACTACGCCACGTTCCAGCTGGAGCAGACTGGTGTACTCGAGGCCACCTGGCTGATCGACAAACTCGGGTTGGAGGACGGCGCCACCGGCCCGTTCAACATCGAGCTGTTCGCGGGCTCCCCGGACGACAATAATTCCAAATACTTCTTCAAGGGTGCATGGGATCTGCTCCAGCCCTACTTCGAGAAGGGAATCCTCGTCAACCCATCCAACCACGGCGGCGGCGTGAAGGCCTCCGACAAGGCCGAGGACATCTGGCAGAAGATCGGCGTGCAGTCTTGGAAGGCCGAGCAGGCCCAGAAGGACATGGAATCCATCCTCGACTCCACTTACGCGCACGGCGAGAAACTCGACGCGGTGCTCAGCCCCTACGACGGCATCACCCAAGGCGTGGCCAACGCCATCGAGTCCAAGCGCCCGGATATGAAGCCCGGCACCGACAGCTGGCCGTACATCACCGGCCAGGACGCGATGGAGATCTCTATCGCCAACATCGCTAACGGCAAGCAGGGCGAGACTGTGTTCAAGGACGTGAACAAGCTCGCGAACGCCGTCGAGGAGATGATCATCGAGATCGCCGAGGGCAAGGAGGTGTCCGGCATCAACGGCAAGTTCAATAACGGCAACTTGGACGTGCCGTCCAAGCTGCTTGACCCGCAGGGCATCACCATCGACAACCTCTCCGATTTGGTGAAGGCGAACTACGTGACCCAGAGCCGCTTCAACGAACTGACTAAGGGCACGCTGCTCGAGGATCAGATCAAGTGACGCGACGGTTCGACGGATGGGGCACACGGCCGTCGTGGCGTGCGCCCCATCCCCTCGCAACACAATATGAGGAGTGATGAAATGTCCCAAACAGACACCATTCTGATGATGGAGAACATCACCAAGACGTTCGGACCGGTCAAGGCCCTGACCGACGTGAATCTGGAGGTGGGCCGTGGCGAGATCCACGCCATCTGCGGCGAGAACGGCGCGGGCAAATCGACGTTGATGAACGTGCTTTCCGGTGTGTATCCATACGGCAGCTACAGCGGAAGGATCGTCTTCGACGGCAAGGAATGCAGATTCCGCACGATCAATGACTCCGAGGCCGATGGCATCGTGATCATCCATCAGGAGCTGGCGCTGAGCCCGTTCCTGTCCATCGCCGAGAACATCTTCATGGGCAACGAGCGGGCCAGGGCCGGCGTCGTCGACTGGGACCGGACCCGCGCCGAGGCCAGAAAGCTGTTGGATCGCGTGGGCCTCCCGGAGGATCCGGACACCAGGATCATGGACATCGGTGTCGGCAAGCAGCAGCTCGTCGAAATCGCCAAGGCTCTGAGCAAGGACGTGAAACTGCTCATCCTCGACGAGCCCACCGCGGCCCTGAACGACGAGGACTCCGCCCATCTGCTCGGTCTGGTGCGCCAGCTGCGCGACGAGCAGGGCGTGACTAGCATCATTATCACGCACAAGCTCAACGAGGTCGCCGCCATCGCCGATAACGTCACCATTATTCGTGACGGCTCCACCGTCGGACAGATGTACGTGACGCCGGAGACACCACTCGATCAGGACGAGCTGATCCGCAAGATGGTCGGTCGCCCGCTGCACAACTTGTATCCGGATCATCCCTCTAACAAGCCGGGCGAGGAATATCTGCGCATCGAGGATTGGACCGTGCATCATCCGCTCGACGTCGAGCGCGTGATCGTGGACCACGCGAACATCAACGTGCGCGCCGGCGAGATCGTCGGGCTCGCGGGGCTGATGGGTGCCGGCCGCACCGAGTTGGCTATGAGCGTGTTCGGACGGTCCTATGGCTCGAACATCTCAGGCAACGTGTACGTCAAAGGCAGGAAGGTCAACCTGCCGAGCGTGCAGGCCGCCATCGACGCCGGAATCGCCTACGCTACCGAAGATCGCAAGGTATACGGCCTAAACCTGTTGCAGAACATCCGTGAGAACGCCTCGCTCGCCTCGCTGAAGAAGATGAGCCGGCACGGTGTGATGGACGATAACATCGAACGCAAGGAGGTGGAAGAGTACCGCAAGGACTTCCACATCAAATGTCATGACATCGATGTGAACGTCGGCACGCTTTCCGGCGGCAACCAGCAGAAGGTCGTACTCGCCAAATGGGTGATCTCCCAGCCGGACATCCTCATCCTCGACGAACCGACCCGAGGCATCGACGTCGGCGCCAAATACGAGATCTACGAGATTATCGACCAGCTGGCCGACGCCGGTAAGGCCGTCATTGTGATCTCCTCCGAGCTGCCGGAACTCATCGGCATCTGCGACCGCATCTACACCGTAAGTTACGGCGTCGTCACCGACAACGTCGAGAAGAATGGATTCACTCAGGAATACTTGATGAAGGGAATGACCAAGGAAAGGAAGGTGGACGCCCGATGAGCGCCGCAACCGCAACATCTGCACAGAAGAAAGAGAAGGTCAGCCTGCTGGCCACTATCGGCAACAACGCCCGCCAATACGGCATCGTCGGCGCATTGCTCGTGATCGTCATCGCCTTCGAGATCCTCACTGGAGGTGTGCTGCTCAAGCCGAACAGCTTCGTGTCGCTAATCCAGCAGAACGCCTATGTGATTATCCTCGCCATCGGCATGGTGATGGTCATCATCGCCACCCACATCGACTTGTCTGTCGGTTCGTTGGTCGCCTTCATCGGCGGCGTCTGTGCCCTGCTGATGGAGCGCGCAGGCATGAACTGGATGCTTGCTATCCTCCTCTCCCTCATCGTCGGCCTCATCGTTGGCGTCTGGCAGGGATTCTGGGTGGCCTACGTGGGTATCCCGGGCTTCATCACTACCTTGGCCGGTATGCTGATGTTCCGAGGGCTCGCCACCGTGATTGTCGGCGAATCCGTGCCGATCACCTCCAATGCCTTCCGTGGCATCGCCCGTGACTATCTGCCGAACATCTTGGGGTTCTGGGGGCCGTTCGATGGTCTGACCCTTGTCGTCGGCGTGCTGTGCATCGTCGGCTACGCCTTCTCCCAGCTGCGCAAGCGCAAGCGCGTCGAGAAGGTCGGATTGGTGCCCGAACCGATGAACTTGACTATCCTCAAGATCGTCCTCGCGGCCGTGGTCATTGCGTTCGTCACCTATCTGCTGGCCTCTTCGGGCAACGCGGAACAGGGCGGCATCCCGATTATGCTCGTCATCGTCGGCGTGCTCGTGCTCGCCTACAACTTCATCCTGACCCGGACCGTGTTCGGTCGTCACGTCTACGCCGTCGGCGGCAATCGCAAGGCAGCCATCCTCTCCGGTATCAACACCAAGCGCGTCGACTTCCTGCTGTTCGTCCATATGGGCTTCCTCTCCGCTGTCGCCGCGGTCTGCATGCTATCCCGTCTGGCCTCCGCGACCGCACAGGCCGGCATGGAGTTCGAAATGGACGCCATCGCTGCCTGCTTCATCGGCGGTACGGCCGTCACCGGCGGTATCGGCACGATTCCGGGGGCAGTGGTCGGCGCATTCGTGATGGGCGTCATCAACCAGGGTCTGTCGATCATGGGTGTGGACACCGCCGTGGTGAAGACCATCAAGGGTCTTGTGCTCCTGCTGGCCGTCGCCGTGGACATCATGTCCAAGCGCAAGAAGAGCTGATCTGTTCCGAATCCCCTCCGGCGGATGGGGGTCCGCATCGCGGCGATGCGGACCCCCATCCGCCCGTCCCGTGCTCATTGTCGAAAGAAAAGGAATCCCCATGCGACTGAATACGCATTCCACCGCCCGTCTCTATGCGCTCACCTGCCTCGCCTGCGTGATCTGGCTTGCCCAGTCGCTGATGCAGGCACAGGCCGACGGTTCGTTGCTCGACTGGTCTACCATCGTTTTCTCGCTGTGTTTGCTCGTCGTGATCGGCTGGTGCGCCCGTTGCGCCGTCGTTGGCTGGAACACGAAGGACGGCGATCAGGCGGCGACGTCCCACGATGCGGGGACCACGAAGGAGCATCGTCGATGACATGTCCGTCGTGAAACGCGGAGGTGGTCGCAGATTGGCCGAAATCGCGTCCGAACGGGGCATGGCGTGTACATTAGCTAGATATGAACGCAATGAACGCTTTCCATCCATCGGCCATGGACCTGATCCGCACCGGGCTGCAAAACCTCGACGACGCACGCGCGAACCTTGATCGGCTCAAAGCCGACGGCGTGTCCGACGAACGGCTGGTTGGCATGCTCAAGGCCCTGTCCAAGGCATGCGACCCGGACTGCGCGCTTTCCAACTTCGTCGACATCACCAACGCGATGCAAAGCCAGGGGCGCGACTTCGACGCCATGGTGCCCGACGAGGCGGCGCTCGAACGGCTCATCACCGTGCTCGGCGTATCCGATGAAATGGGCAAGCTCATGCGATTCCGTCCAGAACTCGTGGAGGCCGCAGCCAACGATGCCTGCGAAAGCCACCTTTACAATCACGAACAGCGCAGAGCGCATGTGCTCAAATCGGTAGGAGCCGATCCCAATGACCACACCATGCCGACCGCAAGCCTGCCACTTGCCGAAGCTGCGACGGCGCTACGTAAAACCTATCGCAAACAACTCGCCGCAATCATGGCGCAAGACGCCACGGCGAACGATCCCATCGAAATCCAACCGCGCATCAGCACCGAACTTTCCGACCTTGCGGACGCGGCGCTTGAAGGCGCGCTCGCCATCGCACGCCATGAAGTGGACGGCAGCGAACACGTGCGCTTCGCCATCATCGGCATGGGCAAACTGGGCGCACAGGAGCTCAACTATGTATCCGACGTGGACCTGATCTACGTGGTGGAACCCGCCGACATGGACACCAACGGCATGGCACTCAGCCGAATCGGCACCAAAATAGCCACCACGCTGCAACGTGTATGCCAATCCGTCATCATGGGCGTCGCAGAACCGACACTCTGGCAGATCGACGGTGGACTACGCCCCGAAGGCAAGGACGGTCCGCTGGTACGCAGACTCGAATCCCACGAAGCCTATTACGAGCAATGGGCGGAAAACTGGGAATTCCAGGCCCTGCTCAAAGCCCGCCCGGTAGCCGGCGACACCGACCTCGGACAAGCGTATATGGATATGACCCGACCGTTCGTTTGGACAGCTTCCAAGCGAGACAACTTCGTCTATGACTGCCAGCAGATGCGCAAACGTGTCGAAGACCTTATTCCCAACCCGCTGAAAGACCGCGAAATCAAACTCGGCAGGGGAGGCTTGCGCGACGTCGAATTCACCGTGCAGATGCTCCAACTCGTGCACGGCCGCTCCGACGAAGCATTGCGTACCAGCTCCACACTCGAATCCCTGCAGGCCTTGGCCGAAGGCGGGTACGTCTCACGCAAACAAGCCAAGAAACTTTCATGGGACTACCGATTCGAACGTGTGATGGAACACCGCCAGCAAATGTGGGCGCTCAAACGCACCCACCTGTTCCCGGACCTCGGCAAAGCCAACGCTGGCGGTCTTGAACGCAAACGAGACATCACCATCGACGAGCTGAACCAAAATTCCCGAACTACGTCGACTCGCGCGCGCATTTCACATGCATCCCGAAGAACTCGTCAACAAATACGATGAGACACGTCGTGAGGTGCGTCACCTGCACATGGACATCTACTACCGGCCCATGCTGCCCATCAACGCGGGACTCGACGACGAACAGGTGGAACTCTCCACGAAAGCCACGCAGGAACGATTCGAATCCATCGGATTCGCCGATGCCGACGCGGCCATGCGGCACGTCACCGCGCTCACCGCAGGCATCTCCCGTGCGGCAAAAATCAACCGCATCCTGCTCCCCGCAGTACTGCAATGGCTCGGCGAAGGGCAGAATCCCGACATGGGACTGCTTAACTGGCGCAAACTTGAAGAAAACTTCGGCTCCGAAAGCGGATACCTCGGATTCCTACGCGATTCACCATCCGCGGCACAACGCCTATGCCACGTACTATCCAACTCACGATTCCTCGGCGACGCACTCAACAAATCCGTCGAATCAGTCACATGGCTCGGCAACGACGACTCTTTGCAACCACGTTCGCGAGAAAGCCTCGACATTCAAACCAAGGCGACGCTTGAACGCAATGCCGGCAACATCAACGATTTCGCCAACTCCATCCGAGCCATGCGCAGACACGAAATCGAACGCATCGGTCTCGCTTGGATGAGTGGCGTGATCGACGATGAAGCATCGCTCGCCGGCATGACCGACGTATACGACGCGGCCATCGAAGCATCGCTGCAGTGGGCCATCCAGCATCGCATCAACGACATACAGATCGACGAAGCTCCGGCGGCGATCGCCATCATCGGCATGGGACGGTACGGCGGTAGGGAAGTGAACTTCAGCTCTGATGCTGACGTGATCATCATCTACAGGCCGGCCGAAGGTGCCGATGACGACCAAGCCAACCTTTTCGCACGAAAAGTGCAGGAAGACCTACGTGCGATCCTGCAAGGTCCAACCACATTCGAACCAAAAATCGAACTTGACATGGATCTTAGGCCTGAAGGCAAAAACGGACCGCTCGTACGTTCCTACGCATCCTGCGAGGAATACTATCGATCCTGGGCAAGCACATGGGAGCATCAGGCGCTATTACGCGCACGATATGCGGCAGGCGACGCGTCTCTTGCCGAGGATTTCCTCATGAACATCGCCGACCCGTTGCGTTATCCGAAAATCGATCTTACGGAAACGCAGATCGCCGAAATCCGCAAACTCAAGGCACGTATGGAAGCTGAACGTCTGCCGCGCGGAGTACGTAGGGATCGCCATCTGAAGCTCGGCAAGGGCGGACTGTCTGACGTTGAGTGGACGATCCAGTTGCTGCAATTGCAGCATGCGGGAGACAATGCCAACTTGCGTGTCAACGGTACGTTGCAGGCATTGAACGAGTTGGAACATCGCAAGCTGATTTCCGCTGGCGATGCTGTGGTGTTGCGTAAGGCATGGCGTATGTGCACGGCCGGCGCGCAACGGCAGTTATCTGTGGAGCGGACGCGTCAATCAGGCTGATATTTTGGCCGGACGATTCATATTCGCTGGGAGGCATCGCCGTGTATCTCGGTTACGATGCGAATCGCGGCCAACATTTCGAAAACGACCTGCTCGCCGTGATACGCAAAGCCCGTGACGTAACGGAACGCCTGTTCTACGGTCGTTCGTGAGTCGTGCCATTTGAACGGCTAGGAGCATGGTGTGGCCGTCGGACCGAAGTTATACGGCTCTGACGGTTATGCTGATTCAGGGTTTCGTGCATGGAAGGATGGAGGTTGCGCCACGAATACTTGTGAACACGCGGTGAACTGGCAGGGTCTGCATTTCAGGCTATAGTTGGCTAGGTCACTTCGAGTGGCCACCTTCAACCACAAGTTGCATGAAAGGTGAGCCGTTGTCCTCAGTACTCGAACCGGCGGTCGAAACGCCGATGGTCGGAAAAGCGTCATCACATTGGATGATCTTTCCATTTGCCAGATTCAAGAATTACTCCACAAGGCGCAGTACATTGATTCTCATCGTAAAGAAGTGGCGCACACCTGCGACGGCAGGGTGCTCGCCACTTTATTTTATGAGCCCAGCACCCGTACGCGTCTGAGCTTTGAAACCGCCATGCTCCGACTCGGCGGCAAGGTGATCGGTTTCGCCGGCGCCCAGCTCGCTTCCGTGACCAAGGGCGAAAACCATTTTCGGACACCCTGAAAAACCGTGTCCAACTACGTGGACGTGGTGGCGATCCGCCACCCGAAGGAAGGCGCCGCGCTCGTGGCGTCCCGTGCAGCCTCCGTGCCGGTCATCAACGCCGCGATGGTGGACATATGCACCCACGCAGACTCTGGCC
>ENA-OQHD01000462-OQHD01000462.1-human-gut-metagenome-genome-assembly--contig:-NODE-462-length-14711-cov-2.800398_pt1 | contig 14711 bp, 17 predicted proteins | sample MGYA00242560_ERZ504711 | MGnify/ENA primary metagenome ERZ504711 (study PRJEB26092, sample SAMD00036198) | human gut metagenome | host: Homo sapiens | study: EMG produced TPA metagenomics assembly of... | reverse complement strand
AAGGAAAAGACCATGCGGCACCTTGCCCTTTCCTACGGTGTGGAAGCTATCTATATGCCCGAACTTGCCAACGGGCAGGAATATTACTTTGCAGCCTTGCGCCGCTTGTTGAAGGAAGGCCGTTTATGTCCTACGGACATGGTGGGCTACCTGAGTAGCGGTAAAGCCGGTACGCGCACTTCTTTCCTCGAAATCAACGTGGTGGAAGATGCCCTGAAACATGCTGAAGATAGTGTGTTGCCCAACAGTAACAGATATTTGTAGGATAAGGGATTAAGGATAAGGGGTTAGGGATTAGCGGTTAATGATTAATTAATAATTGTGCGCAGAACTAACCCCTAACCCCTAATCCCTTATCCCTAACCTATAATCCATTAACAAAGTGACGATTGACGAATACAATTTTGCAGCACATTGATGATGAGGGCGATTATCTGAAAGCGCTCTATCGCGACACGCATGTCAAGTTGCTATATCCCCGCATGGCTTCCGGACATTTGCAGGGGCGTATGCTCAAGATGTTTGTCCCGGATGATTCGTCCCCGGCAGGTGCTGGAGATAGGGACTTATAGCGGATATTCCGCACTTTGCATAGCAGAAGGACTGCCGGAGGGCGGGATGCTGCATACGTTTGAAATCAACGACGAGCAGGAGGACTTCACCCGTCCGTGGCTGGAGAATTCCGATTACGCGGATAAAATCAGGTTCTACATTGGCGATGCCTTGGAGCTGGTACCGCAACTGGACCTCACTTTCGACCTTGCCTTTATTGACGGAGATAAGCGTAAATACATAGAGTATTATGAAATGGTGCTCGCCCGCCTTTCCGGCGGTGGATATATCATTGCCGACAATACCTTGTGGGATGGCCATGTGCTGGAAGAACAACCCCATCGCACAGACCTGCAAACAATCAGTATCAAAGCCTTCAATGATTTGGTGGCGCGGGATGCGCGTGTGGAGAAAGTCATTCTTTCCCCTGCGTGACGGATTGACGATTATCCGTAAGAAGTAACTGATTTTTTTATCTTTTTCTCAGCAGCCGCTTGCTGAGGTATCTCACCGGATACCATACGGACAAGAAGCCTACAGTGATGACCGTTAAGAATACCAGAATAATATCCGTGGCATGTACACTTACCGGATAAGCGTCCACTACAAAACTTCCATTGCCTGCCCCCCAATGAAATCAACCCGAAACGTTGCTGCAGAAAGCACAGCAACAATCCTAAAACGATGCCGGAGAGGGCGCCGAATACAGAAATCATCCTGCCTTCGAACAAGAAGATGCGCGCTATGAGGCGGTCGTCGGCACCCAGGTTGCGCAGTGTCTCCACATCCTCCCGTTTGTCCAGTATCAGCATGGACAGCGAACCGATGACATTGAAGCATGCGATACCCAGAATGAAGGTGAGGAAGAGATAAGAGATGAGTTTCTCTATTTCCATGATGCGGAAAACATCGGCCTGCTGCTCGTAGCGGTTCTGTACAATGAATCGGTCGCCGAGAATGCCTGCTATTTTCTTTGTACGGAGCCGATGTTGGAACCGGGTTTCAGTTTCATCTCGATGGCAGAGACTTCCGTGTCATAATTGAACAGACGGCGGGCAAAGTCAAGTGACGTCAGTATGTAGCGTGAATCGTATTTTTGCTGGTTGACGGCAAAGATGGCGCCGGGCGAGAAGAGATACTCCCGGTTGAAAGCCGCAGTGGGGTTGGCTATGTTTACCCGTACGTTCCGTTTGGGGGCATAGACCTGCAACGGGTCTACGAACTGAATGCCGGTGCCCAACTCGGATATAAGTTCCACACCCAGAAAACCATAGTCCACCACCGAGTCGCTCAGTAGGAACTTTCCCGTCCCATAGAGCAAGCTGTCGATGGATGTAAGCTGTTCGAAATTGTCCTCCACTCCCTTGATGACGGCCATTGCCTGGCGGTCCTTGTACTGCACCATGGCATTCTCTTCCAGTGTTTCCGTCCACACGTCAATCTCGGACAGGGCGTGTACTTGCCGGATGCACGCTTCGTGCGGGTCGAAAACCTTACCTTCGCGGACGGTGATTTTCAGTTCCGGGTCGAAGGCTGTGAAAAAGGCCTGCCACCATGTCCTGAAAACCGTTGAACACGGACAAGGTGCATACCAACGCCAACGTAGCCAATGCCACTCCACACACCGAAATACCGGAGATGATATTAATGGCATTGTGTTTCTTCTTGGAGAAGAGGTAGCGGCGGGCTATAAAGAAGGGAAGGGACATTATTTCAGCAGTTCGTCAATTCGTTCCAGATAGTCCAGTGAGTCGTCTACGAAGAACTTCAGTTCGGGGATAATGCGTAGTTGGTGGCGTACGCGGGTACCCAGTTCAAAGCGTATGGATTTCATGTTTCCGTTGATGTTCTTGACTATTTCTTCGCTTTTCTCCGAGGGGAATATACTGAGATAAGCGCGTGCCACGCTCATGTCGGGGCTGATGCGTACGGCACTGACGGAAATCAGTATGCCGGGCATGGACTTGGTTTGCAACAAGAAGATATCACTCAGTTCCTTCTGCAGGAGACGGGCTATTTTATTTTCGTCTGGTAGTTTCCATACTGTTCATTTTTTTCATGCTGGGTGCAGCCTGTTTTCACGTTAGCAAAGTTACTGAAATATATCGTTCTGCCGACTGTTTATAGCTTTTTTTTCCATTCTTTTCCCTATTGTAGGTTCATTCTTTTCCGTTCTGTCGATGAGATATGCCTTTTCGTAGATTCTATTTGTTGTTCTTGTTATGCTTCCCTAACTTTGATGTCAGTTCGGAGAACTGCTGATGATGAGTGAAGAAGGAAGAGAACCATTCCGTTATAGAAGAGACTCTCTCTAAATAGCGTTTTTTTCCATGTATTATTGACTTGAACCGTTTTTACCCGGGAGGGTAGAAACGGTTTTTTTTGGCGCATCTGACCGGGCTTTCTTGTCTCTTGCATAGGCTTCCGTTGTGTGCTACATAGGCTTCTGTTGTGTTTTGCACGGTGGTTTGTCTTGAGAAGCCTTTGGGTTTATCATGTGCGCACGGCTGTGGTACGCCTTTTCCACAGTCGTGAAGAAGACGTGCCACAGCTGTGAAGAATATGCTTCACAGCCGTGGTTTTTCATCAATATATAGGGGTTGACAGAACAGACATAAGGGAATGACAGAACAAACATGAGGGAATAACGGAACGGACATAAGCACTCGACGCATTCCGTATCAGGGTATGAATAGCGGAATGCGTCGGGTGCTTGTGGGGGAATGATATGATATTTTTTTTCATGCCTTTACATACTTCCTTTTAGTTATCAGCACTGCCACGATGATACCTATCACCAGCAGTGCCAGTGCTCCGTAGGCGATGCCTTCCGTCACGTGCAGGCTGGTGGGGTCAAAGCGCATTTCTATGGTGTGCTGTCCGGCAGGAACATACATTGTGCGCAGGATATAGTCGGCGCGTGCCAGTTCGGCAGGCTGTCCGTCGATGGTTACGTGCCAGCCGTCCGGATAATAGATTTCGGAGAATACGGCAATACCGTCTTGGGCATTGTTTGTTTCGTACGTCAGGCGGTTAGGTGCGTAACTTGTCAGGCGGATGCTGGAGAGGCTGTCTTTATAACTTTCCGTGGCGCCTTTCAGTACATCCTTGAAGCGGGCATCCACTACGGCTGTCTCTGTGGGTATGATGCTGTCCAGGGCGTCAATCTCTTCGTTGGCGTTGTTCACATACTGCACCTTGTTTACAAACCATGCATTGCCGTAGGCGTGCGGGTTGAGGATGGGAACGGTTTGTCTTTGCTGTCCTGCAGGGAAGATGAAGTATTTGGTGTTCAGCATGTTCAGTACGCGGAACTTATTGGCATCCACGCTGTCCATCTCACCTCCGGCGGTGGCAATGGCCTTGTAGGCCGCCTGCATTTCGGGAGAGATGTGATGCTCTATCATTTCCTGGTAGCGGCGCAGCTTGGCCGGGTGATAACCGCCGACGCTTTTGTGCCAGTAGGAGGTATTGTTGTCATCGAAGGTGCTGGTGGCAAAGTTCAATACACGATAGTCCAAGCTGGTATCTTGCAGTATCAGCTCGTCTGTATTCGTCTTGGTGAAGGTTTCCGTACGGATGGAGTGGGGCACGAACTGGGCATCATTCAGATAGCGCTTGTTGACCCCCCCACATATCTGCCAGGCAGAGTATGGTGATACCTGCAATGGTCAGCGAGCTGCGCAGCTTGCCGCTTGCATAGAGCCAGAGCAGGCTGCAGCCGATGCCTATGATGATGAAGCTACGCAGGGCGTCGCTGCTGACGAGTTCGGCACGCATCTCTCCCAAGTTGGCAAGGATGCCGGAGAGCTCGTTGGCGGGTATCATCTGCTGGTTGACGGCATTCTGCAGCATCTGTGCCTCTTGGGCGGGCACGTAGCCGGAGCCGATGCTGCCCGGGGCAACGGCAAGCAGCAGGGCGACGCCTGCAGTGAGCAGCAGGCTGATGCCGAGGGGCTTCTTTTCTTGTTTTAAGATTTCCGGCTCTTCGAGCAGGCGTTTCAGGGCAAAGATAGCCAGCAAAGGTATCGTGAACTCTGCTATGACAAGGATGGAGGACACGGCGCGGAACTTGTTGTACAACGGGACGTAATCGATGAAGAAATCCGTCAGCGGCATGAAGTTCTTGCCCCAGGACAAGACGATGGAGAAGAAGGTGGCTCCTATCAATGCCCACTTCAACGGTCCTTTACGATGAAGCATCCCAGTACGAACAGAAACAAGACGAAGGCTCCGACGTAGACGGGACCCGACGTCATGGGCTGGGTACCGAAATATTGTGTCAGTGAGCCGTACAGACTGCTGTACATCGGGTTTGCCTTGCTCATGGCGGTTTCACTCTGGCTGAGGGCGGCAGATGCTCCGCCTTTGAAGTTGGGCACCAGCAGAGTCAGTGTTTCGTCGATGCCGTAGCTCCACTGGGTGATGTAGTCGCGGTCCAGCCCGCTACTGGTCTGCTTGGCAGCGTCGCCGGTCTGCACCAGTTCGCTTTTGCCGCGCATGGTTTCTTTGCTGTAGGCATAGGTGTGATAGAGGTTGGATACGTTGGCGGCTATGCCGACGAGGGCTGCCACAATCAGTACGGCACTTGCCTTGAAGAACTGGGGCAATGTCTTGGTACGCCATGCTTTCTCGAAGTAGGCTCCCACAAAGAAAAGGATGACGAAGAAGAAGTAATAGGACATTTGCACGTGGTTCGAGGTGATTTGCAGGGCCACGAACAAGGCGGTGAGGATGCCTCCCCACAGCAGTTTCCCACGATAGGCGAGCACGATGCCCGCTATGGTGGGCGGCACGTAGGCAAGGGTGATGAACTTCCAGATGTGTCCGGCGGATATCAGGATAAAGAAATAGGACGAGAATGCCCACATGATACCGCCCAGTCCGGCCAGCCAGACCGGTATGCCGAAGACGCGCAGCAGGATGTAGAAGCCGAGCATCAGCATGAATGTGAGGCACACATAGTCGGGCAGGAAGAGTTGGTAGGCTTTCTGTACCCACTGCAGTGACTTGGTGGAGTCATACGAAGGGGCTATCTGATACATGGGCATACCGCCGAACAGCGAGTTTGTCCAACGGCTGCGTTCGCCCGTCTGTTCGTAATACTCCTTGACTTCTTGTCCTGCCCCTGCTCCTGCAGCCGTGTCGTGCTGAAAGAGAATACGGTTTTCTATATCCGCCGGGAAGAAGTAGGCGAAGGAAAGAAGGACGAATGCCAAGATGGCAATAAGGTCGGGAAGAAGCTTCTTCATGAGTTATAAGTTATGAGTTATCAATTAATCAATTGTGGGGCAAAGATAGTGCAAACCGAATACAGAACTTTCATGCTTGCATGAAAAAGTTATGTTGAGGTGCAGCCTATCTTCGCTTTTGTGGCAAAGATACATAAATGCAGATTGTTATTGTCACGTTATCGGCAGAATGTTGTACCTTTGCCTTTCCAAAAAAAGATTAAAGTGCTTTAATGGTAATATGCAAGCTTAAATTATTATAGATATGACAATAGGGATAATCAGTGCAAATGGACAGCGAACACCGCCGGTTGGTGGAGCGCTTGCAGGATAAGAATACGTCGGGCGATGGTAGTTTCCGCTATGTGGAAGGTACATTGGGCGGTAACCATGTAATCTTGACGCAATGTGGCATCGGTAAGGTGAGTGCAGCGGTAGGAGCTTCGGAACTGATACGGCGCTTTTCTCCGGACTGCATCGTCAGCACCGGTGTGGCGGGCGGCATTGATGCTTGCCTGAAGGTGACGGATGTAGTGGCAAGCCAACGTCTGGTGTATCACGACGTCTGGTGCGGCGACGGTAACGAGTACGGACAAGTGCAAGGCTTTTCCCGCCTCTTACGAGGGATGTTCCTCTCTGTTGAAACATGCCTTGTCGCTGAACGAAGCCGGAATGGAAAGCCGCATCCACAGTGGACTTGTCTGTACCGGCGACCAGTTCATCACCAACCGTACGGAGCTGGATACCATCAAGCAACGTTTCCCCGACGGTCTTGCCGTTGATATGGAGTCTGCCGCCATTGCGCAGATTTGCTATCTGTACAATGTTCCTTTTCTCAGCTTCCGCATCATCAGCGACACACCCGGAGTAGAGGACCATGCTTCGCAGTATGCCGATTTCTGGGGAACCATGGCAGAGCGTTCGTTCCTCACGATATGGACCTTCCTCTCCACCCTTCCCAGCAATTTATAACTCATAACTTATAACTCATAACTCATGAAGAAGATTCCTAGTTTTACAATCGACCACATCCGCTTGTTGCGCGGCATTTACATATCCCGCCAGGATGAAGTGAACGGAGAAACAGTCACTACTTTCGACATCCGTATGAAAGAGCCCAATCGCGAGCCTGCTTTGGGACAAGGTGCTCTGCATACTATCGAACATCTTGCCGCCACCTACCTGCGCAATGACCCGCAGTGGCAGGACAAAATTATCTATTGGGGTCCCATGGGCTGCCTCACCGGCAATTATCTGCTGATGAAAGGCGACTTGAAACCACAGGACATACTGGCACTGATGCAGGATACCTTCCGTTTTGTTGCCGAGTATGAAGGTGAAGTTCCCGGTGCCGCTCCGCAAGATTGCGGCAACTACCTGCTCCACGACCTGCCAATGGCTAAGTGGGAGTCTGCCAAATACCTGCATGAGGTATTGGAACAGATGAAAGAGGAGAATATGAAGTATCCGGAAAAAGAAGAAAAATAAGGGGGTTAGGGATTAAGGACTAGGGATTAGAGATTAGGAATGGGTTTATGCCTATATTAAAGTCTATGCGACCCCAATAATCCCTAACCCTTAATCCCTTATCCTTTATTATCACACAATCTCAATCCCCTGCTCCTTGCAAAGCTGTAATCCCAGGTCTTTCAGCTTGAATTTCTGTATCTTGCCACTTCCCGTCATGGGGAATTCTTTGATGAAGAAGATATACTTGGGTATCTTGTAGCGTGATATTTTGCCGATGCAGAAGTCTCGTACATCCGATTCGTGCATATCCACTCCTTCGTGCAGGATGATGAAAGCGCCTACGGCTTCACCGTATTTCTTAGAGGGAATACCGGCTACCTGCACGTCTTTTACGCCTTCCAGTTGATAGAGGAACTCTTCTATCTCGCGGGGATAGATATTTTCACCACCGCGGATAATCATGTCCTTGATGCGTCCTGTGATGCGGTAATTGCCGTCCTCGTCCTTTATTCCAAGGTCTCCCGAGTGCAGGAAGCCGTTCTCATCAATGACTTCGGCTGTGGCTTCCGGGTTTTTCGTAGTAACCCTTCATGGTGTTGTATCCGCGGTTGCACATTTCACCTTGTACGCCTACGGGACACTCTTCTCCGGTTTCGGGGTCGATAACCTTTACTTCCGTATGTTCAAAGTCGTGTCCTACGGTATTGCAACGTACATCGAACGGGTCGTCTATCCGGGTGGCGGTCATTCCGGGAGCAGCTTCGGTCAGCCCGTAAACGCTGGTCACCTTCATGTACATTTTCTCTTCCACCTGCTTCATCAGCTCTACCGGGCAGAGGGAACCTGCCATGATACCCGTACGGAGGCTGGACATGTCGAACATGTCGAACATCGGATGGTTCAGTTCGGCAATGAACATGGTGGGTACGCCGTAAAGTGCCGTGCAGCGCTCCTTGTGGATAGAGGCGAGCACTACCAGCGGGTTGAAGCGTTCCACCATTACTTCTGTACAGCCGTGTGTCAGGCAGTTCATGGTGGCAAGTACCACGCCAAAGCAGTGGAACAATGGTACGCAGACGCAGAGCTTGTCATCGGCGGTAAACTTCATGTGCTCACCGGTAAGGAAACCGTTGTTGGCAATGTTGTAGTGGGTAAGCATGACGCCTTTCGGGAATCCCGTAGTGCCGGAGGTGTATTGCATGTTCACTACATCGTGGCAAGTGACCTGACTTTTGAGCTCATTCAGGCGACTGTCTTCTATATTGTTGCCCAAGAGAAGTATTTCGGCCGTGTTGTACATGCCCCGGTGCTTCTCCTGCCCCACGTAGATGACATTTTTCATATAAGGGAAACGTTCGCTTTTCAAGTGTCCGCGTTGGCAGGTCTTCAGTTCCGGAAGCATGGTATAGGTCATCTGCACAAAGTCACTGTCCTTTTCGCCATTGACGATGCAGAGGGTATGCATGTCGGAGTTCTGGCAGAGATATTCCAGCTCGGACTGTTTGTAGTTGGTGTTTACCGTTACGTAGACGGCACCTATCTTGGCGCAAGCGTATAATAGAGTCAGCCAGTCGGGTACGTTAGCTGCCCAGATACCTACGTGTGTTCCTCGTTCCACGCCGATGGCGATAAGCCCTTTGGCCATGTCGTCCACCCGGCGGTTGAACTGGCTCCAGGTGAAACGCAGGTTGCGGTCAGAGTAAACGATATATTCTTTGTCTGGTGTTGTTTCGGCCCAATGTTCCAACCATTGGCCGAGGGTACGTTCGTATAACATGATGTGGAAGTTGAAAGTGGAAAGTTGAAAGGTGAAAATAGAAAGTATTTATCATTTTCCATTTTCACCTTTCAATTTTCCATTAATTTAAATTGGTGTATAAACTACTGCAAGTATCTTGGCTGCCTGCCCTTCATAGGCGTGTACGTGGTGCGGAACGATGGAATCGTAATAGATGCTGTCACCTTCTTCGAGCAGGTAGGTGTTTTTGCCGTAACTGATTTCCATGGTTCCTTCCATCACCATGATGAATTCTTCGCCTTCGTGTGAGGAGAGTACAAAGTCACTGTCGTCCGTAGCGGCCACATCAATGATAAACGGCTCCATGTGGCGGTCGGCTTTGGATTTGGAGAGTGAATGATACTCCATATGCTTGCGGCTGTGGATGGCATTGTTGGAGAAACTGATGCTGTTCTGCGACTCGTCCTTACGGCAGACCACGGGACCGTTCTCATCCTGGTCGTCAAGAAAAGTTCCCAAACGTACACCCAGCACACGAGCTATCTTGATGAGGGGAGCCAGTGACGGGAGGTCGATGTTGTTTTCTATACGTTCAATCTGTTCGATAGCAAGTCCCGAACGCTGTGCCAGTTCTTCCATACTGATGGATTGGCTTTCACGGAGTGATTTTATTTTTTACTCCTACGATTTTGCTGGTATCCATAATGATAGTATTTTCTGTCTAAAGGTTATAATTTATAGCTGTTAAACCGCAAAAATAAGAGAAACTTTTACTTGATGCAACATTCTGAGGGAAAATATTGCTGAAATATCTCCGGTGGTCGGCTTATTTGTATAATATTCTTCTGTTCTGTTTCTCTTTCTTCCCCAAAGTTCTGTTTATAGCCGCTTCAAGTCTTGTTCCGATACGTGCTTTCCTTTGTACGCTTTGCCTGCTGCATTGAAACGATAGCTTAGGTTCAGGGAGAAGCTGCGCGAGTCCGGGTTTGCCTTTTTCGTATAGGTCAGCCGGGGACCGAACAGCATGAAGGAGCCATACCGGGAATTCCACAGGTCATTGGCTTGCAGTCCGAGCGTCAGCCTTTTGTTGAAGAATGTTTTGCGGATGCCAGCGTCTATGCCCCAATAGGAACGTTGCAGCATGGCGCCGAAGTTGCCTTCGCTCTGGTAGTCGGCATCAAGGGAGAGAATCCACTCGTCCGGAAGCTGGAGACTGTTTTGCAGAAAGAGGTAAATGCTGCCGCGGTTCATATTCTTGCTACTGCCTTGATTGGTGACTTTGAAGAACGGTTGGGCGAAGTAGATGCCGAGCTCCGGTTTCCAGATGCCGACGGTGGGTGACAGATGGGCAGAGGCGGTGAGATACTGCATCCGTTTGAAATTTCCGGTAGTGAAGATGACAACATCCGGATTGTCCTCGTATTCTTTGGTCATGAAGGCAATGGCATTGCGGCGGTATTGGTAGTTAAGTCCGAATTGTACCCACTTGTAAAGGGCCGTGAACTGCAGGTCGTGGTTGGTTTCGGGGGCTGAGCAGTGGGTTTCCGCCTTCGTAGATGAAACGGTTGTTATAACTCAGTGTGCTACGTAGCTGGAAGAAGCTGGGGCGGTTGCTTTTGGCTGTATAGCTGAGATTGGCTTGGGCTTTGCCGAGAGGAAAGTCTACCGATAGGTTGGGGCACCAGTCATTGTAAGTACGACTTTGACCGGACACGTACTTTTCCTGCTCCCAATAGTCGGAGACGGCATGCTCGAAGCGCAGTCCTGCAAGAAGGCTGAATTTTTCCTAATGTCAGTGAGTATTCGGCAAAGACGGCGGACTTGCTTTCGTCGATTCGACTGTCTGTATCGGGAAGTATGTGCTGCCGGTTCAGGAAATTGTCATTTCGCCGGATGAAGGTGTAATCGGCACCGGTCTTCAGTTCACCTTTCCAAAGGGGATGGGTCAGAATCAACTTGGCGGCATAAAGGCGGTTGTCGGCGTGGTTGAAAGAGCTGATGTCGCGATTGCCTTCGGTCTGGCTTTCTTCTTTAGCCTCCTGGTGATTATAACTTTTTCCGTATACCAGGTCGGTGTTGAAGTTTATGTGGAGTTGCTTTATGCTGCCCTGATAGTAGGCATTCAGCTGGTGCCGGTTGGTTTGCTGCAAGTTTTGGGAGGAATGTATGGTATGATCGGCCAATTCTTCATTTGCCCGGACGGTATATGCCGAATGGTCACTGCTGTGATAATCGGGGGTACGATGAAACTCATAGGAGGCACCGAGGCTGTGTTGGGGGGTGAAGTCGTAACTGGCGCTTGCTTTTCCTCCGGCAAGTAGTCCCTTATTATATAAGTGAACCCGGTTATTTACATCCCATTGTATTTCGGACGGTATCTGGTAGCGAACCTCCTGGTGGCGTTTTCTGTTTTCATAATTGGTGTACAGCATGCCCAGCAGGGACAGTCCTTTCTTCTGATAATTCAGATTGACTTGTCCGTAATGGCTGTTGCGTCTCCGTTGGGTGATTCCTGCACGGAAATTACCGCCAAAATCTGTCTCTTTTGTTACGTACGGTGCGTATGCGTACAACGGCTTTAACGGTAGCATCGTACTCTGCACCCGGGTTTGGTGATGAGCTCCACTTTTTCAATATCGGCGGCAGAGAGGCGTTGCAGCTCGGAGTTGTCTTGTAGAAGGCGGTTGTCTATATAGATGACCGGTGTACCCCTTTGCCTAAAAACGGTATACCCCTCATCAGAGGAGCGTAGTCCGGGGATATGTTTCAATACGTCGTTGGCATCATTCAAGGATGCGAGCAGGGTTTGCCGTACGCTTGTCTCCAACTTTCCGCCCTTTAGTCGGAAAAACGGGGCGGGCGGCGGTGATGACGGTTTCCGCAAGTAGCACGGCATCGGTTTGCAATATCCAGTTGTGGGTACTCCCGGTGGGGCAAGGCTGGCAAAGGGCTTTGTAACCGATGGAAGAAACTTGTAGTAGATAGTTTCCGGGAGCGGGAGGGAGAAGTTCAAAACTACCGTCGCTTCGGCTACACGTTCCTTGTATGAAGGTGGAATCTTCGGAAAGGAGGGCGATGTTGGCAAACTTTATCGGTTGCTTTTCCTCTGTGAGAATTTTACCTCGGATGGAGGGTGTTGCCGGGCTGGTTTGTGCTTTTGTTGTCGTGACGCTCATTAGGAGCAGGGCAAGAATACATATTATCTGTTTCATGTTCCGGTTGTTGTTTGATTTCGGGACACGAAGGTATCCGCTTTCTGCCGGGATGGAAGAAACAAAAAGCGGATAGTTGTCTGACATTTGCCTGACAATAGACTGACAATACTTTCTTTTGTCCTTTTAAAGGGGGAAGATGATTACTTTTCTGTATCCATCTCTCCGGTGAACGAGATGGACTGTTTGTTCATGGGTTGCACATGGATACTGGTAGAACCATCGGGAAAGATGGTGAGGCGGTACTCATAATTGTCTTCATCACTACGGGTCTTGAAGTCTATTTGGATTTTGCCATTTTTTGAGTGCTCTGGTTGTGTATCCGGTGATGGATGCATTGAAATTCAGGCTCTTGCCTCCTCCATACGGAGCATTGTAGGCCACTCCAAAGTAAGGCAGGTAAGAGAAAACGGAGTCGTTTCTGATTTCCAGTGTGTAGTTGGTGGTCAAGTTACGGCTACCGCCTCTCATCGGTTGCATCCGATCTACGTTGATTTTGTATTGTTTAGCAGCAATAGCTTCTTTTACAGCACGTTCAGTGCGCTCTTTCTTTTCGTTACGGTTTTGGGCGGTTGTCGGCATTGCGACAGTCAGGCAGATTAGCCCTAATAGGATAAGTTTGTTAGTCTTCATGATTCTATAATGTTTAGGTTTTTATTTCCAGTCCGTAGGCGCGGCCACGATCTGTTGTTATTCTGAGGTTGCTGTTATCCTCGACAATGGGCTTCAGACGCCGTATCAATGTGTAAAGCGTTTCGTCTGCATTGTCTTTTCCCGGCCATAGCGATTGGCAGATGTCGGATTTGAAAAGTAGGTGTGAGGAAGAAAGGTAGAACATCTCCATCAGTGTGTACTGCATGGGGGTGAGTTTTAGCTTTTCCTGCTGTTCGTTATAGAAGCAGGCTTCCTGGAGGGAAAGCGAAAGGTTGCCGAAGGTAATGAAGTTTTCTTGTTGCTGCCCGTTACTGGCATTAGTCTTTGTGCGCCGACGGAAATAGAAAAAGGTGAATCCTCCCCACAGCAGGGCGGCCAATAGCAATGTTGCCGGAATTGTCTGCTTGGATAAGCTGAACAGCATGGTAGCTGAGCAACGGGCATATCCCCGGAAGGAAAGTGTCAGTCCAGATGCATCGGCTGTGGTGGAGAGCCATACCAATGTGTCGCTGGCAAGACATCCGGCAGGAATCTCATTGAATACGGTGGCGGGAGAGTTCCTTTTTCAGTATATGCAGCGAAAGGGTAGAGACATCTTTCAATCCGGTGATGGACAATGCTTCGGTAAAGGCTCTGTGGGAACCGTTTACAGAAACGGGGGCACCTATCACTTCTTGTAGTTTGGCATAAGTCTGGATTGTGTCCGCATTCAACCATAATCCCTTGTTCTGCAATACTGTGCGTTGCAGTGCCTGGTTCAGGTCAGAGACCACACGTTGTTCTGCCTGCGAATAGCTGCGATAACCGAAGCCGAATGATAGCAGTATCAATAGAAAAGTGATTGCTATCGAAAGATTTGCTGCTGATACTTTTCTTTTCATGGATACAAAATTAGGTATAAATCGGATTATAAACAAAAAAGGAAGTTTCCTTTTGGAAAACTTCCTTTTTTGATGGTTTTGCCGCAAGTAGATTACTTACGCAAGCCGAGTTCTTTGACGATAGCACGATATCTGGTGATGTCGCGGTCCTTCAGATAAGTCAGCAACGCACGGCGTTTACCTACCAACATAGTCAAAGCTCTTTCTGTACTATAATCCTTTCTGTTGAGCTTAAGGTGCTCAGTCAGACGAGCAATACGGTAGGAAAACAAAGCTATCTGAGCCTCAGCTGAGCCAGTATCAGTGTTAGACTTTCCGTATTTGCCGAAGATTTCTTGCTTTTTAGCAGCGTCTAAATACATAATGTTTAATTAAAAGTTATTATAAATATTCCCTTTCGGGGCTGCAAAGATAGGATAAACTTTTATATCACAATGATATTCAGCGAAAAAAATCATATCTATACTGCATATCTAATCCAAAATCACTAACTTTGTCGCTTGAAAATAATAGGTATTATATGCAAAAGATTAGAAACATTGCAATTATTGCCCATGTGGACCATGGGAAAACGACGCTCGTTGACAAGATGCTTTTGGCCGGAAACCTTTTCCGCAGCAACCAGAGCACAGGTGAATTAATGTTGGATAACAATGACCTGGAGCGTGAACGAGGTATAACGATTCTCTCAAAGAACGTTTCTATCAACTACAAAGACACCAAGATTAACATTATTGATACTCCGGGACACAGTGACTTCGGAGGTGAAGTGGAACGTGTATTGAATATGGCGGATGGATGCATTCTGCTTGTGGATGCTTTCGAAGGTCCTATGCCGCAGACACGGTTTGTATTGCAGAAAGCTCTGCAGATTGGTCTGAAACCTATCGTTGTTGTGAATAAGGTGGATAAGCCAAATTGCCGTCCCGAAGAAGTGTACGAGATGGTGTTCGACTTGATGTTCAGCCTGAAT
>ENA-OQHD01000461-OQHD01000461.1-human-gut-metagenome-genome-assembly--contig:-NODE-461-length-14715-cov-3.162325_pt1 | contig 14715 bp, 21 predicted proteins | sample MGYA00242560_ERZ504711 | MGnify/ENA primary metagenome ERZ504711 (study PRJEB26092, sample SAMD00036198) | human gut metagenome | host: Homo sapiens | study: EMG produced TPA metagenomics assembly of... | reverse complement strand
GAAAGTCCGGACGGGATATCTACCGCAAATTTTGTTCCCCTCATCCGGTTCATCTGTTCGATCACCTGACGATATCTGCCCTCTACTTTGCGGCTCAAACCCACTCCAAAGACAGCATCTATGACCACACTATAGGAGTCTTCCTGCGGCATTCCATAAGTAATCTTCCCTCCACATTCCTGTAAGCGGTGCATCTGTTCCTGTGTTTCCTCGGTATAATGCTCCGGGTTTCCCACACAAAATGTCTCTACGGAGTATCTGTTATTTTGTAAAATGCGGGCAATTGCGAAACCGTCCCCTCCATTATTACCCGAACCACAGACAACACAGACATGAGAAAGATCAAACTTTTCATCTTCTAATACCTGTACACACGCCTGCGCCGCATGTTCCATCAATTCCAGGGAAGGAACCCCTAATTTTTGAATTGTATACTGATCTGCTGCTTTCATCTGTGCTGCATTCACCCAAAGCTGCATCCAATCATCTCCCATCAAGTCCTGCTTTATACTTACCGCAACAAAAGAACGTGTAAAATATGTCCATCTTCCGAACTACTCCTACACGCCTTTTTCTTTTATAATAATTTACTTATGATCCTCTTTGTAACGACTGATATTGTATGACAGCTGCATCAGGCTTTCTGACAGATGTACATTCTCGACAACAATATTATCCGGAAGATTCAGATCTGTGTGCGCAAAGTTCCAAATCGCACGCACTCCGTTATCAACCAGCATATTCGCCACTTCAATTGCTTTCTCTTTTGGAATCGTCAGCACTGCAATATCAATATTATTGTTCTGTACAAATGCTTTCAGGTCATCCATCATGCGGATCGGTACGCCTCGGATAGAGACTCCCTGAAGTCTTGGATTCACATCAAAGATTCCTTTCAGGATAAATCCACGGTTCTCAAAAGCCGCATAATTTGCCAGTGCCTGTCCAAGATTACCGGCACCGATGATAATGATATTATGATCTTCTTCCAATCCTAAAATTTTTCCGATCTCTGTGTATAAATACTTTACGTTATAACCATATCCCTGCTGGCCGAATCCGCCAAAGTTATTCAGATCCTGACGGATCTGTGATGCAGTTACCTTCATACGCTTACTCAGATCGTTCGAAGATATACGCTCTACACCATTTTCCAGCAGTTCACCCAAATATCTGTAATACCTCGGCAATCTACGAATGACTGCACGAGAAATCTCTCTTTCTTCCACTATATTCACCCTTCCAATCATAGTCTGAAATAATTATATAAAATTGAAAGATTATTGTCAAACTATTGTTGAATTTTATACAATTTCCGTTATAATAAAATAGCATGTGCAAATGCATTTTACGAATACGAATGTATCAATTATCCACAACGCAGGAGGAAATATATGATATTAGCATGTCACGGGATCCAGAAATCTTTCGGTGAACACCTCATCGTCAGAGATGGATCCTTCCATATAGAAGATCACGAAAAAGCAGCTCTTGTCGGACCGAACGGTGCCGGTAAGTCTACTCTGCTCAAAATGATTGTAGGCGAATCAGGCCCCCGGATGACGGCAACGTCATCCTGACAAAAGGTAAGACGCTTGGCTATCTTGCCCAGCATCAAGAGATGCAAAGCGGTAATACAATCTACGAAGAAGTCCGCACCGCAAAGGCCGATATAATCGCTATGGAGCGCCGTATCCGCGAGATCGAGATGGAACTTAAGCATCTCTCCGGTGACGCTCTGAACGACCGTCTGGAAACTTACAATCGCCTTATGGCCACTTTTGAACGTGAGAATGGCTATTCTTGCGAAAGTGAGATTACCGGTGTGTTAAAAGGACTTGGATTTACGGAAAATGATTTCACCAAACCGGTCGACACTCTCTCCGGAGGACAGAAAACCCGTGTATCTCTTGGCAAGCTTCTGTTAACGAAACCAGACATTTTGCTTCTTGATGAGCCAACCAACCATCTGGATCTGAATTCCATTGCATGGCTTGAAACCTATCTTCTAAACTACCAGGGAGCTGTGCTTGATCGTGTCTCACGACCGTTACTTTTTTGAACAAAATTGTCACGAAAGTTCTTGAAATCGAGCTTGGAGAACTTCGTACTTATATGGGAAACTACAGTGACTATGCAGCAAAGAAGCAGCAGCTTCGCGACATACGCCTGAAGGAGTATCTTAACCAGCAGCAGGAAATCAAGCATCAGGAGGCAGTTATCGAAAAGCTTCGTTCTTTCAACCGTGAAAAATCCATCAAACGTGCCGAAAGCCGTGAAAAGATGTTGGAAAAGATGCAGACCATCGAAAAACCGATAGAAGTTAATACAGATATACATCTGAAACTGGAACCATCCTGTGTAAGCGGCAATGATGTCCTGACTGTTGAACATTTAAGCAAATCTTCCCGGACAGGAGCTTTTTACAGACGTCAATCTTGAGATCAAACGAGGTGAACATGTTGCAGTAATCGGTGATAACGGAACTGGAAAGACTACGCTTCTTAAGATATTAAACCGTGTGGTATCTGCCGATTCCGGTACTTATACACTTGGCTCCAATGTTAAGATCGGCTACTACGATCAGGAACATCATGTCCTTCATATGGAGAAAACAATTTTTGACGAGATTTCCGATGATTATCCGACTCTTACGAATACGGAAATCCGGAATGTGCTTGCAGCATTTCTTTTTACCGGTGATGATGTCTTCAAACAGATCAGTTCTTTGAGCGGTGGGGAACGCGGACGTGTATCTCTTGCGAAACTGATGCTCTCTGAAGCAAATTTCCTGATCCTCGACGAGCCGACCAACCATTTGGACATCGCATCTAAAGAAATCCTTGAGAATGCTTTGAATGATTATACCGGCACCGTACTTTATGTCTCTCATGACCGTTATTTCATCAATCAGACCGCTTCACGGATTCTAGATCTTGTCAATCATACATTTGTAAATTATATCGGAAATTATGACTATTATCTGGAGGAAAAAAGAAGAACTCACTACCGCATATGCCGGAGCAGCTTCTACATCTTCATCTGTTTCAGATAACAATACAGACAAGAATGTATCCGAGTCAAAACTCAGCTGGCAGGAGCAAAAGGAAGCCCAGGCAAGACTCCGCAAACGTCAGAATGAGCTTAAAAAGACGGAAGAGCGTATCGGTGAACTGGAAGACCGCGATGTTGAGATTGATGCCCTGATGGTTCAGGAAGAAATCTTCACCAACTCTGTAAAATGCCAGGAATTGGCAAAAGCAAAAAGCCGCCATAGCGGAAGAATTAGAAGAATTATATATGAAATGGGAGGAATTAGCGGAAGACGCTTAATTTATACGCTGTTCATTCATACATAAAAACACCATACACTGTGATCCGTCAAATTCATTCGGGAATTTTCACATTGTATGGTGTTTTTGTCATATATTATCTACTTTAATTTCTCGGCAATTGCCTTAATAAATCCCTCGCTGTTCAATACAGTTGGATTTTCCAGTGTCGTGATCAATGCCAGGTCTTTTGTCATCTTACCTTCTTCAATGGTATCGATGGTTGCTTTTCAAGCTTATCTGCGAACGCTGTCAATTCGGAATTTCCATCCATCTCACCACGTTTTCTGAGAGCACCTGTCCATGCAAAAATCGTAGCTACAGAGTTTGTAGAGGTCTCTTCTCCTTTCAGATGCTTGTAATAATGACGTTGTACCGTTCCATGAGCTGCCTCATATTCATAATTTCCATCCGGTGATACCAGAACAGATGTCATCATCGCAAGAGAACCGAATGCGGAAGAGACCATATCACTCATTACGTCACCATCATAGTTCTTACATGCCCAGATATATCCGCCTTCTGATTTCATAACTCTTGCAACCGCATCATCGATCAAAGTATAGAAATATGTAATTCCGGCTTCTTTGAACTTCTCGGCATAATCTTGTCAAAGATTTCCTGAAAAATATCTTTGAATGTATGGTCATACTTCTTAGAGATCGTATCTTTTGTTGCGAACCACAGATCCTGCCTGGTATCTAATGCATAATTAAAGCAGCTTCTTGCAAAACTTTCAATAGATCCGCATAGATTATGCATTCCCTGTGCAACACCCGGTCCGGCATAATTGTGTACCAGTTCTCTGGTCTCTGTGCCGTCTTCTGCCGTGTATACCAGTTCTACTTTTCCAGGTCCAGGAATCTTCATCTCTGTATTTTTATATACATCTCCATATGCATGTCTTGCAATCGTGATTGGTTTTTTCCAGTTTTTTACACATGGCTCAATGCCTTTTACAACAATCGGTGCACGAAATACAGTTCCGTCAAGTATTGCACGGATCGTTCCGTTCGGACTCTTCCACATTTCTTTCAGATCATACTCCTTCATACGTGCCGCATTCGGTGTGATTGTTGCACATTTTACTGCAACTTTATATTGCTTGGTTGCATTAGCAGCATCGATTGTTACCTGATCATCTGTCTCATTTCTATGTTCCAGACCCAGATCATAATATTCTGTGTTCAGTTCAATATATGGCTCCAGAAGATCTTCTTTGATCATCTTCCAAAGAATTCTTGTCATCTCGTCTCCGTCCATCTCTACAATCGGTGTTGTCATTTTAATTTTTCGCCATGGTATTTGTCTCCTTTCTATCTGTTCGCGGCATCTTTTATTATTCTTCCAGTATGCAGATTTTCCATCACATGTAATATGTGTTCGTTTGCAAGCTGTTCTGCTGTTGCCGCATCTTTTGCCTTGATCGCTTCCAGTATTTCTCGGTGTTCTTCTATTGACTTTTCGGCACGCTCCGGTGCTTCAATAGACATCGTCCTGGCAAGCTGTACATACTTGTGAAAATCTGTTAATACATGTTCCAGTATCCTGCTGTTGGATGCCTCATACAATATCTTATGAAACTTACCATCCATTTCTGACATCTGTTCAATCTGTCCGGTTCCCTTCTTATGCAAATGAAATTCTGACAGAAGAATCACTTCTTCCAGTTCTTCAATCTGCGCATCCGTAATATATTTCGTTGCCCAGTTGGCACACAGCCCTTCCAGTTGCGAACGTATCTTATAGATATCTTTCACATCTTTTCTGGTAATGGCTGTCACATACGCACCTTTATTCGGAATGATCGTAACCAGTCCTTCTAACTCCAATTGTCTTAAGGCTTCTCTTACCGGTGTTCTGCTTACCCCCAGTTCTTCACCGATTGTTACTTCCCTTAATTCTTCATGATCTTTATATACCCCATTCAGAATATCTTCCCGCAGATGCCGGAACACTCTTCCTCGTAAGGATCTGTCCTGATATTCTTCCATAAAAATCACCCCAATTAAATCAAATCTATACCCTGTCTTTTGCAGTTCTGATCAATAACTGCGATCAGCTCATCATCTGTAAGAACGGTTACACGTCCTTCTTCGTACTGCTCATCTACCCAGTCTTTTACTGCGTTTACCAGTTCTGAATTCTTATCCACTTTCTTATCATCCGGAAGCTTAAAATATGTATTGATCCAGTGGGCAATACCTGCAAGTCCCGAAGTATTGGAAATTGCCACAAGCGGCGGACGGTTCAGGAATTTACCGGTATCGAATACATTATAAATCTCTTCGTTTTTCAAGAGTCCATCTGCATGGATTCCGGCTCTGGTCACATTAAAGTTCTTGCCAACGAATGGTGTCCTGGAAGGAATCCGGTAACCAATCTCTTTTCATAATAATCTGCCATCTCTGTGATGACTGTTGTATCCATGCCATCCAGTGTACCGCGAAGCTGTGCATATTCGAATACCATCGCTTCCAGTGGTGTATTGCCGGTACGTTCCCCGATTCCGAAAAGCGAACAGTTTACACCACAAGCACCATATAACCATGCGGTTGAAGAGTTGCTGACTGCTTTGTAGAAATCATTGTGTCCGTGGAATTCGATCAGTTCACTCGGAACACCTGCATGTACACGCAGACCATAGATAATTCCCGGAATAGATCTTGGAATTACTGCTCCCGGATAATTTACTCCATATCCCATCGTATCACAGGCACGTATCTTAACCGGAATCTTATACTCATCCATCAGTTTCATCAGTTCCAGGCAGAACGGGATCACGAATCCGTAGATGTCGGAACGGGTGATATCTTCCAAATGACATCTCGGACTGATTCCTGTCTCAAGGCATTCCCTTACAATAGACAGATAATGCTCCATTGCCTCACGTCTGGTCAATTTTTAATTTATAGGAAAATATGATAGTCCGAACAGCTCACCAGAATACCTGTTTCTTTCATTCCAATCTCTTTTACCAGTTGGAAATCTTTCTTGCTTGCGCGGATCCAACTTGTTACTTCCGGAAATTTATAATCTCTTTCCATACATTTGTATACAGCATCTCTGTCATTTTTTACTGTAAAGAAAGAATTCGCACTGTCTGATCTTTCCTTTTGGACCACCTAGACGATGGAAATAATCATATAATGTTACGATCTGCTCCGTACTGTATGGGGCACGTGACTGTTGACCATCCCGGAATGTTGTATCTGTAATCCAGATTTCATCCGGCATACAATGCGGAACAATTCGGTCATTGAATGCGATTTTCGGAATCTCATCATAATGGAACAGATTACGAAACACATTCGGCGTCTTTACATCTACCAACGGGTACATGTGTTCTTCCAGTTGCAATAAATTTGTATGATTATCCAGGTATACTTTCCTGTTTTCCATTCTTTCATCGCCTGCTTTCTAAAAATAATTTTTCGTAGTAAAGTACTAAATTCAACATGTATAATTGTATACAATGATACATGTGTTGTCAAGTATTATTATGGATATTTATTCAAAAAAATGATTATGGGATTTCCATAATCATTTTTGAATAGTCGCTGAAAAAGTTCTCTGGTATCATATTAATAAAGCTTGGCATTGACTTCTCTAGGACTTAAGCCTTCGTCTTCTAACGCTTTCATAATCTGGTGCTTGTGTTCGGTTCCGAAGGCTTCCAGTGTAATTCGAAGTTCTACTGCTGCGTTTCGGTTGGTACTTACAAACTGGTTGTGTTCCAGTTTGATTACATTACCGTTTGCTTTGGCAATCGTAGATGCAACACGTACCAGTTCACCTGGTTTGTCAGGAAGCAGTACCGATACAGAGAAGATTCTGTCTCGCTGTATCAATCCATGCTGTACGATTGACGACATTGTGATCACATCCATATTTCCGCCGCTTAAGATAGATACGACTTTCTTTCCTTTCAAATCAAGCTGTCTGAGGGCTGCCACCGTCAGAAGTCCGGAATTTTCTACTATCATCTTATGATTTTCTACTACATCGAGGAATGCCCCAATCAAATCATCATCTGCAACGGTGATCACTTCATCAATATTTTTCTCTGCGTATGGGAATATCTTCTCTCCTACACGTTTCACAGCAGTACCATCTGCGATGGTGTTTGCACTGGAAAGTGTTACAGGATGTCTTTCCTTTAATGCTTCTGTCATACTTGCAGCAGCTGCCGGTTCTACACCGATTACTTTTACATTTGGATTCAGAAGTTTTGTAAGTGTAGATACACCTGTAATCAGTCCGCCGCCACCGATCGGTGCGAGGATATAATCTACATCCGGAAGTTCATCAAAGATTTCCATAGCGATACTTCCCTGTCCGGTTGCGACATCCAGATCATCGAACGGATGGACAAATGTATATCCGTTTTCTTCTGCTAATTTCATCGCATATGCGCAGGCATCATCATAGACATCCCCGTGCAATACAACTTCTGCACCATAACTCTTGGTACGGTTAACTTTGATCAGTGGAGTAACTGTCGGCATAACGACTGTTGCTTTGCAGCCAAATTTTTTTCGCTGCATATGCTACGCCCTGTGCATGGTTACCGGCCGATGCTGTAACAAGACCTTTCTTTCTGTTTTCTTCGCTCATTGTGCTGATTTTATAATATGCGCCACGTACTTTGTAAGCACCCGTGTACTGCATATTTTCTGGTTTCAGATAGACTTCTGCACCTGTCTGGCTGCTTAAATATTCACTGTATACCAGCTTGGTTGGAAGGGTTACTTCTTTTACGATTTCACTCGCCTGCTTGAACTTTTTCTAATGTTAACATCTCGTATTTCCTCGCTTCCTCTTATTTGTTTTCTGAAACCTCTTCTGAAGCCTCATCATCTTTTGGTCTTTCGAATAACGCATTCACGAAATCATCCGCATCAAATTTCTGCAGATCATCAATGGTCTCTCCTACACCGATATATTTTACCGGAACGCCAAGTTCTGCATGGATTGCAACTGCGATACCGCCTTTTGCGGTTCCGTCCATCTTTGTCAGAACAATTCCTGTAATTTCTGCCACATCGTTGAATTCTTTTGCCTGCTGCAGAGCATTCTGCCCTGTTGTTGCATCCAAAACCACCAGCGTCTCTCTGTATGCCTCAGGAAATTCCCGGTCGATGATCTTATTCATCTTTCTTAGTTCTTCCATCAGATTCTTTTTATTATGCAGACGACCGGCTGTATCTATCATTAATACATCTGCGTGCCGTGCTTTTGCTGCCGCAACAGCATCAAACACTACCGATGCCGGGTCAGAGCCTTCCTGTCCGCCGATCAGCTCAGCCTGCGAACGGTTCGCCCATTCTTTTAACTGTTCTCCTGCTGCAGCACGGAATGTATCAGCCGCTGCAATTACCACTTTCTTATCCTCTGCGCGGAGTTTTCCGGCCAGCTTTCCGATCGTTGTAGTCTTTCCCACACCATTGACACCGATCACCATCACTACGGATGTGTGGTTTTCAAATTCATATGCCGTTTCCCCGATATCCATCTGTTCTTTGATACTTTCAATCAGAAGTTCCCGGCACTCCATCGGTTCTTTGATGTGTTTTTCTTTTACCTTTGCTTTCAGATCATCCAGAATATCATAGGTTGCCTGTACACCAAGGTCTCCCATGATCAGTACTTCCTCCAGTTCCTCGTAAAAGTCATCATCGATACGGGAGAATCCGTGAAAGATGCTGTCCATTCCTGATACAATATTATCTCTGGTCTTGCCAAGACCGGCAACCAGTTTTTCAAAAAATCCCATACCTTCCTCCTATTTATCCAGTTCATTTTCCAGCAGGCTGACAGATACCAGTGTAGAGACACCGTTTTTCCTGCATAGTAATACCATACAGTCTGTCTGCTGCGGTCATTGTTCCTCGTCGGTGTGTAATTACAATGAACTGCGTATATTTTGTTAATTTGTGCAAATATTGCGCAAAACGGTCTACGTTGTTATCATCAAGCGCCGCCTCTATCTCATCCAGCAGGCAGAATGGTGACGGTTTCAGATTCTGGATTGCAAAAAGAAGTGCTATTGCTGTCAGTGCCTTTTCGCCTCCGGATAACTGCATCATGTTCTGCAGCTTCTTTCCTGGCGGCTGGGCAATAATCCGGATACCTGCTTCCAGAATATCCTCATCTTCCATAAGTTCCAGCGTTCCTTTTCCACCGCCGAACATCTCCTTGAATACCTGATCAAACTCTGCGGCAATTCTGGCAAACTGCTCTTTAAACTGCTTGCGCATGGCATTATCAAGTTCCTCGATGATCTGCTCCAGTGTTTCGGCTGCTTCAACCAGATCATCATGCTGTCCTTTCAGAAATTCATAACGTTCGGATACACTTTTCATATTCTTCTATCGCATTGACATTGACATTTCCCAGTGCACGGATCTCACTTTTTCAATTCCTGGATCCGTCTCTTCATATCTGCAAGATCGGTCAGATTCGGATTTCTAAGCTCTTTTCGCATGATTCAGTGTGAGTTCATATTCTTCCCACATATAATTAATCTGCTTCTCGGAAGCTTCTTCGCAGCCTTCTTTCTGGCTTTCCAGACGGTAAACTTCTTTATCAAGATCCGCCATATGTTTCGAGATCTCTTCACGTTTTTCAAAGAACGCTTTGTGACGTTTATTCAGTTCCATTCGTTCACTTTTTGAATGTTCGATCTGAAGTTTGATCTCTTCAAACAAATCTCCGGAATGATCAATTGTTGTTTTTAACTCGTGGATCTTCTCCTCTTTTTCGGTGATCTCCCTGGAATTGCCGCCTTTATTCTTTGTCAGCTCTTCCAATTCAGTCCGGAATTTATCGACCTCTTCGCAGATACGGGTAATATTTTCCGTGATAAATGTATATTTTTGCTCTAATCCTGCATATTCCAGATGAATCTGTTCTGATTTTCTGGTCTTAATACTCTCTTTTGTATGAACATCTTCCAGTTCTTTCTGCTCTTTCTCAATGGTGAGATTCAGATCATTCTCCAGACTTTCGGATGTATCCAGCTCAATATTAATAGATTCCTGATTGTCCATGATCTCCGTGATCTGTGCATCGAGTTTCGCAGCTTCATTCCGCAGATTATCAAACTGCTGTCTGAAGCTTCTGATCCTGGCTGATGACTGATCTGCATTCATCTTCGCCGTATTCTGTACGACATATGCTTTCTGCAGTTCTGTACTGATTGCATCGGTCTTCTCATAATACCCTGCACGTTCTTCTTTCAGACCGGAGATCTGTTGTTCCATCTCCGTCATCTCCTGCTTAAGCTTCTGCACGGTCTTTTCAAATTCTTCGATTTCCCGTCGTCTGCTCAGAAGATTACTTGAGTTTTTAAATGCTCCACCAGTCATGGAACCACCTGGATTGATCAGCTCGCCTTCCAGTGTTACGATACGGATAGACTGGTGGTATTTCCTTGCAATCATTGTTGCATGATCAATATGATCTACTACCAGTGTTCTTCCCAGCAGATAATCTGCAAGGGTTTTATATTTGCTCTCCACCTGGATCAATTTGTTGGCTGTCCCGATAACTCCCGTTTCTTTCAGTACTTCCGGCCGGTTAATCCCGGAATTCGCACGGATCGACGTTAACGGCAGAAAGGTTGCACGTCCAAACTTATTCTTCTTCAGGAAATGAATCATTCGTTTTGCTGTATCCTCATCCTCCGTTACGATATTCTGGATATTTCCTCCAAGTGCAGTCTCAATAGCGATCTCATAGTCTTTTTCAAACCTTCACGATATCTGCTACTACACCCAGAAGTCCCTGCTCCCGGTCCTTATTATCCAATGACTTTACGAATACTGTTACCGTATCCGTCATACCGTTCCGTAATATTCTTTAATGATTCCAGTCTGGACTGTTCCCTGTGAAAAGTAGATTGTCCGATCTGCAGCTTCTGGGATTCTTTCGAAATCTTAGTCTGCAATTCCCTGATCCTGCGTTCATATTCTTTATTCTCGTCATTCAGTGAAATGATCTTGTCGGAAATAACTTTCAATTCCATTTGGAATTTATTCAGGCTCTCATTCTCTTCTGCGATCTCACTGTCATTTGCAAGGATTTCACGGTTAATCTGCGATTTTCTTACCTGGATCTGCTCCATCATTGTATCGAATTTCTGAATCTGGGCTTTCGTAGATGCTCTGTTATTCAGTATTTCCATAATATGATTCTTTTTTTCATCGACAGATCCGGTAATCTGAGCAATCTTCTCCTGCAATTCCGTCAGTTCATTTTTGATCTTATCTTCTTCTGACCGCTTTTCTTCCATCTGTCTTTCAATGGAATCTTTTTCCGTGTGAAGTTCTTTCAGCTGTCCTTCACGGACATCTATCTCCGAATCAATAACACTGGCACGCTGATCGAAGTGTTCATCATTCATCCGCGCACTGTGGATCTGTTCTTTTAACAATGCGATCTGGTTCTCTAACTGTTGCTTCAGAATGGTTGTCTCATTTAACTGACGGTTCGCTTTTTCAATGGAATCATCGATCACTTCCACCTGTTCTTCAATCGACTCATATTCTGTCTTTGTATCTGCATACTTTCTGGTTGCTTCTTCTAGTTCTCCTTTTGTAATACGCAGTTTTTCATCCAGATTCCGGATCTGATCCCGGATACGTTCCATTTCCAAAAGAAACATATTGATATCGTATGTTTTTAATTCTTCCTTCCGTTTCAGATACTCCCTCGCCTTTTCAGACTGACGTTCTAACGGCCCAACCTGCTTTTCCAACTCAGACAGAATATCATTGACACGGACCAGATTCTGGCGTTCATCTTCTAACTTTTTCGACCGACATACTTTTTCTTCGTTTGAATTTAACAATTCCTGCCGCCTCATCAAAAAAGCTCTCGCCTCTCATCCGGCTTACCACTTAAAATCTTATCAATCTGTCCCTGTCCGATAATCGAATACCCTTCTTTTCCGATACCTGTATCATAGAAAAGTTCATTTACATCTTTTAATCTGCATGCTCTTCCATTGATCAGATATTCGCTTTCTCCGGAACGGTATAGCTTTCTTGCTACCGTAACTTCTTCGTAATCAACCGGAAGCTTATGGTCTGAATTGTCCAGAGTAATCGCCACCGATGCATAACTAAGCGGCTTTCTGTTCTCAGTACCGGAAAAAAATAACATCCTGCATGTTGCCGCCTCTTAACTGCTTCACACGCTGTTCCCCAAGCACCCATCTGACCGCATCTGCTACGTTACTTTTTCCACTTCCGTTCGGACCGACAATGCCGGTGATTCCATTATGGAATTCGAATTTAATTTTATTGGCAAATGATTTAAATCCCTGCACTTCTATGCTTTTTAAATACATTCCACACCTACTTTATATTCTTTTCATGCAGTTTCAAAATGCTGATATATGCAGCCTCCTGCTCTGCTGCTTTCTTCGTCCGGCCTTCTCCGACTCCGTATTCTTCTTCTCCGATATGTACCGCAACACGGAAAGTCTTATTATGATCCGGTCCCTCTTCACCAATCAGATGATACGAGATTACTTCTTTAAAATTCGCCTGCACGATTTCCTGCAGGATAGTCTTGCTATCAAAAAAGGAGTTTCTTGTTCTCCAAATCTTTCAAAATAAATCGATGTATAAACTCTTTTGCATTAGCAAAACCACCATCAAGATAAATTGCTCCGATCAGAGCCTCCATTGCATCCGATGTTACAGATTCTCTCTTTCGTCCTCCGGTAGCATCTTCTCCTTTACCAAGCAGAAGGTATTCGCCAAGATCCAGATCTCTTGCACAGAATGCCAGCGCCGGTTCACATACCATACTTGCCCTCGTCTTCGTAAGTTCCCCTTCCGGAAGCTTCGGATTATTGTGAAACAGGAATTCGCTGGACACCAGTTCAAGGACCGCATCTCCCAGAAATTCCAGACGTTCATTACACTCATACTTTGGCAGATGCTTTTCGTTGGCATAAGAGCTGTGAATCATCGCCTTTGTAAACAGGGTAAAGTCATCAAATTTGTAACCAATCTTTCCTTCTAATTCTTTAAGGTCTTTGCTCATTGTAAACTCCATCCTAAAGAACGAAAAAATGCCCCTGGCAGGGCTCTTTCGTTCTTTTTATATCTGCCTAGTTATTATTTGTTGCATTCTTGATCTGCTCAACAGCATCTCCAACTGTAGAGATCTGCTCAGCGTCATCATTATCGATCTCAATGTCAAATGTTTCTTCTATTCCCATAATAATCTGGAAGATATCAAGGGAGTCTGCTCCCAGATCATCTACAAATGTTGTGTCCTCTGTAATATCATTCACTTCTACATTTAATACATCAGCGATGATTTCTTTTAAATTTTTCAAGTTCCATATCAAATCTCCTTTTCTTATCATAGTTAGTAATATATTATTCAGCGGATTTTTGCTCCGATTGAATACTTTCCCTGATCTTTTCATTGATCTTCTGCTTCTTAAATGTTACACATTGGATTAATGTATTGCTGACTTCATTTTGCTTTCGAGCTTCCATGCGTCTTTACAACCAGACCATTTAATCCAAGCAGCGGCGCTCCGCCATACTCACTTGCATCAAACGATTTTAAAGTTGATTTCAACGCCGGCTTGATAAGCAATGCACCAATCTTACTTCTGAGGGTGGACATCAGTCCTTCTTTCACCTTACTGATCAATACCGCACCGACGCCTTCATATAACTTAAGGATTACATTGCCCGAAAATGCTTCTGTCACAATGACATCTGCCTGCCCATGCGGAATCTCTCTTGCTTCCACACTGCCGATAAAATTCAGTTCTTTTTCTTCTTTTAAAAGAGGGAATGTTTCTTTTACCAATGCATTACCCTTTTCTTCTTCTGCTCCGATATTTACAATTCCGACTTTTGGACTCTTAATACCAATCACATGCTCCATGTAAATAGAACCCATCTTGGCAAACTGAACCAGGTGTGATGCTCTGGCATCTACATTTGCACCGCAGTCGATCAAAATGTGCTACCCCCTTCTCTGTCGGGATCAGAGACGCAAGTGGTGGTCTCTCTACACCTTTGATTCTTCCAACGATTACCTGTCCGCCCACCAGAATTGCTCCGGAACTTCCGGCAGATACAAATGCATCAGCCTTTCCTTCCTTTACCATCTTCATTCCGACTACGATGGAAGAGTCTTTCTTTCTTCTGATCGCATTCACCGGAGGTTCGGCAGTTTCTATAACTTCGGTTGTATTCACAACTTCCAGTCTGTTCTTGTCATAAGTGTACTTCTGTAATTCAGCATTCACCATATCTTCTTTGCCAAGCAGATATACTTTTATGTCCTGTTCACGTCCAAGGGCATCGACTGCCCCTTTTTACCATCTCACCCGGTGCATTGT
>ENA-OQHD01000460-OQHD01000460.1-human-gut-metagenome-genome-assembly--contig:-NODE-460-length-14750-cov-4.334336_pt1 | contig 14750 bp, 14 predicted proteins | sample MGYA00242560_ERZ504711 | MGnify/ENA primary metagenome ERZ504711 (study PRJEB26092, sample SAMD00036198) | human gut metagenome | host: Homo sapiens | study: EMG produced TPA metagenomics assembly of... | reverse complement strand
ATGCTCCGACTCGGCGGCAAGGTGATCGGACTTCGCCGGCGCCCAGCTCGCTTCCGTGACCAAGGGCGGAAACCATTTCGGACACCCTGAAAACCGTGTCCAACTACGTGGACGTGGTGCGATCCGCCACCCGAAGGAAGGCGCCGCGCTCGTGGCGTGCCCGTGCAGCCTCCGTGCCGGTCATCAACGCCGGCGATGGTGGACATATGCACCCCACGCAGACTCTGGCCGATCTTGCGACGATGCAGTCGCGCTTCGGTCGCGTGAACAATCTGACTGTCGGACTGTGCGGCGATCTGACTTTCGGGCGCACCGTGCATTCCCTGATCGAAACCCTGTGCCGTTTCGGCAACGTGAACTTCGTGCTGATCAGCCCGGATGAGCTCAAGACCCCGCAGTATGTGCTCGACCGCATCAACGCCACCGACTCCTGCTCCTACACGGAAGTCAAGGATCTCGTTTCCGTGATCGGCGATCTCGACGTGCTGTACATGACCCGAGTGCAGAAGGAACGCTTCTTCAACGAAGACGACTATCTGCGACTGCGCGACACCTACATTCTCGACGAAGCCAAGATGGCTTACGCCAAGAAAGACATGGCCGTGCTGCACCCGCTGCCGCGAGTCAACGAAATCGCCGTCGAAGTGGATGACGACCCACGCGCTGCCTACTTCGAACAGGTCAAGAACGGCATGCTTATGCGCATGGCATTGGAAAGCTCGGTGGTCGGTGACGAACTGCCGGGATACGAACCGCTCGCAGCCAAGGAGGTTGAAGCCTGATGGAAGTCACCAGCATTCAGAACGGCATCATCATCGACCATGTGCCTGCTGGCACCGCGCTCAAGGTGCTCGAATACCTGAAAATTGATCCGGCTAAGACCAAGCTCGCGCTGATCATGAACACCGACAGCCACATGTTCGGCACCAAAGACATCATCAAAATCGAAAGCGAAGAGGAAGCCGAAACCATCGACCTTGACGTGCTCGGCCTTGTGGCACGCACCGCAACCGTCGGCATTGTGCGCGGCGGTAAAATCGTAGAGCAAAAAGCAGCCTACACTGCCGGAACATGTGGTCAATATCATCAAATGCGTGAACCCGCGCTGCGTGACTACCACCGAGCCGGCCGTACAGATGTTCCACCTGGTGCATTCCGACCGTCAGGAATACCGCTGCGACTACTGTGACGAGGAAGCGAAGTTCTGACCCATGACCCTCACCCTTCACGACATCAAGGTTTGGAACACCGGCGAAGTCATCGACCTGATCGTTCCATCTGACGCTGATGAAACGGTGGACGCTTCGGCCATGACCATCGCCCCCGGGATTCGAAGATCCCCACGTCCACTTCCGCGATCCGGGCCAGACCTACAAGGAATCCATGGTTTCCGGTTGCGCGGCTGCCGCCTCTGGCGGGTATACGAACGTGCTCATCATGCCGAACACCGTTCCCGCCATGGATGGCGTGAAGGTGACGGCCGGGGGAACCGGGCGCCAGTGAAGTGCTCGACGCCGGGTTTCGACACGGTCATCGACTATTTGCAGCATTACGAACAAGCCCATGATGTGACCTTGCCGGTGCGTTATGACCTGTGCGTATGCGCTTCCAAAGGGCGTGCAGGCAAGGAAGCAACCGACGTGGCCGACTGGATCGGCTACCTGCCTGAACACGATGACGACAACAAGGACGCCTACCAGCTGTGCCACCCGGTGACCGCCATCAGCGATGACGGTTCCGCGGTAACACCGGAAATCCTCGACCAAGTGTTCGACAACGTCAAGAAATCAGGCTTATACCTGATCGAGCATTGCGAACACCACGACACCGGGGCGGTCAATGAAGGTCCCGTATCACGAGAACTGGGCGTACCCGGCATTCCCGAAGATACCGAACTGAAAATCGTCGAACGCGATATCGAGATGGCGCGCAAAACCGGCGTGCATGTGCACTTCCAGCATGTCAGCACTGCGATTTCTTTCGACGCGATTCGCAAGGCCAAAGCTGAAGGCTTACCGATCACGTGCGAAACTGCACCGCACTACGTTGCGTTGTGCGATGAAGCATTGCTGAAATACGGTACTCTCGCCAAGATGAATCCGCCGTTGCGCTCCGAAGAGGATCGCAAGGCAACCATCGCAGCCGTAGCTGACGGCACCGTCGATCTGCTGGCCACCGACCATGCACCGCATACCATGGAAGAGAAGGACCTTGGTTTCCTCGATGCTCCGAACGGCATCATTGGTCTTGAATGCGCGTATGGCGTATGCCACAAGATTCTTGTGGACGGTGGCTTTATCTCCGACGAACGCCTGATTGAACTCATGTCGACTGCGCCAGCCGAACTTATGGGCCACAGCAAGGCCGACGTCACAGCGTTGCTTGACGAATACGCAGACGCCGTCCCCGGAGACGACGACACCAAACGCGTGCTGGACCTCGTCAAGGTTCCTGCAGAAGACCGCGCGGATCTGGTGGTGCTCAACACCGACGAGGCATGGACCGTGAATCCTGAACGATTCCATTCCTCGGCTCGTAACACCCCGTTTGGTGGATGGCAGGTCACCGGCCGTCCGCTCGCCACCATCATCGGCTCGAAACTAGTCTTCAGCCGTATCAACAAGGAGGATTGATGGATCGCCTGATCGAAGCAATCGAAGCCAAGCAGAATCCGAGCGTTGTGGGACTTGACCCGACCGAAGCGCTCGTGCCAGCGCAAATCGTGGCCGGCTTTGCCGAGGAAATCAGCGAACAGGTTGAAGATCCGGCGGAAGCGCCGTCCATGCAGCTTTCCGTGGCCTTCTTCGAATTCAACCGCGCCATCATCGACGCCGTCGCAGACATCGTGCCTGCGGTCAAACCGCAGATCGCCATGTATGAGGCGCTCGGACCAGCCGGCATCGACGCCTACAGCATGACCTGCGAATACGCCAAACAGCAGGGACTGTACGTCCTCGGCGACGTCAAGCGCGGAGACATCGGCTCTACCGCGGCTGCATATGCTCATCACCTCAGCGGTATAGGATTGGACGACACCGCCTATGATCCATGGCATGAGGATGCGGTGACCGTGAACCCATACCTCGGCACCGATGGCATCACACCGTTCGTCGACGCCGCCACCGCCAACGACAAAGACATTTTCGTGCTTGTACGCACCTCCAATCCGTCTAGCAGTGAACTGCAGGAACTTGAACTCGCCTCCGGTGAACGCGTATACGAGCATGTCGCCGATCTGGTGGAAGGCTGGGGCGCCGAAACCATCGGCAAGAACGGCTATTCACGTGTAGGCGCAGTGGTCGGAGCCACGCACCCAGAGGAAGGCAAGGCATTGCGCGCACGCATGCCGCACACGTTCTTCCTTGTACCGGGATACGGCGCTCAAGGCGGCACCGCGCAAGGTGTGGCCGGCATGTTCGACCGTGACGGCATGGGTGCGCTTGTCAACTCGTCACGTGGCGTTATCGGTGCATGGAAAAAGTCCGGCAAGTATTCTGAATCCATGAGCGCCGACGATGCTCTGGATCTGGTTGCGGAATCAGCCCGTGAGGCAGCCAAAGATATGCGTGACAATCTGCGTGCGGTCTTGCCGTAACCTGCCGACTGGCCAACTGTTCAATCTGAAAGAAAAACAACCACCAAACCATCGAACGTAACAGAGAGGGAGTTCATGACCACCGCAACAACGTTCGTTCCGACCGTTGCCGAAGCGACTGCGGCAGGCTTTTTCCCGAGCCGGCATGAAGTCGAGGTCGTTGACAATCAGGAACTGACTGACGGCGTGTACCGTTTGACGTTCCGTGACGAATACATCGCCAGCCATGCAAAGCCGGCACAATTCGTTGACGTATATTCCAACGATCCAAGCAAGCTGATGCCGCGTCCGTTCGGCGTTTGCGAAACCAACGGCGACGAAGTCAGCCTCATGTTCGCCGTGGTAGGCAAGGGCACCGCAGAATTTGCCGGATTGAAAGCTGGGGACACCATTCGTGTGATGGGCCCGCTCGGCAATTCGTTCAAGACCAAGGAGCCCGCCAATTATGTGCTCGTGGCAGGAGGTCTTGGCGTGCCTCCGCTCGTGCATGCGGCACAGCATATCGCCGGCGTCGAAGGCGCGGTCAGCACCGCGGTGTTCGGCTACCGCAACGTGCGTTTCGGCGACGAATATGCGGGCAAGTATGCCGACAAGGTGTACAGCATCGACGAGAGCGAAGGCAACGTGATCACCTTGCTTGACCGCATCGAAGGCGAGTTGATGGATTCGGGACTCAAGCCGGTGATTCTGACCTGCGGTCCTCTGCCGATGATGAAGGCCGTCGCCGCATGGGCCGTGAAGCGTGACATGGCGTGCCAGCTGAGCTTGGAACAGCGCATGGGCTGTGGCTATGGCACTTGCGTGCTGTGTACGGTCGACACGTTGGACGGACGTTTGAAGGTCTGCTCCGATGGTCCGGTCTTTACTCGCGAACGTTTGGGATGGGGTGAATGAGATGATCGACGATACCCAGCATGAGAACCTGTACGGTTCGTACGAGTGGAAGCATCCCACGCAGGTGGCGGGCGTGCCGTGGAAGAATCCGGTCGCCACGGCTTCCGGCACCTTCCAGTATGCGGCGGTCCGCTGGTTCTACGACGTGAGCCAACTGGGCGCGGTCACCACCAAGGGCGTCTCCCCCGGTGCCATGGGAAGGCAATCCCGGCATTCGTACCGCTGAAGGCCCATCCAGCAACATCAACGCGGTCGGCCTGCAGAACCCGGGTGTGGACCATTATTTGGAAGACGACCTGCCCAAGCTCAAGGCCATCAACGCTACGGTCATCGCCAATGTGGCCGGTCACTGCGACGACGACTATGTCGAAGTCGTGTCCAAGCTGAACGATTCTCCGGCAGACATGCTGGAAATCAACGTGAGCTGCCCGAACGTGTCCGCCGGAGGTATGAGCGTCGGCACTGATCCGGTGGCGTTGAGCCGTCTGATCACCCGCCTGCGCAAGCTCACCGACAAGAAGATGATTGTCAAGCTCACGCCGAACGTCACCGACATCACCGTGCCTGCCCGCGCGGCCGTGGAAAGCGGCGCCGACGCGCTGAGCATGATCAACACACTGCTCGGCATGCGCATCAACATTCGCACTGGAGAACCGATCATCGACCATGTGACCGGCGGCGTTTCCGGACCGGCCGTGCTGCCGATGGGACTCGTGGCCGTGTGGAAGACCCGCTCCGCATTACCGAACACTCCGATCATCGGCATCGGCGGCATCGATTCCGGTGAGAAGGCGCTTGAATACCTGTATGCCGGAGCGAACGCCGTGGAAGTCGGTGCGGCCGCACTGTTCGAACCGACCGCGCCATTGCGTGTGGCCCGCGAACTCGACGAGCTGCTCGACGCACGTCCCGAACTCGCAGACAAGCTCGCCAAGGGCGAAACTTGGCGTTGACCTCGATCATTCATCAAAGGAGCATGACATGACTGAATCCCTCGACCACCGTTTTACCAAGTTCCTGCTGGAAGCGCAGGCGCTGAAATTCGGCGAGTTCACGCTGAAGTCCGGTCGTAAGTCGCCGTATTTCATCAATGCGGGCGCATTCAACGACGGACGTAAGATCGCCACGCTCGGCGCATTCTATGCGGAGAAGATCGCGGCGGAAATCGAAGCAGGCAATCTGCCGAACGACATCGACACCATTTTCGGTCCTGCCTACAAGGGCATTCCGCTGGGCGTCTCCACCGCGATCGCTCTGACTTCCGGCCACGGTATGGAAGTCGGCTACACCTTCGACCGCAAGGAGAAGAAGGACCATGGCGACGGCGGCATGATGGTCGGCACCCAGCTGACCGACGGCATGAAGGTACTGCTCGTCGACGATGTGATGACCGCAGGCACCGCAGTACGCGAGGTCATTCCCGAAGCTCAAGGCCGAAGCGGATGTGGAGGTCGTCGGCTTGGTGCTTTCCGTGGATCGTATGGAAAAGACCAAGGATTCCGACACGTCCGCGGTGAAGGCCGTCGAAGCAGAGTTCGGCTTCCCGGTATTCGCCATTGCCAACGTGCGCGAGATCTTCGAGGCCGGCCAGCATATCGAAACCGCTGACGGCACCGCGTATGTGACCGACGAGATCAAGGCCGCTGCCGACGCTTATCTGGAGCAGTATGGTGCCTGAATTCTATAGGCGGGTCCTACAGTTGAACATATGAAAAGTGCCTCACACCAATCGAAAGCATCGGTGCGAGGCACTTTTCAATCTCATATCAGAGTGCATCCAGTTGATGAGTGCATTCAGTCGATCAGGTTGTATCCATGGTCGGCCACCACCGACTTGAGCTTCTCCAAATAGTTTTCCGCGGCCTTCGACAGCTTCGCACGCTCGTTCGTGATCCAGCCGACCAGCATGGTCTCATCGGTGTCAAGCGGCACGGTCACGATTTTCTCATTGTTGAGATCGCCGTTGTCGATGCCGGTGCACACGGTGTAGCCGTTCAGACCGATGATGAAGTTCAGAATCGTCGCACGGTCGGTCACGTTGATCTGCTTGGGGGAGTATTCCGGCCAGACCGCCTCTTCGGCGAAGAAGAAGCTGCCCTCCTCGCCCTGCTCGTACTGGATGAACGGGAACGGCTTCAAGTCGTCCATCGTGACTTTCTTCTTGCCGGCCAGTGGATTGTTGCGTGAAATGAACACATGCAACGGAGCACGGAACAGTGGATGGAATTCCAAATGCTTTTCGCGCAACATCTTGCCAATCACGTCTTTGTTGAAATCGGACAGGTAGATGATGCCGATTTCGGAAAGCATGTTCGCCACTTGGTTGATGATGTCTTTGGTGCGCGTCTCACGAATGGTGAACTCGTATTCGTCGGATTTGATGGAGTTGATCATTTCCACGAACGCTTCGACGGCGAACATGTAATGCTGTGTGGACACGGAGCACAGCTGCTTGCGTGGCTTCGCGTTCTTGTAACGTTCTTCGAGCAGCGACGCCTGATCGAGCACCTGGCGCGCGTAGGTGAGGAATTCCGCTCCGTCCACGGTCAAGGCGATGCCTTGCGACGAGCGGGTGAAGATCTCGATGCCAAGCTCGTTCTCGAGTTCCTTCACAGACGAGCTCAACGCGGGCTGTGACACGTACAGCTCGTGCGAGGCTTCGTTCATGGAACCGCATTCCACGATTTTCACAATATATTTCAGCTGAAGAAGAGTCATAAATTCAGGTTAGAGCCATGTACTGACCGTGGGGGAGTGCTTATACCCTCTTGTCTGGATAGTGGACTGCCGATCGCGCAGATCAAGGACGTGAAAAAACCAATTGCAGCTTGACGAGGATCGCACACAGTTGGAAACCCCACAAACCGTGCTCGACAAAACCGGTCAGGTGTTCGCCCAATGGGAGCGGACCGGCTTGACGGGTCAGGCCTACAAGCAAAAGAGTTGTCCCTATCGGAGTGCTCCATATCGGCATAAGCGACAAAAAGGGATTGCCCGGCTTTCTACACACCAGACAATCCCGTTCGTCACAACCTACTACAGTTCGGTCTACTGGTACAGATGGCCGCCCTGCTCGCGGAAGCGCTCGCTCATCTCTTGCATGCCGGCAGCGATGGCTTTGCGCGTCGGCGACGAGCTTCTCCTGTGCTTCGGCATTACCGCAAATTTTTGCGGATGCTTTTGGCTGATGGCCATGGAGCAGAACTTCGGACCGCACATCGAACAGAAATGCGCCATCTTCGCAGGCTCGGCCGGCAAAGTATCATCATGGAACGCGATCGCGGTGTCCGGATCGTAGCTCAGGTTGAACTGGTCAAGCCAACGGAATTCGAAACGTGCCTTGCTCATGGCATTGTCGCGGTCGATGGCATGCGGATGATGCTTGGCGATATCAGCCGCATGGCAGGCGATCTTGTATGCGATCACACCTTGCTTCACATCGTCCTTATTTGGCAGCCCAAGATGTTCCTTCGGCGTCACATAACACAGCATGGCAGTGCCATAGCGGGCGATTTCCACACCGCCGATCGCCGACGTGATGTGGTCGTAGCCGGGAGCGGTGTCGGTGGTGAGCGGTCCAAGCGTATAGAACGGCGCGTCCTTGCAGATCGCCTTTTCCATCTCGATGTTCATGCGCACGGTGTCGAACGGAATATGGCCGGGTCCTTCGATCATCACCTGCACGTCGTGTTCCCATGCGCGCTGCGTAAGCTCGCCCAAAGTCATCAGTTCGGCGAACTGTGCCGCATCGTTCGCATCGGCAAGCGATCCCGGACGAAGTCCATCACCCAGTGAGAATGCGACATCGTACTTGGCGAAGATCTCACACAACTCATCGAAATGCGTATACAGGAAGCTTTCCTGATGATGCTGCAAACACCATTCGGCCATGATCGAACCGCCACGCGAAACGATGCCCGTCATACGATTCGCCGTCAACGGCACGAAACGCAGCAGCACACCGGCGTGAATCGTCATGTAATCCACGCCTTGCTCGCACTGTTCGATCACTGTGTCGCGGAATAGTTCCCAGCTGAGCTTGGACGCATCATCCTCCACCTTTTCGAGCGCCTGATACATTGGCACGGTGCCGATCGGCACGGGGGAGTTGCGCAGAATCCATTCACGAGTGGTGTGAATGTCGTTGCCGGTAGACAGATCCATCACAGTGTCGGCACCCCACTTGGTGGCCCACGTGAGCTTCTCCACCTCCTCGTCAATAGACGAAGTGACCGCCGAATTGCCCATATTGGCGTTGAGCTTGGTGAGGAACTTCGAGCCGATGATCATGGGTTCAGCTTCGGGATGGTTGATATTGCAAGGCATGACCGCACGCCCTGCGGCCAGTTCGCTGCGTACCAATTCCACGCTGCAATGCTCGCGCTCCGCCACATAGCGCATTTCCGGCGTGATGATGTTGTGGCGCGCGTACCACATTTGCGTCACCGGATGATCCTTGGCCTTCATCGGCTTATGCTGGCGACCACGCCATTCCTTGGAAGCCTTGCCACGTTTGATGGCGCGTTTGCCGTCATCTTCCAAATTGCGGCGACGTCCTTCATATTCTTCGACGTCTCCACGGTCAAGAATCCAGTCCAAACGTAGGGGAGCGAGACCCTCCTTCGGATCGCATTTCGGACCTTCGGTGTTGTAATCCTTGAATGGTGCGTTCGGTCCGACGCCAGGAGTGTCAGACAGTTTGATTTCAGTGTACGGCACTTGCAGATCGTAGGAACCGAATTCGTTTTCGAAATGCACCGGCGTGGTTTTGCGAATATGTGCTTTGTCTCGCTGCTTGGAATCACGTGCGGCAATGTCGACGCGCTGTTGCTTGGCAAGCTTGGAGGCGGCCTTGGCTTCCTTCGCATTGGTGAACTTCTTTTCGCCGGATGCGCCGTCGGCTGTGTTGTCAGTGTTGATTTCCGCTGTTTTCTGGGCTTTCACGCGCGGCGCGTACCCGTGCTTCGTGTCGCCACGTACGGCTTTCCAGCGCGCTACCATATTGCGGGTTGCAGCTTCCGGATCATCAGCTCCTGCAATCGCGGACACCACGAACCAGCCTGCCGCCTTTGAATGCGCCAGCATCTCCATATCATCTGCGGTCACGCCACCGCCTATCACTACCGGAAAACCACTGGCTGAACAAATGGTGTTGATCTGCTCTTCGTCAAGCGTGCGACCGGAACCGTCATTGCCGCCTACGGACGCTTCCGGCTTGGTGACGGAAACATGCAGTGGTGCCGCACCGATATAGTCGATGCAGCCGTCGGGCAATTCGTTGATGAGTTTGACCAGGCTTTCCGTTTCGGCGGACAAGCCCACGATGGCATCTTCGCCAAGCAGTGCACGGGCTTCGCGCGGTTCCATATCGGTCTGTCCGATGTGCACGCCGTCAACCTTGATGCCTTTGCTGCGGGCCTGCCAGACCACGTCCACACGGTCGTCGATCACGAATGCCACGGAATCCGACTTATTGTTGTCTTCGATGATTTGCGCGATATCACGCGCCATGTCGGTGAGATCCTTCGCGTCAGCGTCTTTGACGCGCAGTTGGATGAAGCTTGCGCCCCCGCGCAATGCGTCATCGATGACGTCGGTGATCGGTCGGCCTTTGCAATCCTGTGGTCCTACCACAAAATAGGCGCTCAGGTCGAAGCTGTCTCGCATCGACGCATATGGATAATTGCTCATGATTCCCCCTTGATTATGATGTTTTGGGTTGGGGAAAACTTGATTTCGCAGGCAATGGGTATGCTGACGCGCCCGTATGCTCGGTTATACGGGATAGAAAACGGAATCACGATTGATGATTGCGCGATGCAGACTGTTTGGTCGACGCATCTGCTGCGCAGACTTTTACGGATGCCAATTGACGCTGGCAATGCGTGTGCGCTACGACACTCATTCTTCGCTCCCTACGATGGTGTTAACCAACAGGTTCAAAGGGTCAGGCATTCGCCTATCTCAGCTCCGTTGGGGAGCCCCCTGCTTTACGTGTTGGCTATGAATCTACGCCCTGCACTGGACGTAACTTTCATCGAAGCCCACAGGAGAGTTAGGCCAGCCGTCACTTTCGCATGTATCGCCTCCATCCGCGTCACGCCTCCGCCGCGCAACTCACAGCAAACTCTCCTTGCAGGCTAATCTATACTTCAGTTCAATGCATTGCGTGTGAAAGAGGTCGACTACATGTTGGAAACGGAACGGCTGACATTGAGGGCTTGGGCGGAAACAGATGCGGAAAGCTTGTACGCCTATGCGAAAGATCCGGATATCGGGCCTGTCGCGGGCTGGCCCGCACACCGATCGAAAGAAGAAAGTCTCAATACGATTCGTCATGTGCTCAATGGCAAGGAATGCTACGCGATTTGCGAGCGCGGCAGCAATAACCCCATTGGTTCGATTGAGTTAAAGCTTAATGGTCATACGGATATGACGGATCGTGATGATGAGTGTGAGTTGGGTTACTGGCTGGGCAAGCCTTTCTGGGGGAGGGGTTATATGCCGGAGGCAGCCAAGGAGGTTATCCGTCATGGTTTTGTTGATCTTGGTATGAGTGCGATTTGGTGCGGCTATTATGACGGCAATCTGAAGTCGAAGCGGGTGCAGGAGAAGGTTGGTTTTGTCTATCATCACACGTGTGATGAGGTACCGGTGCCTCTTATGCACGAGGTGCGTGTCGGGCACGTGAATGTTCTTACCAAATCACGCTGGCAAAAAGTTTAGCTGCCTGCTGATTGTGCTAGAAGCTAACCTAGAATGCTTTGGAAGGGTCTGGTGGGCTTCGAACGGATGCTGGTCAAGACCCTTTAGAGCTTCATGATGTTTTCCTCGATGCGACGGATGACGTCAATGAAAGCTTCATCGTTGTGCCCGGTTGGATCTGGCAGATTCCAATTATCGTCGAAAGCCTTGCCGATATAGGGACATCCCACGTCGCAGCCCATGGAGATCGCGGTGTCAGGTTTTGGAATATCCGAAATCAGCTTGGAGTATTGCGTTTTCTCCATGTCGATGCCGTAAAGCTCTTTCATGAGTCGTACGGCATCCTGATTGATCTGCGGCTTGGTTTCCACACCTGCGGAATAAAAATCACAATCGGTTCCGCGTAGATGCTTTCCCAACGCTTCGGCAATCTGGCTGCGGCATGAATTATGCATGCAAATAAAAGCCACTTTTCTCATAGCTTTCCCTGTCTGCGATGTTATGATTTCACGATTGCTGTCCCGTATTATACGTTTCGCCCAATGCTCCGCGTTCACATCATCGAATAACACAATGCCCGGTACGACCATGTCATAAGCTGGTCGTACCGGGCATTGGCTTGGATTATTCGCCCCAGACTTCTTCGGCGATGGACCTTACGAGTGCGATCTTGGCCCACTGCTGCTCCTCAGTGAGCTTGTTGCCTTCCTCAGTGGAGGCAAAACCGCACTGGGTGGACAGGCACAAGCGGTCGAGCGGCACATGCTGGGCCGCTTCGGAGATGCGAGCCTTAATCACTTCCGGATCTTCAAGTTCCGGTCTCTTGGAGGTGACGAGGCCAAGCACAACCTGTTTATCGCCGGAAACCTCAGCCAGTGGCGCGAAGTCACCGGAACGGTCGTCGTCGAACTCCAGATAGTAGGCGTCCACGTTCTCTTCGCCGAACAGCTTGGCTGCGACCGGAGCATAACCGCCGGACGACAGCCACGTGGAATGGAAATTACCACGGCAGATATGGGTGTTGATCACCAAATCATCAGGCTGGTCTGCGATCACTGCGTTGATCACGTCAAGATTCTCCTGCTGCAGGCGGGCCGCATCCTCATCGCTCCAGCCGAGACGCTCACGCACGCTCTTGTCGCACAGGCGAGTCCAAGTGCAGTCATCGAACTGCACGTTACGGCAGCCGGCGGCATACAGGTCGGCAATGACCTGACGGTATGCGGCCACGATATCCGCGGTCAGCTCGTCGTCATCTTTGTAGAACTCGTCGTACGGGTAGGCGTTCTTGTTGCCGGTAAGCACGAAACGGGTCTGCGCTGGGGAAGGCATGGTTTGGCGAGCAACGGTATTGTCATCTTCAAACTGCTTGACGAACTTGAAATGCTCCACGAACGGATGATCGTGTCCGTCGAGCTTGCCGGTCACCGTGGCAGTGTCGGCGGGAGTGACCTCGTCATGGAAGGCAACGCGATGGGCGGCTGCGACATGGTCCACGCCGTTGAAGCCCCACATGAAATCGAAATGCCACCAGCCGCGACGGAATTCACCATCGGTGATGACATGCAGACCGGCGGCCTTCTGCTTGGCAACCAGATCAGTGATCAGCCTGTCTTCGACGGCTTTCAATCCAGCGGCATCAATAATACCTGCAGCATAATCTGCACGAGCCTGCTTGAGTTCGTCCGGACGCAGATAAGAACCGACCACATCGGCGCGGAACGGCGCATTCTTGGAATATGCCATGTTTCTCCTTCGACTATTGACTTGCAATTAACAATCACAACGACAAAACCAACAATATGCTATCCCACCACCCACGAACGAGGCACATTCCATCCGCCTGGTTGACAACGTACTTCCGTCCATCCGCAGAGTTTTCAATGCTGGAATAAACGGGGGTAAATGACACTGCATGGCGTTCCGATATTGGCAGACGCGCGGCCGATGATTGTGCAAAGAATCGCGAAAGGCATGCGGAATCACGACATGAGTTGCGTTGTGTTCGTATATAATCGCAGCGGACATGAACGACTGCAAGGAGGCTGCCATGACTGTGCCGCAACGAGTGCTTGACACTATGAATTCCGGACTGATCTACACCTGCGATGACGAAGAGATGATCAAAGCACAGAAGGAACAGATGGAACTGCTATACGACTTCAATGCAACCCGCCCCAGTCAAATGACGCAACGCAACGAAATCGCACGCCAACTGCTTGGCGAATTCGGCGAGGACGCTTATATCGAACCGCCGTTACATGCCAATTGGGGATGCAACACGTATTTCAGTGCGCACGCTTACGCCAATTTCAACCTTACGTTAGTTGATGATGGTGAAGTGCATATCGGCGAACATACCATGATCGGCCCGAACTGCACTATCATTACCACCGGCCATCCGATTCGTCCTGACCTGCGCGAGAAGGTCACACAGTATTCTCTGCCGGTCACCATCGGCCGTAATGTGTGGTTGGGCGCCAACGTTACCGTGCTTCCCGGCGTCACCATTGGCGACAATTCGGTGATTGGCGCATGCTCGCTGGTTACCAAAGATATTCCCGCCAATATGGTCGCATTCGGACAGCCATGCAAGGTGTATCGCGAAATCGGCGAACATGATGACGTCTACTATTGGCGTGACCGCATGATCAACCCACCCTATGACCAGAAGCAGTAAAACAAATCACTATCGACCAACCGTTCAAACAGGTCGAATCATCGTGGACTAGTCGTTATGACAGATCCACGATCTCATAATTTGCGACTGTCAAGCGAAATACCGGGCGCACCATTGCTCCACCACACGGGCAAGGTGCGCCTTCTTTGAAAACTCAGTCCTGGTTGCTCCAATCAATCATGCTTCCCACCATAACGTGCGAAACGTAACGCACGCATGTCCGCGGTAGATATTTAGATAATTATCTAAATAAGAAAATGTGTGAACATTGCGAAGTGAAGGAGGAATGTATGGCAGGGGAGGGATTCAAAGCGCTCTCCGATCCCACGCGACGGCGCATTTTGGAATTGCTGCGCGAACGTGACATGACGGCTGGTGAACTTGCGGAACAATTCAACATGAGCAAACCGTCGATCAGCCACCATCTGACCACGTTGAAAACCGCGGGACTGGTAACCGACGAACGGCACGGGCAGAACATCATCTACAGTCTCAACACCACGGTGATGCAGGATCTGATCGGATGGTTCATGGGATTCATGGACGGCGATGGAAACGTCAATCAAGCGAATGATCAAACAGACAATAAATAAAGGAGGGTCTTATGCGCGGGAACAACTTGAACGATTTAAAGAAGAACATCAACCATGCCGAAGACAAGAACAAGACTGATTCGGGGGAGAAGATCGCTCCGATCGGACGCAATCTGTGCATTGCGCTTGTTGCACTGTGTGTAGTCAACATCATCGCACATCTTGCCTGCTATAGTCGGCTTCCCGAAAACGTGCCGATTCATTGGGGTGCCGATGGTTCGGTCAATGGTTATGGCCCGCGTGCCGTAACGTTGATTCTTGATGTATTGCCGTTGCTGTGCTT
>ENA-OQHD01000459-OQHD01000459.1-human-gut-metagenome-genome-assembly--contig:-NODE-459-length-14802-cov-2.611857_pt1 | contig 14802 bp, 19 predicted proteins | sample MGYA00242560_ERZ504711 | MGnify/ENA primary metagenome ERZ504711 (study PRJEB26092, sample SAMD00036198) | human gut metagenome | host: Homo sapiens | study: EMG produced TPA metagenomics assembly of... | reverse complement strand
TTGCTCTGCGCTGTGCGGATTGGCATGAGTATTTATTCATTTTTTTCATCGGGGTCAAAGAAAATGGTAATCCGTGTGATAGTTGTGCAAGTGGCTGTGAACTAAAGAATTTATATGATAAGAAGCGTGCGGAGTGCAGTGGAGTGATGCAAAAAAAGAAGAAAAGTTGTTGCGGATAGTTGGTAGTTTCGAAAAAAAGTGCTACCTTTGCATCCGCAAACGAGAAATAAAGAGTTCTTGTAAGAATCGGTACCTTGGATGAGTGGCTTAGTCAGCGGTCTGCAAAACCGTGTACGGCAGTTCGAATCTGCCAGGTACCTCGAAGAATAAAACTCCGAAACTGCTTTTTTTCAAAGTGTTTCGGAGTTTTTTTGGTTATAGGGAATTGTTTGCCCATTCTATAAAATATCATTCGCTGAATAGTTACAGCTTACTTATTAAAGATTGAATAAAATGAAAAAGGTTGGATTTCTGATTTTCTGTCTGTTTGCTATGTGCAGCATGGCAGGCAAGGCGCAGGATGTAGTGGCGGACAGTACCGGCTACATCGTTAAGGTAGGGGAGATGGCTCCAGATTTTACAGTGAAGCTGACGGATGGGAAAAGCATTACCCTTTCGGGACTTCGTGGGAAGGTGGTCATGTTGCAGTTTACCGCGAGTTGGTGTGGGGTATGCCGTAAGGAGATGCCTTTCATTGAGAAGGATATATGGCTGAAGCATAAGTCGAATCCGGATTTTATGCTGATTGGCATCGACCGTGACGAGCCGTTGGAGAAAGTGATTGCTTTTGGTAAGTCAACCGGAGTGACCTATCCTTTGGGTCTGGACCCGGGAGCGGATATATTTGCGAAGTATGCGCTCCGCAAGGCAGGTATCACACGCAATGTCCTGATTGATAAGGAAGGGCGTATTGTGAAGCTGACACGTCTGTATAACCCTGAAGAATTGCTTCTCTGGTGAAGAGATTGACGGAATGCTTCTGAATAGTAGGAATAGGCAAGATATCAAAAAAGTGAAGTGCCCCCTAAAAGATTTTTGTCTAACTTTTAGGGGGGCACTTCATCCTTTTATGCTTGTCGGGACAGTTTGGCAAGATAGTCATAATGTGTGCCTTCTTTCACCAACTCTGCTTTGAAGCCATTTTCTGCGGCATAGAAGCTCAAGGTTTGGAAGTCGATGTAGAGCCAGTCAAAGGAGTCGCCTTTGACATTCTTGTATTGCATCTGGAAGTCTACCTCTCCGTAGTAATTACCGGCAAGGTCGATAACAATACTGCCATCTTCCTCTTCGAACAGATAGCTCAGGTTGCTGGAATCCATTAAAACACAGCCTCCAGGCCGGAGCAGTAGCTTCATCTTCCGGAAAAAATCAGGCAGATTCTCCAACTTTCCGATAATGCCGGAACCGTTCATCAGCATCAGGATAGTGTCGTATTCATCGGCAAACTGTTCATTGAACAGATTGGTTTGTGACACGCTACGCACACCTCGCTGCTTCATCACTTCCACGGAAAGCGGGGAAATGTCGATGGCATGGACCTCTTTGCCGGCTTCTTGCAGGGTAAGGCTATGGCAACCGCTACCGGCACCCACATCCAGAATCTTTCCGGTCGCCATTTGCAGAGCAGTACGCTCCAGCAAGGGCATTTGCTTTTCTGTGCGGAATAGCTCTTCGACGGGAATTTCGTCCTCATCGAATTGTGAAGAGAACACGCGTAGGCGGTCGGCTTTATGCCGTTTGAAGTAATCGGCTATGGCTGCGCCCATCGGGTCCTTGTCGGCAGGCAATAAGGCTGTATTTATCATTTCTTATGTCTGTTAGCGCGTTTGCGGCGGATTTCTGCTTTCACTTTTGGCTGAGGCGGAACCGTGTTGCCCGGTAATGTAGGTTTTCTTCTTGGCTTTGGTCTTTATCTTGTTTTCTTCTTTAGGTTTGTCCCTTTTTTGCCTTTGAAGACAATACCACCCATCATCGCTTCTTCTATACTCATATATTTCGTTGTTTTAGTGATGTAAAATATCATTTCTCCGGCAGTACCTCAATCCAATAGTCATCCGGGTCATTGATAAAGTACAGTCCCATTGCAGTGTTTTCGAAGCATACCCATCCGTTTTCCTTATGGTATTGGCGTATGGCGTCGTAATCGCCGGATACGCGGAAGCAGAGGTGACTCTCGTTCTCTCCTAATTCGTAGGCTTGTGGGTGCTCCTTCAAGCAGGTCAGTTCCAGCAGGAAGCCGGTACTGCCGTCGGTCAGATAGACCAGAGTGAAAGAGCCGTCGGACGACTCTTTCCTATGATGTTCTTTCAGGCCCAGTGCCTTTTCGTAGAATGCGATGCTACGTTCCAGGTTGGTGACATTGATATTAAAATGGTCGAATTTACTTTTTATTTCCATTTGTTTATTCCTGATTTGATTATTTACAATTTGCAGTCTGCGTGTGCGGTCATTTGACCATTGCTTTCAGAATTTCGCCTACATACGTGCGTGGCATACCTTCCATCGTTGCCGGTGAAGGCAGCTTCTTACATTCCAGAATAACCGTAGGCTCTGTCTGTCCCGTAGGATAGAAACGGATGGTATAGCTTTCTGCTTTTTCCATTTGTTCATACGGCTGGTCGGGCGACAGTATGCTGAATACAACTGGTTTGCCGTTGACTTTGCCCAAAGAACCTCCGGAGTTTGCTGTCATCATGGTCATGTTGAAAGGCTCTTGGCCGATGACGATAACCAATTTGCCTGCTCCGGTCTGGATGGCATCGGCTGACAATTGCTCGGGGGCTATGGTCTTGTATTCTTGCTGCTGGCTCTTTTGGGCAGGAACCAGTGCGGCAGGTTTCTTGACTTGGGGCACTTCGATGACTTGGGCATCTTTCACGATGCCTTCGGATGCCTTTTCAGCAGCCTGGGCAGGTTCCACGGTAACTTGTTTCTTCGGGGTGATTACCGTCGGACCGGAATTGACGACAGCTTTCACCTCTTTCTTTTGCTTCCTTCTTTTCTTCTACCGGAGCTTTGGCAGTGGTGGCGCTCAATGCTTCTGCTGCTCCCAGGCAAAGGTCATCAACGAAGTCTACGGTTTTTCTGCGCCACTTGGCAAGTCCGCGTACCAGTTTGGTCTTCGCCTTGTTCAAGGCATACTTGTCTACAATCCACTCCTCGGCGGTATATTTTTCTTTTCCTTCGCGGTAGTTAAACCGTATCTTTTCTACTTCGAGCACGCTCTTTTCGGGTTGGCAGGTCACAGTCAGCTGGTAAAGGATTTTGGTACGGTCTAATGACAGAGCCGTAGAACTGAATACAATCCATTCATCCCCGATACCTACAATTTGTCCTTTCTCTTTGTCTGAGAATACTACACGGCTGGTATTTTCATTCTCTTTCAGACGGGCATCCATCCAGCCGAGCAGACGTTCGTAGATTTCATCCTGAGACATGCCGGGGTATGCTGAATTCTTTGGTGAATACCACTTTGCCGTCCACCTCGGGAACAGCACCGGCCAGATATTTACTGTCGTCCTTATCCTGCGCCTGCAGCATGGCCGGCAGACAAAGGCAAAACAGTGTAAAAAGAAGTTGTGTCAAATTTTCATAATAGTATGTGTTTTAATTATTAATTTACGAATTATGGGCTACAAGTTGGGGAGTTCGAAACTTTCACCACGGTGTGCAATGCTCAGAAAGCGGCATCCCTTGCTCTCGGCAAACTGCCGGAAGGCGTTGCCTCCCTGATAATCTTCGCTGAAGTGCATCGGTACAAATATAGTGATTTTTATTCGTTCCACGAATTGTTCTGCTCCACGCATATAATCTTTTCCGATACGGCTGTCCACCGGAAACATGGCTACATCTACGGCAGGTGCAGTTTGCTGCAGCTCTCTCACTTCGGCCAGAAAGTCACCTTCGGCCTTGCGTATTTCCTGCGGAGTAGATTCCTCGCTCCAGTGCCAGTTGTTTAGGTCACCGGCATGGAACAGTCGCCTGCCCTGCAGGTCTATCAGGAAGGAGATACCCACATCGGTAGAACCGAAGGCCTGGATACGGATATGTTCGTCTTCGTAGGTGTCGCCCTTATTGATGTAGGTGGCATCTTCCGCTGAGGCGCGGCGGTGCTTCAGGATGTCTTTGGAGAATATGTAGCGGATGTCGGGCCGCAGTTTTTCCATGAAAGAACTTCGCGATTGAAGTGGTCGGGATGGAAATGCGAGCATAGTACGTAGAGTACGCCCGGCTTTTCCAAGAGATAGTCGTGCACGATACCTTTATTGAAAACCTCTTCCGAGGAATCTTTATAGTAATCGATAATGACCGTCACTCCGTCCGCTTCAATCGCGAAGCCGCTATGGTAGATGTAATCAAGTTTCATTTACGGATTGAATTATAGCGCAATATTACAAAAAACGCTACACAAACTTCCGGTTTAAGCTGTTATTTTATGCAAAAGCACGCTACATCGGTACTTCTATGAAGAGAATGTGAGAGTCTTTCAATGTTTCCAGCTCAAAACTGCCGGTTTCGTATACTCCCATTCCGTCACGGCGTGAGAGTATTGTGCCGTCCACTTTGACTTCACCTTCCATTACGAAGATGTATACACCGGAATGCGATTGGTGCATGTGGTAGTCAATCTTCTTTCCGGCTTCTATTTCACCGATAGAGAACCAGGTCTGTTGTAGCAGTCTGGCAGGAGCATCGCCGTCAGGGGATACTATTAGTGCCATTTCATTTTTGCGCAGGAGTGGACGTACGTCGAAGTCCTGGTATGCGGGTGGTGTGTTCAGCTTTTCGGGCATCACCCAGATTTGCAGGAATTCTACCGCTTCAGTGTCACTGCCGTTCATTTCGCTGTGGTAGATGCCGGTGCCGGCGCTCATGGTTTGTATATCTCCCGGAATGATGATGCGGCTGTTCTGATGATTGTCCCCATGTTTCAGTTTCCCTTTCAGGGGAATGGAGATGATTTCCATATTTTTATGAGGATGTGTGCCGAAGCCCTTTCCCGGAGCCACACGGTCGTCGTTCAGTACACGCAAGGCGCCGAAATTCATCCGGCGGGGATTGTAATACTCGTCGAAACTGAAGGTGTGGTGGCTGTCAAGCCAATCATATAGGGAATGACCTCTGCTGTCTGATTTGTCTATAACTTTTTCATAATTTATTCTTTCTTAAAATGGTTATGTACTAGTAACGCTTTGGAAAGCTATAAAGTTTAAAAAACCGATGTCTAAGAATTTATAAATGAGTGGGGACTATGCCTTGACCTCGTTCTCCAGTGGCTTATGGTTCATAAAATCTTTGATGTTCTGCAAGGTTGTCGAAGCAATGTTTGCCAGTGCCTCGCGTGTGAAAAAAGGCCTGGTGCGAAGTGACGATGACATTATTGAAGGACAGTAGCCGCGCCAGGGTATCGTCATCAATGATTTTGTCCGATTGGTCTTCATAGAAGTATTCGCTTTCCTCTTCGTACACATCCAGGCCGGCAGAGCCGATTTTCTTGTTTTTTAGTCCTTCAATCAGGGCGTTGGTATGGATGAGTTGTCCACGTCCGGTATTGATAATCATTACTCCGTCCTTCATTTTACTGATGGAATAGTCGTTGATGAGATATTTGGTCTGTTCAGTCAGCGGGCAGTGCAGGGAGATGATATCCGAATTGTGATATAGCTCATCCAGGCTGGTATATACCACTTGATGTTCACGGGCGAAATTATAGTCGGGATAGAGGTCGTAGGCAAGAATATTCATGCCGAATCCACGCAGGATACATATCAGTTTCTTGGCTATTTTTCCCGTGCCGATGATGCCTGCAGTTTTTCCGTACATGTCGAAGCCCAGAAGTCCGTGCAGCGAGAAGTTTCCGTCTCGTGTCCGCCAGGTGGCACGTGGAATTTTACGGTTGAGGGATAACATCAGGGCAACGGTATATTCTGCTACGGCATAAGGGGAGTAAGCAGGGACACGCACTACGGTAATGCCACAGTCGGCAGCTGCCTTTAAATCTACATTGTTGTAGCCGGCGCAGCGCAACGCCAATAATTTCACGCCGTTGTCTGCCATCAGACGGATAACTTCGGTATCGGCCGTGTCGTTCACGAAAATACAGACTGCATCTACTCCTTGGGTTAAAATAACGTTGTGCTTGTTAAGATGCCCTTTATAGTAGCGGAGCTCAAAACCATATTCCTTGTTTTTTACGTTGAAAGACGCTTCATCATAAGGTTTGCTGCCAAAAAATTGCGATAGTGTATGCCATGAGATTTGTTGTTTTTTAAATGTTACATAATTATAGGGAGATAACAAGTGGAAAGTTGATATGGTTCAGTGGCCGGAAGGATTCATAAATGATAATTATTTCCATTTGTTTCATCAGAAACTATTTGGTATTTCAATGAAAGTATTATATTAGGATAACTTTATGCACAAAACTATTTTTTGATGTGCAATATTATTGTACCTTTGCGCCCGAAAACAATTAAAAAAGATTTAGATGAGAAAATTTTCGTTGATTGGCATTGCGATGTTAATCGTTTCAATTCCAACTTTTGCGGGTGGTATCCTAACAAATACAAATCAGCATGTATCTTTTCTTAGAATGTTAGCGCGTGGTGCTTCCATTGATATTGACGGTGTCTATTCTAATCCGGCCGGTTTGGCCTTTTTGCCGGAAGATGGTCTCTATTTGTCTTTGAATGGACAAAGTGCTTATCAGACCCGTAACATAAAAGCGACATTTCCCTTGTTTATTGAAGATGGGAATACACGTTATTATAAAGGAAAAGCTTCTGCTCCTTTCATTCCTAGTTTTCAAGGTGCATATGAAAAAAGGAGACTGGACTATTTCCGGTAGCTTTGCTGTTGTAGGTGGTGGCGGTAAGGCATCGTTTGATGATGGTTTGGGTATGTTCGATTCAATGGTGATGGGACAAGTCCATACTATTTCGGGTGGTCAAATCACTCCCAATATGTATTCTATCAATAGTGCAATGGATGGAAGCCAGTTTATTTATGGTGTGCAATTGGGGTTGTCGTATCAAGTTAATGATTGGTTAGGTGTGTTTGCCGGTGGACGTATGAATTATTTTACCGGTGGGTATGAAGGATTTCTGACTGCAACAGCACACAGTAATATTCCTACTTATGGTGGCATGGAATTGGTTGGTATCGATTTAGACTGCGACCAGACCGGCTGGGGATTGACCCCTATCTTGGGAGCTGATGTGAAGTTGGGCAAATGGAATATTGGGTTGAAGTACGAGTTTATGACAAGTCTTAATCTCGAAAATAAAACCAAAAAAGCTGAAGTGCGTGCAATGGGAACTGCTATGGGAGATGAAGGGAATCCTTTGGCTGACTATAAGGATGGTGTGAATACTCCGAGTGATATCCCTGCATTATTGACTGCAGCTGTTGGTTATGAATTCCTTCCTACGCTTCGTGCAACGCTGGAATATCACCACTTTTTTTGATAAAGCGGCAGGGATGGCCAATGATAAGCAGAAAGCGTTGAAGCATGGCACACATGGAAAATTTTGATTGGTGCAGAATGGGATATAGCTAAACAGCTGACCATCAGTGGTGGTTATCAGCGTACAGATTATGGCTTGGCTGATGATTTTCAGAGTGATATAAGTTTTTCATGTGACTCTTATTCACTGGGGTTTGGTGCTGCCATCAAAATGACAAAGCATTTGACTATGAATATAGCCTATTTTTGGACAAACTATGATGATTATACAAAGAAGATAAGTGAAACCACCAAGAATGTTTATAGCCGTACTAATAAAGTGTTTGGTCTTGGTGTTGACTATAAGTTCTGATTTCACAATCCTACCTTTATATATTAAGAAGCCGTCTCAAATATCGATTTGAGGCGGCTTCTTTCTTATTTTATATTGGATTAGAAAGAATACTGTACAAGCAGGTTCATACGGTTGGCATGGTTGGTGGAATTGTCGAAGTTGGTGCGCCAGCCACGCAGATATTCAGCGCCTACCTGCATGTTCGGGGTTACGTTCCAGAATACGTTGGCTACGAAATACTGTCCGTAGCGGTAGGTACTTGGCAGGTCGTTGGGATAACCGTCTTCAGAGTAAAGGCGGGACATGCTGTAAGTGCTTGAAAGGAATACCTTTGGAGAAATGTTATATTGTAGACCTGCATACCAGCCCAGCATGGGCAATGCCTGCATTTTGCCTTCCTTTTCGGGATTGGGGACAATATCGACGTTCAGATTACTGATGTCATTCAGGTATTGCCCGATACCTTTACCATAGTTGATTTGTCCGAATGCCTGCCATTTTTTACCGAGGTTAAAGGTCGTTGAGGCTTGTACACCGTATCCGGTGACGCTGGAAGCCTTGTCCCTTTCCGTGCTGGTATATGTCATGCTGCGGATGATACCTCCTACACGCAAATGACTGCTGCTGTTCCAACTGTATTGTGCCGAAGCTGTGAAGTCCGGCATGCGTTGCTGGGCAATTTCGAATTGGCTGCTTGTTGTGCCGTCAACGGCAGGCGCCTCGATGGAAGCTTGGAAACGAAAGTCTTTCAGCCCTTTATAAGTATATGACAATTGTGTAGCGCGGTAGAACGTGGCACCGTTGGGCCCCTGGAAGTCAATGGTGGAGGGGAGGGCGCCTAAGTCCATGAAACCGCCGTAAGTATATCCCACCGTTATATTTCGGAATGACATATAAGCATTCCGTAGCTGGAATGTTTTGTCTCCTCCTCGGAAATTTCCGGCTGTATAGACTGTGAAGTCACCCAATAGCCGGGTGTGTCCGACTAATTTCAGAAAGATAGTGGCCGTACTGGCATCCATTTGAAATTGATTTTTGATTTTACTACTGCTTGGAATGTTGGCAGGAACAAAGTCAATATCATCCACAATACCTCCAAAATCATACTCGCCGGTGGCACGGACATACCCTCCGATACCCAGGGCGAATTTGCCTTGTTTGTCCATCAATAGGAAGCGGGGAGCTTTCGGGTCATGGATGTAAGGCAATTGTGACTCATTCATGATGCGGATAATCTCGTCGCCCGCTTTGTCGATGGTAACTATGACAATGCCGTTGGGGGCTTCGTCATCGATGATCTCTTTTTTTTGTGCATGGATAGTGGACAAGGGAAGTCCGGCTACGCACAACAGAAACATTGCTTTTAAGATTGTTTTCATTTAAGTTAGGTTTTGATGAATGTGCTTTCAACAACTTAAATGAAAAAAGGTTTTGTAGTCTTGGAGGAGGAAAGGAGGTTATTCCGTCAGTATTCTTGCCTTGAATGAAGATCGTATGCAAAATTACCCTTACCCTAATTTCCGGAATAACCTCCTGAGAATGTGTGTTAAGTTACTTACTTTTTTTCATGACGGCATTCCACAGCGCCTTTGCGTAGAGTTCCCATGGTGTCATCGCCTTCATAATCCCAGAACATCATGCCTTTCATGCCACTTTTTTAATATCCATTCACCTTTTGCGGCAATACTGCGGGGATTGTCGTAACCACAGTAGAAACTGCCGATTTTTGGTGACATAGGGGACATTGCCTTCTGTATCCCAATTTTCGATGACATAGCCGTCATCCTTACTCAGGTTGAGAATATCCCGATAATTGATGCTGCCGCCGGCATTGAAATCGGCTCTTCCGTAGAACGGAATTCCCAACACTAATTTGTCGGCAGATACCCCTGCATTCAGGTATTCGTCTACGGAACGCTGGCAGTCCCAGTAATTACTTGGCTTGTTCAATGCTGATTGATGCTGGGGGGTCATCAACCAGATCATAGGCCATGATATTGACGAAATCTACATACGGGTCTACGGCCTTTACATCAATATATTTATAGCCTTCGCCTTGGGGACGCTTGTCCATGCAATAACCTGCATAGGTCAATAGGGTGGACTGCCCCAACGCTGCACGCAGGTCTTTCATCAATAGGGTGAAGTTTTCCACATCTACCAACTCGTCATAGGCATTGCTGCCGAAGGTCATACCGGGAAATTCCCAGTCAATGTCAATACCGTCTATGCCCTCACTCGAAACAAAGGCTTTGCAGTCTTGTGCGAATTGCTTGCGCATTTCCGGACTCTTCGCCAGGGCGGAGAAACCTCCGTCCTGGGAATTGTCAGTATTGGAAACGCTATTGGTAAAAGAGAGTAATATCTTCACATGTGGATACTGGCTCTTTATTTTCTTTACCTTATCAAAACGGGATTTATCACCTTGCAGGCCAAACTTTTCATAAATTCCGTTTTTAACATATAATTCTGCAAAAGCGTAGTTTATGTGGGTCAGGTATTTGGCATCGGGTATGGATGTGCCATAATAAGTGACGTAGCCCAATGCAACCCGGCCTGCAACCTGCTCGGCCATTTCGGTCTCGTTGTCTTCATTTCCCGGAGCTGGCAGTCCGGGCATGTAGTCGTCATTGTGACATGCGGCTACTAGAAAGACAGTAGCTATTATAAATAGCAGTTTCCTTTTCATAGAGAGTGCATATTATTCAGAATCGGTTTCTGCTTCAGTCTTGAAATAAGCATACCAGCCGCTGTCGTCCCAATCCACACCACCGCTATACTTGCCGGGATGATAGATTGTGATATAGTTCTCATCCAGTGTCAGCAGCCAAAATTTGTTGCTGCCTACGCTTTGTCCGTTGTCGTCATAATTTCCTCCGATGGTGGGGATACTTGTTATCAGTTCACCCAGTACTCCGTCTTCCGGTTTTTCGTGTGTGAAGGAGAAAGTACCTTCTGCCTTCAGGTTTCCGCTGGCATCATAGGTTTTCATCTTGTTTCCGTCGAATTCGAATACCATGGACTGGTCTCCCGCTTCGGCGGCAGTGACATTGGCCCACCAGGCAAAATTTGATTCGGGAGTATAGCCTGCACTGGTATATTTCCAGCCTCCATGAGCCCCCATATTGCAGACGGAACCCCAGCTGACTTCACGGAATTTCCAGGTCTTCTTGGCAGATTTGTCACTCTTGTCGGTTGCACCGGTGAAGTAAGTGGACCAATCGTCGAATACATTGGTCACAGTCACTACAACCGGATCTGTCTTGATAATCTGATTGGCGGAAATGCCCATATAGTAGATGGAATAGTCCGCATTGGACTCCATGATGACCGTAGCGTTGTCCGTGACCAGAGTCTTACTTTGTTTACTTCCTTCGACCCCCCCATTCTATGTGCCATGAACCGCCAATGTCCGGGCGGGAGTTTTTCAGGGCTATATACTGGTCGCCTTCCACTACTCCGTCTTGGTTGGGGAAGGGTTGGGTAATGGATATGGCGGCTTGTAATGCCTCTTTGGTTATGGGTGTACCGGCATCAGTCACATATTTGTCTCGCAAGTCTTCGTCTTCGATAGGATCGCATGCAGTAACGATGAAGGCTGAAGCAAGCATTGCTATCAATATTTTTGTTACTTTCATATTGTCTTTATTTATAGGTTAATACTCTTACATATTGTTCCAATCCGAGAACTGGGCAGATGCATCCCAGCCTGGATTCTGCTCAAGGACTCCATTGGAGATGTCGATTTCGTCTTGCGGAATGGGCCAGTAGCCTTGGGTTGCTTGTAGGCGTTTCTTATAGTCGAATTTTACCATCGGTACCACCGTAGCGGCATTTATTATATTGAACCCGGTCTGTTTGTTGAGTATGTCACCGGCTTCCTCAAGCGAAGGACCCGACCAGCGAAGGATATCCCACCAGCGGATGGACTCGAATGCAAGTTCCCAGCGGCGTTCCTGCTTGATGGCTTCCAGGAGTAGGCCACCGGAGCCAAGTGGGAGCGGGCACGTACCTTGTTCAGACCCGTAGCGTCTTGTTTCAGCTCGGACTGCATGAGCAGAACGTCGGCAAAAGCGGATATGAATCAAGTCGGCAATTTGGAGTAGCTGTTGGGATGTCTGCGAAGATATTCCGGGGAAACATCTGCTTGCCGAAAGGTTCGATTTTGCCTCATTGTAGGAATTGATATTGATGTATTTTTGCTGGAAATAGCCGGTTTGTTCATAGTAACGATAGGATACGGTATATTCCGGTTCACCCTCGTCCATGGTGCAGTCCATCAGTACATTGCCGGCAACATTCGGATCAAGTGCTTTGTACGACCATATGGAACCGGTCAGACGGGGATCCTCCTTGTAACCGTCCGTATAGGTCTGCTTGGCGGCCCAGTCTTTCCATTCGTTGACCATAGCCGGAGATACAGGGCCAGCTCCCCAACCGGTGCCGAAGGGATAACTGTCTTTGTTGGAATAGTTGTCGGCAGACGGTGAATAGAATTGCGCGCATGTGTTGGAGAACCAGGTATAGGTCCAGTCGGATTTCAGGTTATGCTTGTTGGCGAATAAAGTTTCGTCGGAACTGTTTCCTTCCCATTTCAGGTTATGGTTGATAACGTATTGGTAACGGAACCCTTCGGTATTGTCTTCGGTAGCATCGTTGGTGTAGGCCCAGATGTTGCGTTGGTCGGACACCAGTTTATGACCGGAGTTGTTTACACAGTCATCTATCCAAGAGATGACTTCCTCTTTGGTAGTTCCGTTGGGGGAGCTCGCTTTTTTTTCGTAGCGTCCGGTATAGAAAAGGAATACACGTGCCATCATGGCTTCGGCAGCATATTTTGTAGCGTGTCCGGTCATGTCTGAGCCTTTCGGATAAATCTTTGCCGGCATCATTTCAATGGCGTTTTTCAAGTCGGCTGCAATCTGGGCGTAGATTTCGTCTACGGATGCACGCGGCAGGTTGGTACTTTCCAGTGTGGTGCGTAAAGGAACTCCGCCAAAAACTTGTGCCAGCTCATAATAAGCCATGGCACGCAGGAAGTAGGACTCACCGAAAAGTCGGTTACGTTCGCTCTCGCTGGACCATGATTTCACATTCTCCATTGTGTTGATGGCATTGTTGGCACGGTTGATAAGGGTGTAGCAACGGTCCCAGATGCCGGCAAATGTATTCAGATTGCCACTGTACATAAGGAAGTTGGTGGCACAGTTGTTGGAGTAGGAGAGGTTGCCTCCCAGACAGTCGTCACCTGCCAACTGGGCAATGTAATACTGGGAAGAGGTTTCAGGACTTTCAAACAACAGATGGGCGTATATGGCCGTCACCATCTCTTGGGCATCCTTTTCTGTCTCCGGGAAGTTGGCGGTTGTCTTTTCGGTCAGAAGTTCCGAATCGAGGAAGTTTTCGCATCCTGAAAGAAGAATCAGTATTGCTGATGCTATGAATAATATCTTTTTCATGAATTTCTTCGGTTAATTAGAATTTTACATTTAAGCCTATCATATAGGTACGTGCACTGGGGTAGTAGCCCAGGTCGATGCCTGATGCCCAACCATAATCGTCGCCGCCGTAACCGATTTCCGGGTCCATACCGGAATAGCCGGTGAAGGTAAAGAGGTTCTGTGCGGTCAGATACAGACGCAGCTGTTGTACCGGTAACATTTTTGAATGCTTTCTTGAAGTCGAACCCCACAGTGATGTTCTTTATCTTGAGATAGTCTCCATCTTCGATGTAAATGTCTGATACTCTGTTCCAGTTGGAGCTGGAAGCGCTGGACAGTCTCGGGAACTTGTCGGACGTACCTTCGCCGTGCCAGCGTTGGAATATCTCTGCTGTATAGTTATTCAAGGGTGAGGAGGAGAAGTCACGATAACACTTCAGAATCTGCTGGCCGAATGCGCCGTAAGTAGTGATTGAGAAGTCAATGGCCTTCCAGCTGGCATTCAGGGAAAGTCCCATTGTCAGGTCGGGATTCGGGTTACCTATCATAGTACGGTCATTGGCATCGAGCGTACCGCTATTGTCGGTGTCTGCCCAGATTACGTCACCCGGCTGTGTCTTGTCGCCGTTCAGTTTCGGACCTTTGTAGTTGTCTATCTGTTCCTGGTTCTGGAATATGCCGTTACTCTTGTAGCCGTAGAAGTAGCCGATGGGTTTGCCTACTTCAGCACGGAAGCACTCTTCGGCTCCTTCCCACAGAACGCTGCCGCTACCGTGGATGATTCCGTCTTTGTTGGCAATCTTGGTCACTTCATTCTTGTTGTGAGCAAGGGTCAGGTTGGCTCCATATTGGAAATCCTTTCCGATGTTGTCGTTCCAGTGGAGTCCTACTTCAATACCCGTGGTTTTTTACATTACCGCCATTGACGGACACTGCATTGGCACCGAAGGAAGAGAGTACCGGAGCCGTAACCAGCCAGTCTCTGGTATTTTTGTTATACCAGTCGAATTCAAAGCCCAGGCGGTTGTTCAAGAAGCGTGCATCGATACCGAAATTCAATTGCTCCTGTGTTTCCCAGGTAAGGTCCGGGTTGGTCAGTCGGTAGGCGTATGAACCGGTACTGATGAGGTCCATGGAGTCGCCGAACGTATAACCGCCATATCCGTTGTTGGAAGTTATCAGTGAAAGATATTGGAAAGTAGATACATTACAGTTACCGTTTTGCCCCCAGGAAGCGCGTAGCTTTAAGAAGTCCAGCCATTTGATTCCTGACATGAAGGACTCGTTGCTGATAACCCATCCGGCGGATACTGAAGGGAAGTAGGCCCCCAGCGGTGTCCGCGGGCAAAAGTGGAGGAACCGTCCGCACGCATGATGACAGAAGCCATGTATTTCTCTTGATAGTTGTAGTTGATACGTCCGAAGAAGGAGGCGATGGAACCTTCCCCGTTAGGCTTGCCAGTCAAGGAGGACACACTGTTGGCGGTCAATGGAACATGGACAAATAAGCGTGCTTGAAGTCATAGAAGTTTGAGCCTATGGCTGAACCGCTCATTTCTTCT
>ENA-OQHD01000458-OQHD01000458.1-human-gut-metagenome-genome-assembly--contig:-NODE-458-length-14811-cov-3.715541_pt1 | contig 14811 bp, 19 predicted proteins | sample MGYA00242560_ERZ504711 | MGnify/ENA primary metagenome ERZ504711 (study PRJEB26092, sample SAMD00036198) | human gut metagenome | host: Homo sapiens | study: EMG produced TPA metagenomics assembly of... | reverse complement strand
CATGGCAGCAGGCAATATTTCCATCCAGCTTGGGCTGAAAGGAAAATGCACGAATGTTGTCACAGCATGTGCCAGTGGAACAAACTGCATCGGTGATGCATTCCGTGCGATCCAGTATGGTGACGCAGAAGTGATGCTGGCGGGTGGAGCAGAAGGATGTATCTGTGAGACCGGAGTCGCAGGATTCACAAGTCTGACAGCACTTTCGACTTCTACAGATCCGATGAAGGCATCCAGACCATTTGATAAAGACAGGGATGGATTCGTTCTCGGAGAAGGTGCAGGTGTAGTTGTTCTGGAAGAACTGGAACATGCAAAACAACGTGGTGCAGTCATCTATGCCGAACTTGTCGGATACGGTTCTACGGGAGATGCATATCACATTACTTCTCCGGCAGAAGACGGAAGCGGAGCAGCCAAAGCAATGGAACTTGCAATGGAAGAAGGCGGGATCGAACCTTCTCAGGTAGATTATATCAATGCACATGGAACCAGTACACATCATAATGACCTGTTCGAGACACGTGCAATTAAGCTGGCACTCGGCGAAGCGGCAAAGGATGTTGTGATCAATTCTACAAAATCTATGATCGGACATCTGCTTGGCGCAGCAGGAGGTGTAGAGTTTATTACCTGTGTGAAGACAATTCAGGATAACTTCATTCATCAGACTGTCGGAACAGAAACCGCAGATGAAGAATGTGACCTGAATTATGCAATTGGTGCGCCGATTGAGAAGAAAGTGGATTATGTACTGACCAACTCGCTTGGATTCGGAGGGCATAATGCAGTGTTATTGTTGAAGCGATATGAAGGCTAGCGGAGAATCACAGGAGGGACAAAGAGCATATGGAAATGGAGAAAATGATCGAACTCATAGATGCCGTGTCAAAGTCAGATCTGACAGGATTTAAATATGAGGAAGAAGGAATCAAATTGCATTTGAGCAAGAAAGAAAATACATGCTATGTGACGGAAAATCTGTCTGCACCGGTGAATGCGGTAACAACTTCTGCTGCTGAGATAAAAAAAAGCAGCAGAAGGAGATCAGATATCTGGAACGTCTGCCGAAGAAATACCTGTCGGGAATGTGGTGGAATCTCCGCTGGTAGGAACATTCTATGCAGCACCTGCGGAAGATGCGGAAAGTTTCGTAAAAGTCGGTGACAGAGTAGAAAAAGGACAGACACTCGGAATTGTAGAAGCAATGAAGCTGATGAATGAGATCGAAAGCGATTACAGCGGAACAGTCGCAGAGATTTTGGTAAATAATCAGGAAGGTGTGGAATATGGACAGCCATTGTTCCGCATCGTGTAGGAGGACAGTATGAATCATTTGGATATCAATCAGATAAAAGAAATCATCCCGCACCGCCACCCATTTCTTCTGTTGGATTACATTGAGGATTATGTACCGGGAGAATACGCAGTGGGATATAAATGTGTGTCTTACAGAGAAGAATTCTTCGCCGGACATTTTCCGGAAGAACCGGTGATGCCGGGAGTACTGACTGTGGAAGCGCTGGCGCAGGCCGGTGCGGTTGCAATCTTAAGTCTGGAAGAAAACAAAGGAAAGATTGCATATTTCGGCGGAATTAATAAATGTAAATTCAAAGGTAAGATCATTCCGGGAGACAAGGTACGTCTGGAGACGAAGATCATCCGGCGAAAAGGGCCTGTCGGTGTCGGCGAGGCAGTCGCAAGTGTGGATGGAAAGGTAGTAGTCAGTGCAGAACTGACATTTATGGTTGGATAACAAAAGCAGCATAGGAGTGTAAGGAAAGATGATTAAAAAGTATTGATCGCAAACAGGGAGAGATTGCAGTGCGTATCATCCGTGCCTGCCGTGAGATGGGAATAGAGACTGTGGCGGTCTATTCCGAGGCAGATAAAGAAGCATTGCACACGAAGCTTGCAGATGAAGCAATCTGCATAGGTCCTGCTCCGTCAAAAGACAGCTATCTCAGTATGGAAAATATCATCAGTGCAACGATCATCAGTGGTGCAGATGCAATTCATCCCGGATTCGGATTCCTGTCTGAGAACAGTAAATTTGCAGAATTATGTGAGCAATGCAATATTACATTCATCGGACCGGATTCCAAAAGTCATTGCAAGCCTTGGTAATAAACAGGTTGCGAGAAATACGATGATGGCAGCAGGCGTTCCGGTCATACCTGGAAGTAAGGAACCGGTCTACGATGCAAAGACAGGTGCTGCGTTGGCACAGGAGATCGGCTATCCGGTTATTATAAAAGCTGCCCTTGGCGGCGGAGGAAAAGGCATGCGTACTGCCTGGACACCGGAAGAGTTTGAATCTGCATTTCAGACGGCGCAGAAAGAGACCGAGATGGCATTTGCCGATTCGACGATGTACATTGAACACTTTGTAGAAAATCCAAGACATATTGAGTTCCAGATTCTGGCAGATAAATATGGCAATGTGATCCATCTGGGAGAAAGAGACTGTTCCATCCAGCGTAATCACCAGAAATTGATTGAAGAATCCCCATCTGTTGCATTGTCAGATGAACTGAGTAAAAAAGATGGGAGATGCGGCGGTGAAAGCCGCCAAAGCAGCAGGGTATGAGAATGCCGGAACGATCGAGTTCTTATTAGAAAAATCCGGGAACTTTTATTTCATGGAAATGAATACCAGGATCCAGGTGGAGCATCCGGTAACGGAATGGGTAACCGGTGTAGATCTTGTAAAGGAACAGATCCGTATCGCATCCGGACAGAAGCTGTCCTATACACAGGAAGACATTAAACTGACCGGACATGCGATCGAGTGCAGGATCAATGCAGAGAATCCGGAGAAAGGATTCCGCCCGTCTCCGGGAACGATCACGGATATGTATCTTCCGGGAGGAAAGGGAATCCGCATCGATTCTGCAATATACAGTGGTTATACGATTCCGCCATATTATGATTCCATGGTGGCAAAACTGATCGTATGGGCGAAGAACCGTCAGGAAGCAATCCACAAGATGCAGAGTGCGCTGGGTGAGGTCATTATAGAAGGAATTGATACGAATGTGGATTATCAGTATGGAATTGTGAATCATCCGGATTACATTGAGGGAAATATAGATATTGAATTTATTGAAAGACTGTAGAGGTGACTGCTGATGAAGCTGGACAACGTATTTAAGAAAATCCAGAATTGCTGTCGGAAGAAAGAATTATATTACATTTACCAGACGACCGGAAGTACCGGAGGGATTACTCCGCAAATGTAACAAGTGTGGAGGAGCAATTATTGCAGAGGATGTAAAGAAAGATCATTACATCTGTCCGAAGTGCGGGGGATATTTCCGCGTGCATGCGAGACGAAGGATCGAGATGGTCACAGATGAAGGTTCTTTTGAAGAGTGGGATTCTGATCTTCAGGGAGGGAATCCTCTGGAATACAAAGGATACGAAGAAAAACTGGAAAAACTGCAGGAAAAGACAGGGCTTTCAGAAGCAGTCATAACAGGAAAAGCAAAGATTGACGGCCGTGAGACGGCTATCGGAGTCTGTGATGGGAGATTTTTGATGGCCAGCATGGGAGAAGCAGTTGGAGAGAAGATAGCAAGGGCAGTAGAACGGGCAACAGAAGAAAGACTTCCGGTCATCTTATTTGCCTGCTCCGGAGGGGCCCGCATGCAGGAGGGAATCGTCTCTCTGATGCAGATGGCAAAGACATCCGCAGCACTGAAGTACCACAGTGATGCCGGACTTCTTTATATCAGCATACTGACTGATCCCACGACTGGCGGAGTAACCGCAAGCTTTGCGATGCTCGGGGATGTGATCCTGGCAGAGCCAAAAGCTCTGATCGGGTTCGCAGGCCCAAGAGTGATCGAGCAGACCATCGGCCAAAAGCTTCCGGAGGGATTTCAAAGAGCAGAGTTCTTATTGGAACATGGATTCCTGGATGCCATTGTAGAACGTCCGCAGATGAAAGCAGTACTTTCTAAAATCCTTGCACTTCATGAGAATGGAAAAGGAACAGAATTTTAATAGAAAAGAATGTGCTCAGGATCTGGTGGCAGACGGAAGGAAAGAAGCAAAAATTAACGGCATGGCAGAGAGTAGAACTTTCCAGACGAAAAGACCGTCCGGTAGGAAGTGATTACATTGATGCGCTCTTTACAGACTTTGTAGAATTCCACGGTGACAGATATTTTGCGGATGACAAAGCAATCATTGGCGGTGTGGCAAGGTTCCATGGCATGCCGGTAACGGTGATCGCACAGGCAAAGGGAAGAAATACGAAAGAAAATATCGAAAGAAACTTCGGCATGCCGGAACCGGAAGGTTATCGAAAAGCATTAAGACTGATGAAACAGGCAGAAAAATTTGCCAGACCTGTCATTTGTCTGGTCGATACACCGGGAGCGTTCTGCGGACTGGAAGCAGAAGAGCGCGGACAGGGAGAAGCGATTGCCAGAAATATCTATGAGATGTCCGGATTAAAGGTTCCGGTCGTATCTATCATTATCGGTGAAGGCGGAAGCGGTGGAGCACTTGCGATGGCAACTGCGGATGAAGTGTGGATGCTGGAGAATTCTATCTATTCGATTCTTTCGCCGGAAGGATTCGCAAGCATTTTATGGAAAGACAGTTCTAAAGCAAAAGAAGCCGCAGAAGTGATGAAGCTGACAGCAGAGAATTTGAAAGCACAGGGAATTGTAGAGCGTGTTTTCGCAGAACCGGAAACATATACGGTTCAGAATATGGATTCTGTGATCATGCAGATAAATGAAGCAATAGAAGAGTTTCTGATGAGATATGGAAGCATGTCAGAACAGGAATTGATAAGACATAGATACGAGCGCTTCAGAAATATGTAATAGGTATGAACACATAAATTCTATAATATGACGAGGAAAAAAGATATGGAAATACAACCATTGAAAATAGGAACAAAGATGGCAAAAGTTCCGGTTATCCAGGGTGGTATGGGAGTAGGGATCAGCCTTGGAAATCTTGCCGGAGCAGTTGCAAAAGAGGGCGGCATAGGGATTATCTCTGCCGCTCAACCCGGCTTTAAAGAAAAAGGATTTTGAAAAGAATCCATTAGAAGCAAACTTAAGAGCGGTGAAATCGGAATATGAAAAAGCAAGAAAACTGGCACCGGATGGAATCATAGGATTTAATCTGATGGTTGCCATGGAGCATTATGAAGAATATGTGCATGCGGTGGTAGAAGCAGGCGCAGATCTGATCGTATCGGGAGCGGGACTTCCGACGGAACTTCCGAAATATGTGGGGGATTCGGACATTCTGCTTGCGCCGATCGTATCTACTGCAAAGTCGGCGAATGTCATATTAAAGTACTGGGATAAAAAATTATCAAAGAATACCGGATCTGGTAGTGATCGAAGGACCGCTTGCCGGGGGACATTTGGGATTTCGTGAAGATCAGCTGGATGAATATGAAGGACAGGCAATATACGATCAGGAGATTCAGAAAATCAAAGAAATCATACAGAACTATTCGGATAAATACGAAAAGAAGATTCCGATAGCAATCGGTGGAGGAATTCATGACAGCGAAAGCGCCGCACATGCATTTTCCCTTGGGGCAGATGCGATACAAGTGGCAACCAGATTCGTTACAACGGAAGAATGTGACGCAGACATCCGCTATAAAGAAGCATATCTGAATGCCGGAAAAGAAGATATTGTGATCGTAAAAAGTCCTGTGGGAATGCCTGGACGTGCGATTCTGAATCCCTTTATGAAAAAAGTAAAAGAACAGGGCAGGATCGCTCCCGCACATTGTTACCGCTGTCTGAAACACTGTAATCCGGGAACGACACCATATTGTATTACGCAGGCACTGATCAATGCCGCAAAGGGAAATGTCGATGATGCATTACTTTTCTGCGGGGCATATGCATACAGAGCAGATCATCTGGAAACTGTGAAAGAAGTTATTGATTCTCTGATGCCAGAAAGGGTATAATAAAAGACAAGAGTAAAGAATGAAGAGTTAAAGTGAAGGAAATTACAGAAGATGGGAATGGATGACGCATATAAGATGATTAATCAGACACTGGTCAGTCTGATCAATGAAATATGGGAGCTGGAAGAAAAGGCGATTATTACGGACGAGTTCAAGGATCTTACAAATAATGATATGCATGTAATAGAAGCAATCGGACTCGGAGAAGGAAATAATATGTCTTCCATCGCCAGAAAGCTGAATATTACGGTAGGATCCCTTACGACTGCCATGAACAGTCTGGTGAATAAAAGATATGTGGAGCGTCACCGCAGTGAAGAAGACAGAAGAGTCGTTCTTGTCAAGCTGACAGAAAAAGGTGTAAAGGCTTACCATCATCACGAAGATTACCACAGACAGATGACACAGGCTATCCTGGACAAACTGGATGATACCGAACTTCCGGTACTTGTGAAGACACTGGATGCATTATCTGAATTCTTTACCGGGTATAGTGAGAATAAGGAATGATGGAGTTATCTTCCAAATCTGCATGAAGTAGCTGCATGGATCGAGAAAGAGAATAACAAATAAGAAGATAGAAAGTGACTGTCATGCAGCCTTTACAGGTTGTGGGCAGGTTTTTTCTGCATATGTCAGAAATACAAAATAAAATTCATAGAATTCAGGAGGAATAGCAATGTACGAAAAAGAAGCAGAACAATTACAGACAATTATTGATGACAGTGAAAGAATTGTATTTTTCGGAGGTGCAGGTGTCTCTACAGAGAGTGATATTCCGGATTTCCGAAGTGCGGATGGATTATATCGGCAGAAGTATAAGTATTCACCGGAACAGATTGTAAGCCACAGTTTCTTCGTACAGAACCCGGAAGGATTCTATGAATTCTATAAGGAGAAGATGATGTTCCTGGATGCGAAACCGAATGCTGCACATCGTAAGCTTGCAGAATTAGAAGCAGCCGGCAAATTAACTGCTGTTATCACGCAGAATATTGACGGACTTCATCAGGCGGCAGGAAGCAAAAATGTACTGGAACTGCACGGAAGTATTCATCGCAATTACTGCATGAAATGCCATAAATTCTACGATGCGGCTTATGTAAAACATGCAGACGGAATCCCGAGATGCAGCTGCGGAGGAATGCTCAAACCGGATGTTGTACTTTATGAGGAAGGTCTTGATTCTGCTGTGATCAATAAGAGTGTGAAGGCAATAAGTGAAGCAGATACGCTGATCATAGGTGGTACATCACTGATCGTTTATCCGGCAGCAGGATTTATTGATTATTTCAGAGGAAAACATCTGGTGGTGATCAATAAGGGTGCAACAGCCAGAGAAGTTGGTGCGGAGTTGACGATTGCGGCACCGATCGGGGAGATACTGGGACAGATAAAGGTACAGTAGTAAGCGCTGGAAGTACTAAGTGCCAAAAGTGGTAAGGACTGGAAAAGAACTTAAAAACTGGAGAAAGAAGATGAAGAGAACAGGAAAATACATTTCTGTCTGCCTGTGTGCAGTAATGATCGCTTCCATGTTCATGTGCGGAGGCTGCCAGAAACAAGAGAAAACAAAAATAACAAGAAAAAACAAATCGAACTGTGGCATTACTGGGACATTCCGGGAAACCAGCAGCATCTGGAAGAACTGGTAGATCAGTTTAACCAGTCACAAGATAAAATAGAAGTTAAGGTATCCTACATACCGGATGAAGATTTCAAGAAACAGCTGGCATTGTCCATGTCGGAAGAAAAATGCCGGATATTGCGTTGGTGGATTCTTCGGATTTTCAATTTCTCCATCAGATGAAACCATTTGCAGATCTGACAGATGAGATCCCGGAATTACAGGAGTATTCAGAAAAAGCGCTGGCACCATGTTCTGCGGATGGAAGAATCTATGGACAGCCGTTTGGAGTGAACTGTACGGCGATGTTTTATAATAAGAAGATTCTGGAGAAAGCCGGATGTAAAGTCCCGGACAATTGGGAAGAATTCGTAAAAAATTGCGGCGAAGGTCAGTGATAAAACGATAAAAGGATTCGCAATCACAGCATTGCAGACGGAAGAAAGTATGTATGAGTTCCTGCCGATCCTGTGGTCTATGGGTGGCGATATCCATCGTATTAATACAGCAAGCGGGCAGCAGGCTTTTCTGTTTTTAGAGAAATATGGAACAGGAAGGAAGCTTAAGTCTGCAGAGTATTTCCCTAACGATGGGAGATCTGACGAATCAGTTTATAAAGGGCAAGATTGCAATGATGTTCAATTCTTCTATGGCAATCGACAGCATCCGAGAAGGCAATCCGGATCTCGAATTTGGAGTGGCAGCAATTCCATGTGGAGACAATCCGGTGACAGTTGCAGGAGGAGAGATTCTGGCGGTGGCAAATAATGAAAATAAGGAATATGCGGTTCAGTTCTGAGAATTTCTTGCTGATGAGAATCGAATGAAAAGCTACATAGATGAATTCGGATTTCTTGCACCAAGGCAGGAGATTATGCAGCAACAGTTCAAAAACGATGAAGAAAAAGGGGCATTTATAGATCTGTATCAGACTGCAAGGATAAGAGAGATCAGCAGTAACTGGCCGCAGATCTCATTGACTCTTTCCGATACATTAAGAGAGATCCTGGTAAATGAAGAAGATTCACAGACGATACTGGATAAAGGTGCGGAGAAGATAGAGAGTATTGGAGCGGAAAAAAATTGAAAAGCGAAAGAAGAATCTCCGGCAGATATTGATCCCGTCATTTATCATTACGGCATGTATTCCGCTTGCTATTTTTGCACTGATATCGCAGGAGAGATTAAAGACAAGTACATTAGAGAATATGAACAATCAGGCAGAGGCTGACTTGCAGAAAGCAAATCAGAGCCTGAATATGACGCTGGATAAATACGAAACGTTACTTTATGCTATTACAACAGATGAAGAATTTCTGAGCCTTGTAGTAAATGCAAATGATTCGGAAGAAATTCCGGAAGCGGATGCATATAATATGAGAAGAGATTTTGCCCATATCTGTAATAGAAATGAAGGAGTTGACGGAATCCAGCTTGTGCTTTCAGACAAGAGGCGGATATTTTACGACCGACTGTCGTCATCTTCGGTGAATAGTACATGGATGGAAAAGGTAAAAATTCCGGATGAGACAAAGCTGCTGTCCTATGATGTTGATAAAGATACGGACAATCCTGAGCGTATGTTTCATATCGGGAGAAAGGTCGTTAATTACTGGGATATCAGTGAGGATCTAGGATATGTAATCCTGTCTGTCAATTTGGATGAACTGGAATCGGTATTAAGCGCAGGAAAAGGGTCCAGAGTATATCTTGTGAAAGACGGAGTGATCGTAGGGGCAGAAGATACAAAGATGCTTGGCCGGCAAGAGAAGGCTTTGGATAGTGCAAAGGTTAATCAGAAGGCAATCAAAAATGCCAGAAGCGGCTGGTCAATCCTCTTATGTCAGTCGATTCGTGAATATCAGAAAGCAATTGAAGAACAGGTGATATTCTGGATCATGGTAGCGCTTGCTGTTCTGCTGATCTTTGTCCTTCTGATCTATCGTGTTACCAAACCGGTCATGATATCGGTAAATGACATTGTGGATGCAATGAAAATCTCGAAAAGATAATTTCCGGGAAAAGCTTGAAGTCAAAGAAAAAGACAGTACAGAGATTCAGGAAATATCTGAAGGATTTAATGAAATGTCGGAACGTATCCACAATTTGATCGGACAGGTAAAAGAATCGGCAATGGAGCAGAAGAATGCAGAAATCTCTGCATTAGAGGCTCAGATCGATCCACATTTCCTTTATAATATTCTGGATACGATCAACTGGAAAGCAATTGAGAATGAACAATATGAGATCAGCGAGATGTTGGTGGCACTTGCGGACATCCTACGCTATGCGATCAATGATGCCGGTGAATTTACCACAATTGATGCGGAAAAAGGATGGCTGGAAAAATACATCCTTCTCCAGCAGGAAAAACTGGGAGAAGAGATTGAACTGGAATTTAAAATTCAAGATTCGTACGGGAAATGCAAGATTCACAAGATGCTGCTGCAGCCATTTGTGGAAAATGCGATCAAATATAGTTTCCGTGGTTATGAAGGAGCACATCGTCTGACGATCGAGGTATCCAAAGCGGAAGAACAGATGCATATTATTATCGCAAACAACGGCCGGCATATAGAAGAAGATCAGTTGAAAGACCTGAATATGGGAAAAGAGATCAAGAATCATTTTGGAATCTCGAATGTAAGAAAAACGTCTGAAACTTTATTACGGAGAAGATGCAGTGATTTATTTTGAAAATGTATCTCCAAGTGGAGTGAAAGTACATTTGTTTGTGCCATTGCAGGAGGAACAAAAAGGATGAAGATAGCAGTTGTTGAAGATGAAAAACCGATCAGAGAAGGACTTGTACATATTTTAAATAAGATAAGTCCGGAATATCAGGTCGTAGGCAGTGCGGAGAATGGAGCAGAAGGACTGATACTTCTGGAAGAGGAAATGCCGGATCTGATCATGCTGGATATCCAGATGCCGGATATGGATGGACTGCAGATGCTGAAAGAAGCACGGGCAAGAGGAATCTATACAAAAGTGATTATTCTTACAGCCTACTCGGATTTCAGCTATGCGAAAAAAGCAATCGAACTGGGAATTGAAAATTATCTGCTAAAACCGGTGAATCTGACAGAACTAAAGAAAACGCTGGAAAAAATTAAAGAAGAGTTATTTGTAGAACAGAGGGGAAAGAATTCTCTTTCATTGGAAAAGATTCTGAAGGATATCCTGGATGGTGAATATGAGAAGAATGAAAGGCTGGACGCTGTGCTGGCAGATAATTATGGAATCATTCAGGGACACAGCCTGTATTGTATGTACATTTTCCTTGGAAAATATTATGAAAGTGAGAAGAAAGAAGTCGGATTATTTCTGGAGGAATTGAAAGAACACAATCCGGAACGGAAACTGTGCTGGCTGCCTCGTGAAAAACAACAGGCCGCATTGGTCTGCTTTTATGGTGAGGAAGATGTCAGTAAATTATTGAAATACGTAAAACATTCGGTAGTACCGGCATGTTCCGTAAGACTGCATGACCGTGGCGTATTTACATGGAAGGAATGTAAGGGACTTAACAGACTGACTGAGACAGAGCTGGAATTAGAAAAGGCATGTGGCTGGCATCTGATACTCGGAGACAGAGTATTGATAGAATGCGAGAAAATTCTACAGATGAGAACGTATCAGTTCATTTATCCGGCAGAGCTTGAAAACAGGGCCAGAAGTGCAGTAATACATATGAATGCAGAAGAATTTACCGGTTGTTTTCAGAAATTCATGAAATATGGACGCATAGAAGTACACAGTCCACAGGAACTCAGAGAAGTGTGTATCCGTTTCGCATATGCGATAATCAATACAGCCAAGGAGTGTGGCACATTGCGGGATGAGGAATTGATGGTTCAGAGAGTGTTAAAGACAATCTTAGGTGCAGTTTCTTGGGAGGAGATAGAAGCAGTCATGATGGAATTATTCTCCAGCATCGAGATAAGTCAGATCAACCAGACATCTTCTGAATATCTGGTACAAAAAGCACTGATAATTATGAAAGAATGTTATAGTGACGGGATTACTTTGGAAGAAACAGCCAGAAGACTTCATGTTACAGAGCAATATCTGGGAACACAATTAAAGAAAGAAACGGGGACTTCCTTTACGGAGACGGTACGAAAATTTAAAATCATGCATGTGAAAGAATTACTTCTGGATACAGATCTGAAATTAAATCAGATAGCTGCAATGACTGGATTTTCCAATCCAAAGTATATGAGTAAAGTATTTAAACAGGAAGAAGGGATGCTTCCAAATGAATACAGGCGGATTAATGCATAACAGTTTATAAAATTACTCCTTTCCGAAAAAAATTGCTCCATTTTTTAAAATTTGGATTCTGATATAGTGGGTTCAGAACGAAAAAAAGAGGAGGAATTAAGATGGAAGCGGTTGATAAAATATCCGTCGGAGTGAGTAAAGAAAAAGCCGGACAGAATACACAGGAAGCCATCACAGAGAATGCGGATGGAATGAAAGTATCTCTGGGAGAGAAAATCTGTTATGGAGTAGGTGATATCGGAGCAAATCTGGTATGGACAACGGTAGCCTCTTTCCTGACGATATATTGTACTGATGTGGCAGGTATTGCTGCAGGAATAGTAGGAACACTGATGCTGATCGCCAGATTATTCGATGGCGTATCGGATCTTTTTATGGGAATCATTATAGATAAGACGAACACCAGATGGGGAAAAGCCCGTCCGTGGGTACTCTGGAGTGCGCCACCGCTGGTCATCAGCCTGATCATGATCTTTACAGTGCCGGACCTTGGTGCAAATGGAAAAGCAATTTACCTGTTACTTGTATACATATTCCTTGCAGCGGTATGCTTTACAGCATCTAACCTTTCTTATAATACAATGCTTTCACTGGTAACCACAGAGCAGCACGACAGAAATGTCATGAACACGATCCGTTTTGAATTTACCATGATCGCACAGCTTGTGATTAACGTGATCACGATTCCACTGGTACATTTCCTTGGAAACGGACAGCGTGGCTGGACATGCATGAGTATCGTGTATGCAATCGTAGCACTTGGAATGTTCATCACAACATTTGCCGGAACAAAAGAAAGATACAAACCAATCAAAAAATGAAACAACAGCGAAGAAGAAGACACATCCGCTGAAAACAATTAAGACCCTTTGCAGAAATAAATACTTTATCCTGATCACACTTGCATTTGCAGTGATCTATACATCGCTTGGATTAACCGGAGGATCCAGAATCTACTATGCAAAATACGTATTAGGGGATGAGATGCTGAACAGTACAATGACCATGTTCAACTATATCCCGACCATCCTTACGATTATGTTGATCCCGGTATTTACAAAAAGATTCGGAAAGATCAAAGCACTGTTTGTAGGATTCTTATTCTACGCAGCAGGACTGGTGCTTGAAATCGCAGGACCTGTTAATCTTCCAATGATTTACACTGGTCTGGTGTTACAGGGAATCGGACATGCGGCATTGTATTCATGCCTGTTCGCAATTGTCGGAGATGTCGTAGATTACAGTGAATGGAAAGACGGAGTCCGTGAAGAAGGAATTACTTATAGTGTGACAAGCTTCGGACAGAAGATTGGAACCGGACTTGGAACAGCAGCACTTGGATGGATCCTGGCAGCCGGACATTATGACGGAACAGCAGCCGTTCAGTCAGCAAGTGCAATCTTCGCAATCAAAGGACTGTTCCTGTATCTGCCACTGGTGATTACAGTGATCGTTCTTATCATCTGGTACTTATTCATGGGAATTGATAAGATCTATCCGACAGTCAGAAAAGAACTGGATGAGCGTAGAGAAAAGGCTGAGTAAGAAAAAGCTGAGCAAGAGAAAGCCGAGTCAGAAAATATAGAATAGAAAATGTGAACTTGAATGGTAATTAGGAATAAGCCGGAAGATGTAATGTCTTCCGGCTTATTTTAATCGCCATGCGTTCGGAAGAAGCTGCCGGTGGCAGGTTCTGTAGATACAGAAAACTTTGGCACATAAAAAGGCAGGAAATGAAGTCCTGCCTTTAAAAAATAATATGTAAGATTTAAAATTAACCAACAATGCGGTATTTCTTATCTACAGCATTCAGAAGTTCATGTCCGTCTTCTGTTACGAGAACAAGGTCTTCAACACGAACACCGTATTTTCCTTCGAGGTAGATACCAGGCTCGATAGAGAAGATCATACCAGGCTCAGCTACATTCTTGTTGATCGGGCTTACATCACCATACTCGTGATCTTCCTGTCCGATGAAGTGTCCAAGACGGATTCTCCAATATTCGCTGTATCCGGCTTCGTCGATCAGATCTCTTGCCTGAGCGTCGATATCACAGAAACGTACACCAGGTTTGATAACGGCTTCAGCTTTCTCAACGGCTGTACGAACCAGATCATGGATAGCAGCCTGCTCATCGTCTACGCTCTTGCAGTAGAATGTTCTTGTCATATCTGAGCAGTAACCATTCCAGATACATCCCATATCGATCAGGACACATTCTCCGGCTTTCAGAGTTCTTGTCTCACTTGGTGTATGGTGCTGGTCAGCAGCGTTAGGTCCGAAGCATACGATTGTATCAAAGCTTACTCCGCTAGCTACCCTCTTTCAGGTACTCAGCATCGATGAAGTCCGCAACTTCATTTTTCTGTCATACCTTCTTTGATGAAGTCTGCAACTCTTTCCATAACCTTATCATTGATAACAGATGCCTGTTTCATGATTGCAATCTCTTCTTCATTCTTAACTGCACGAACACCGTCTACGCAGTCAGATCCCCAGATTGTCTTCATCTCAGGGCAGCGCTCCTGAAGTGGAATGAGGAAACGAGCCGGCCATGTCTTGTCAATTCCAAGAGTGCTCTTTGTATCGATGTGCTCCATCAGAACCCCAATCTGATCATCCATGTCACTGAACCACACTTCCTCAAATCCTGTATTTGATACATAATACAGATAGTTCAGGAATAATGTATGCTTTCCACTTGTTCTGAGTAACAGTGCATATAATCTTTCCCCAGGATTTACCATGATGCCTGGTTAAAAAGCGGATGCTCAGTGGATCAGATACCAATAACTGATCAATTCCTTTCTCTTTCACTTTTTTCCAATACGCGGCTAATTCTTTCGTCCATTGTTAAAATGCTCCTTCCTGTGCGTTTTGTTAAAAATCTTATTTAAGATAATAACATGAATTGGCTAAAATGACTAGAATTTTAGT
>ENA-OQHD01000456-OQHD01000456.1-human-gut-metagenome-genome-assembly--contig:-NODE-456-length-14872-cov-3.113055_pt1 | contig 14872 bp, 12 predicted proteins | sample MGYA00242560_ERZ504711 | MGnify/ENA primary metagenome ERZ504711 (study PRJEB26092, sample SAMD00036198) | human gut metagenome | host: Homo sapiens | study: EMG produced TPA metagenomics assembly of... | reverse complement strand
AAATTCTTTTAAGAGTTTGTCAGCTTTTACATCTTTTCCGATATCAGCATTCGTCACAAACTCGATGCCCTCGGCCTTCATCAGATCCACACGGCGGTCGATGACGCTCTTATCGAGTTTCATGTTCGGAATACCGTAGCGTAAAAGTCCGCCCACGCGGTCGCGGCGTTCAAAGACCGTAACAGAATGGCCGCGGCGGTTGAGCTGCATCGCTGCTGCAAGGCCGGAAGGACCGCTTCCTACAACGGCAACGCGTTTTCCGGTGCGCACTTTCGGCGGCTGCGGCGTAATCAGGCCGGTTGCCCATGCGTTTTCGATGATCGCGCGTTCATTTTCCTTCGTGCAGACCGGGTCTCCGTTTACGTTGCATGTACAGGCTGCTTCGCAGAGTGCCGGGCAGACACGGGAGGTAAATTCCGGAAAACAGTTTGTCTTGGTGAGGCGGCGGTATGCCTGCTCATAGTTTCCAAGATACACAAGGTCATTCCACTCCGGAACGAGGTTCTGCAGCGGACAGCCGGAGGCCATTCCCGCAATCATGGTTCCCGCCTGGCAGAACGGTACACCGCATGCCATACAGCGGGCAGCCTGCATCTGCTGTTCCTTTTTCGGGAGCTGCAGATGAAATTCCTTAAAAGTTTTTGATACGCTCAAGCGGGGCAACGGTGTTTCCCGTCTTGCGCTGATATTCCATAAATCCAGTTGGCTTACCCATAATTCTTCTTCCTCCTACTTACGCATGCTTTCGTAAAATGCTTCAATCTGTGCCTGTTCGCTGCTAAGGCCCTTGTCTTCCATCTGGGCACTCAGCATCATCATGCGCTTATAGTCATTCGGAATGATCTTCTTGAATTTCGGCAGATATTCGTCAAAGTGTGTGAGAATTTCTTTACCTTTTTCAGAGCCGGTGTGTGCGACGTGTTTTTCAATCATGTTTTTCAGCTCTGCAATATCGTATTTGCTTTCTACCAGTTCAATCGAAATCATTTCCTTGTTCAAATTGCGGTACAGGTTGCTCTTTTCATCCAGGACATAAGCGATACCGCCGCTCATGCCGGCTGCAAAGTTCTTTCCGGTTGCGCCGAGGACAACGACACGGCCGCCGGTCATATACTCGCATCCATGCTCACCGACACCCTCGACAACGGCGTAAGCACCGGAGTTTCTGACACAGAAACGCTCTCCTGCGATACCGTTGATGTACGCCTCACCGCTCGTTGCGCCGTAGAGGGCAACGTTTCCGACGATGATGTTTTCTTCCGGTTTATACTTTCTTGCTTTCGGCGGGTAGACAACCAGTTTTCCGCCAGAGAGGCCTTTTCCGAAGTAATCGTTCGAATCGCCCTCAAGTTCCAGGGTCAGTCCTTTTGGAATAAATGCTCCGAAGCTCTGTCCGCCGGCACCCTTGCACTGTACGGTGTACGTATCCGGCTCCAGAGAGGTGCCGAATTTTCTGGTGATCTCGGCACCAAGAATCGTTCCCACGGTACGATCGGTGTTGGTGATCTCGACTTTGACGGTCTTCTTCTCTTTCTTATCCATTGCCGGACCGAATTTCTTTAAGAGTACCTTCTCATCCAGGGTTGCGCCAAGTTTGAAGTCGTAAACATCTTTCGGATCGAACGTTACCTTCTCGCCTGCTTTTGCAAACGGATTGTTCAGGATCTGGCTTAAGTCTACGCGGTCTGCGTGCTCGTTCGTCACTTTATCATTTCTCTTTAAGAGGTCGGAACGGCCGACCATCTCGTCAACGGTGCGGAAGCCAAGTTTTGCCATGTATTCCCGCATCTCTTCTGCGATGAAGTGCATGAAGTTGATGACGTACTCCGGTTTGCCGCGGAAACGTTTGCGCAGCTCCGGGTTCTGGGTTGCAATACCCATCGGGCAGGTATCGAGGTTGCAGACACGCATCATAACGCATCCCATCGTTACAAGCGGTGCGGTCGCCAAAACCGAATTCCTCGGCGCCAAGGAGTGCTGCAATCACAACGTCACGGCCGCTCATCAGCTTACCATCGGTCTCGATCATGACACGGTTGCGGAGGCCGTTTTGATCAGCGTCTGATGGGTCTCGGCAAGGCCTAACTCCCATGGAAGTCCTGCATTGTGGATGGAACTTCTCGGTGCTGCTCCCGTTCCTCCATCATATCCGGAAATCAGGATAACCTGTGCTCCGGCTTTTGCAACACCAGCTGCAACGGTACCAACGCCGGCCTCCGATACGAGTTTGACAGAGATTCTTGCATTCACATTCGAGTTTTTCAGATCATAAATCAGCTGTGCAAGGTCCTCGATGGAGTAGATGTCGTGGTGCGGCGGCGGGGAAATCAGGGATACACCCGGTGTGGAGTGACGTGTTTTTGCAATCCACGGGTAAACCTTTCCGGCCGGTAAGTGGCCGCCCTCGCCCGGTTTTGCACCCTGGGCCATCTTGATCTGGATCTCTTTTGCACTGACAAGGTATTTGCTGGTAACGCCGAATCTTCCCGATGCTACCTGTTTGATCGCGGAGCATCTCTCCGGGGATTCGAGACGGTCATCACTCTCACCGCCCTCACCAGTGTTGGATTTTCCATGCAGACGGTTCATGGCAATTGCCAGTGTCTCATGTGCCTCCTGGGAAATAGAACCGTAGGACATCGCACCTGTTTTGAATCGTTTTACGATAGAATCTACGCTCTCAACTTCTTCGAGCGGAACGCCCTGCTCCGGATAATCGAAGTCCATCAGGCTCCGTAGATAGCCGCTCTCCTCGCTGTCGACCATTGCTGTGTACTCTTTGAACATCTTGTAGTCGCCGCGTCTTGTGGACTCCTGCAGTGTATGAATGGTGCGCGGATTGTAGCGGTGCTCCTCGCCCTGGCTTCTCGATTTATGACGGCCGATACTGTCCAGTGTCAGATCGGTAGACAGCTCCAGCGGATCGAATGCCTGGGAATGACGCTCATCGACATCTTTTGCAATGTCTTCCAAGGTAATACCGCCGACACGGCTGACCGTGCCGGTGAAGTATTTGTCGATGACATCTGCTGAGATACCGATGGCCTCGAAGATCTGGGAACCCTGATACGACTGGATCGTGGAGATACCCATCTTCGCTGCGATTTTTACGATACCAGAGATGACTGCGTGGTTGTAATCTTCAACGGCTGCGTAGTAATCTTTCTTGATCATGCCCTCTTCGATCAGCTCATGGATCGTGTCGAGTGCCAGATACGGGTTGATTGCGCAGGCACCGTAGCCGAGCAGTGTTGCGAAATGGTGCACCTCGCGCGGCTCGCCGGACTCCAGAATAATCGCAAGAGAAGTTCTCTTTTCGTTTTTACCAGATGCTGATGAACCGCAGATACAGCCAGGAGGGATGGAATCGCCACATGGTTCTCATCGACACCGCGGTCAGAGAGAATCAGGATGTTGGCTCCTGCCCGGTGTGCACGGTCAACCTCGACGAAAAGGCGGTCCATCGCACGGTCAAGCGGTGCGCTCTTGTAGTAGGTGATCGGAACGGTCACTGCCTTGAAGCCTTCGACTTTCATGTTCTTGATCTTCAGCATATCGGTATTGGTCAGGATCGGATTGTTGATCTTTAATACCTGGCAGTTCTTCGGCTCCTCCTCAAGCAGGTTTCCGTCACGTCCGACGTAAACGCTTGTGGAAGTTACGATCTCCTCACGGATGCAGTCGATCGGCGGGTTCGTTACCTGTGCAAAGAGCTGTTTGAAATAGTTGAACAGCGGCTGATGCTCATGGGAGAGAACGGCAAGCGGGGTATCGATACCCATCGAAGCGGTTGCCTCGACACCGTTTAATGCCATCTTTCCGATGGAGGAACGGTACTCCTCGTAGGTGTAGCCGAACGCTTTCTGCAGGCGCATCCGCTCTTCTTTCGTGTACTCTTCGACCGGCAGATTCGGGATTTTGATATCCTTTAACTGTACCAGATAACTGTCGAGCCATTCGCCGTACGGCTGTTTCTTTGCGTAATATTCTTTGACTTCCTCATCGTTTAAGACTTTTCCCTGTACGGTGTTGACGAGAAGCATCTTGCCCGGATGGAGACGCTCTTTTAAGACGATTTTTTCTTCCGGAACTTCCAGAACACCGACCTCAGAGGAGAGGATCAGAAATCCATCGTTAGTGATGTAGTAACGGGAAGGACGAAGACCGTTGCGGTCGAGCACTGCTCCCATCACATCTCCGTCAGAGAACAGGATCGATGCCGGTCCGTCCCACGGCTCCATCATCGTTGCATAATACTGATAGAAATCACGTTTTTCCTGGGAAATCGTGTCGTTGTTTGCCCATGGCTCCGGAATCGTAATCATAACGGCCAGCGGAAGATCCATGCCGCTCATGGTCAGAAATTCCAGTGTATTGTCGAGCATCGCGGAGTCAGAACCCTGTGTGTTGACAACCGGCAGCACTTTATGAAGTTCATCCTGCAGCATCGGGGAAGACATCGTCTCCTCACGGGCCAGCATCTTGTCAGCATTTCCGCGGATGGTGTTGATCTCACCGTTGTGTACGATGAAACGGTTCGGATGTGCTCTTTCCCAGCTCGGGTTGGTGTTTGTACTGAACCGTGAATGCACCATGGCGATGGCAGATTCATAATCTGTATCCTGCAGATCACGGAAGAAAGTGCGGAGCTGTCCTACGAGGAACATACCTTGTATACGATGGTACGCTGGAAAGGGATGGCACATAGGTGTTGTCGTTGCTCTGTTCGAAAACACGGCGATACGACGTACAGACGGCGGTCGAAAGCGATTCCCTTTTCCACATCCTCCGGATTTTTGATGAATGCCTGCATGATGTAAGGCATACACTCTCTTGCCTTATGGCCGAGAACTTCCGGAACGGTCGGCACGGTTCTCCATCCAAGGAGTTCCAGTCCCTCTTTTTCCACGATGATCTCAAACATCCTTTTTGCCTGGTTCCGTTTCAGCTCATTTTGTGGGAAGAAGAATACGCCGACGCCGTATTCCCGTTCTCCGCCTAATGAAAAACCGAGGGTCAAACAGGCTTTGGAAAAGAATTTGTGCGATATCTGCAACAAGATTCCTACTCCGTCTCCTGTTTTACCCTCGGCGTCTTTGCCGGCTCTATGTTCAAGATTTTCTACGATTTTTAATGCGTTTTCTACGGTCGCATGGGATTTTTCACCTTTGATATTCACGACGGCTCCGATACCGCAGTTGTCGTGTTCAAAGGAAGAACGGTACAGCCCTTCTTCTCCCATGACACGCTCTTTACTCTGTGTCATACGGCTTCCCTTCCTTTACCTTTTCTTATTTTCGGTTCTCTTTTGTTTTCCAGAAAAGAATGGAGGGGAACATTTCATTCCCCGCCGTTCTTTTTGGATTGCCCTTACTATACTCTATTTTTTTGCATCCTGTAAAGAGCAAATTTAATTTTTATATAATTTTTACAATTTTTCTTTACTTTCTTAGGTTATTGCTGCATTTTACCTAATTTTCTACACTTTTCGATCCATTATTTCGCTGCATGGTACTCGGCTGCTGCTGCAATCAGGCCGCGGAACAGCGGATGCGGACGGTTCGGACGGGATTTGAATTCCGGATGCGCCTGGGTTGCAATGTAGAACGGATGATCCGAAAGCTCGACCATCTCGACAATTCTTCCATCTGGTGATACACCGGAGAGAACCATGCCGTTTTCGGTCAGTGCTTTCCGGAAATCGTTGTTGACCTCATAGCGGTGACGATGCCGCTCAGAGATCTCTTTCTTGCCGTACAGCTCCTGTGCCTTCGATCCGTCTGCCAGTACACATGGATAAGCGCCGAGCCGTAAGGTACCGCCGATGTCCTCGATGCCGTTCTGGTCCGGCATCAGTGCAATCACCGGGTGCATGGTATTCGGATTCATCTCAATGCTGTGTGCGTCGTGGTATCCGAGCACGTTTCTCGCATACTCGACAATAGTCAGCTGCATGCCAAGGCAAAGGCCAAGGAACGGAATTCTGTTTTCTCTCGTGTACTGGATCGCTGTAATCATGCCTTCGATACCGCGGTTTCCAAATCCGCCCGGTACCAGCACACCGTCAACATCACACAGATACTCTGCCACGTTCTCTTTTGTTACCAGTTCCGAATCCACCCATTTCAGATGCACGTTTGCATGACTTGCGATACCGCCGTGTTTTAATGCCTCGACAACACTCAGGTATGCGTCATGCAGCTGCGTATACTTTCCGACGAGCGCGATCGTCACCTCTTTGTTCGGATGGCGAAGTGCCTCTACCATATGGGTCCAGTCGGACAGATCCGGTTCCGGGCATGGAAGGTGAAGGCTCTCGCAGACAACCTGCGCCAGGTTCTCTTTCTCCATGGCAAGCGGAGCTTCATACAGATACTCCACGTCCAGGTTCTGCAGAACATGGCTTGACGGAACGTTGCAGAACAGAGCAATTTTATCTTTGATCTCGGTGGTCAGCGGATGCTCGGACCGACATACGATGACATCCGGCTGAATACCGATTCCCTGCAGCTCTTTTACGCTCGCCTGCGTCGGTTTTGTTTTCATTTCACCGGAAGCTTTCAGATATGGAATCAGGGTAACGTGGATCAGAATGGCGTTCTCGTGTCCGACGTCATGCTGGAACTGGCGGATTGCCTCCAAAAAACGGCTGGCTCTCGATATCGCCGACGGTTCCGCGACCTCAATGATGGCAATACGCTCCTCGTCTACTTCTTTTCCGCGGTAGAAACGGCTCTTGATTTCGTTTGTAATGTGCGGAATGACCTGTACGGTGCCTCCGCCGAAATCACCGTGGCGTTCTTTCTGCAGAACAGACCAGTATACTTTTCCGGTCGTCACGTTGGAAATTTTTATCCAGGCTCTCGTCGATGAAACGCTCGTAGTGGCCGAGATCGAGGTCTGTCTCTGTGCCGTCATCGGTAACGAAAACCTCGCCGTGCTGAATCGGGTTCATCGTACCCGGGTCGACGTTGATGTACGGGTCAAATTTCTGCATCGTCACTTTGTATCCTCGGGCTTTTAAAATGCCGTCCAAGGGACGCCGCCGTGATTCCCGTTTCCAAGGCCGGAGACTACTCCGCCTGTCACAAAGACATATTTTACTGCCATATTGATTTCCTCCTGTTTTCTCTTCTGATATTTTCTTTTCCGTCACAAGTTTCTCTAAAAGGAAATGTCGCCTGCCGGCGACATCTCTATGATGAAAGCCAGTTACTCCGCGCCTGCGTCGCTCCCGTAACTGCTGACAACATTCGTAATCCGGGCTATCGCCCTACTTACTCATGTCGTCTTGCCCGGCCAATATCTATGAATTCGCTCATGCAAGCATGGCTCATCCATAGCTGCCGTCCGGGGCTTTCATTCAAAATCAAAAACGATTATAACACATCTCGAATTTCCTGCAACATTTTTTTTACTACTTTTTTATTATTTTTCGACATTTTCCACGAAATCTTAAATTTCTGCACCATATTTTATACATATCACGATTTTCTTGACATCATCCGCAAAAATGAGTATGATAATCAATGTTTTTTAAAATATGCAGGTCTACAACTGAAAAAAGGAGAATACCTATGCAGCCATCGTCAAACAATTGTTATGATACCGGTCTCCGGGAGGAATGTGGTGTTTTCGGCATTTACGATCTGGATGGTGCCGACGTCAGTCCTTCGATCTACTATGGCCTTTCCGCCCTGCAGCACAGAGGACAGGAGTCCTGCGGAATTGCCGTCTCTGACACCAGCGGTCCAAAGGGCCATGTGAAATCCTACAAAGGCCTTGGCCTTGTCAACGAAGTTTTCAAAGAATCCAAATTAGAAGAGCTGTCCGGCAATATCGGCATCGGCCATGTCCGGTACTCTACCACCGGTTCCACTACCGTAGAGAATGCACAGCCGCTCGTTCTGAATTATCTAAAAGGCTCCCTCGCCCTTGCGCACAACGGAAATCTGGTCAACGCCATGGAACTGCGCGAGCAGATGGAAAACACCGGCGCAATTTTTCACACTTCGATTGACTCTGAAATCATCGCCTACGGCATTGCGCGGGAACGCGTTCATTCCAAAACGGTAGAAGAAGCGATTCTGCGCACGGTAAAAGAAATCCGCGGCGCCTATGCCCTTGTCATCATGAGCCCGAGAAAACTCATCGGCGTGCGCGACCCATATGGCTTAAAACCGCTCTGCATCGGAAAGCGGGACAACGCCTGGGTTCTCGCCTCGGAAAGCTGCGCCCTCACTTCGATCGGCGCCGAATTCGTCCGCGATGTCGCTCCGGGAGAAATTGTAACGTTTGACAAAACCGGAAATCTGAAATCCGAATTTATGCCGGTTGACGTAAAAAAAGGCGCATTGTATTTTGAATATATTTATTTTGCCCGCCTCGACAGCAAAATAGACAATATCAGTGTCTACGAAGCCAGAATCCGCGGCGGTGCAACTCTCGCAAAGACCTACCCGGTTGATGCAGACCTCGTCTGTGGTGTCCCGGACTCCGGACTTGCCTCCGCAAAGGGCTATTCCGAAGAATCCGGCATCCCGTTCGGTCTTGCGTTCCACAAAAACAGCTATGTCGGCCGTACCTTCATCAAGCCGACCCAGAAGGAACGGGAATCCAGCGTCAAAATCAAGCTGAGCGTTCTCGAATCTGTTGTAAAAGGAAAACGGATCGTGCTCGTCGACGACTCCATTGTCCGTGGAACAACGATTTCCAACCTGATCACGATGCTTCGCAAAGCCGGCGCGACCGAAGTCCATGTCCGTATCAGCTCTCCGCCGTTCCTGTATCCGTGCTATTTCGGCACCGATGTTCCTTCGAACAAACAGCTGATCGCAAGCTCTCACTCCACGGAGGAGATCCGTCAGCAGATCGGAGCCGACTCTCTTGGCTACATGCCGATCGATGAACTCCAGAACATGGTCGGCGATCTGCCGATCTGCCGTGCATGCTTCGACAGCCATTACCCAATGGAAGTACCGAAACAGGATATCAGCGCTCTTCTCGAAAGCTGATTCTATTTCGTCCCCTTTACCGCGCAGACACTGCGTCAGGTTAAGGGGGGCTTTTTTGTTTCATGCATACTTTGACGTAATGTTTGCATACAATAGCATCAAAAATCAAAGGATCTCTTTATGGATCTTACAGACATCATTTATTCCAACGATTACATCAACATTCTGATCCAGAATTACGTGGCACAGTCCGAGCGGTACCAGATGCTGTTTCCGGAGTCAAGTGCTCTTCTTACGCTGAACCCACAGTATTCCGTTCTCTTTCTCGAGCGGAGTCTGCTGCCGGAAAATCTCTTCGGCGCAGTTCCCTTTACCGGGCTTCCAAAACTTTTTACGCCGCTCTCCACGCTCTCACTGGAAGTCTCCGGGATTGTCCAGACGCAGAATCTCTACGGTGGCGGATATACAGGCAAAAATGTAATCTTCGGTTTTCTGGACACCGGCATTGATTACCGCCACCCCGCATTTCTGCATGCCAACGGACAGAGCCGGATTCTCGCCGTCTGGGATCAGACGGACCGGACGGGAACGCCGCCGGCGCAGTTTCCTTACGGCAGTCTCTATACCAAGTCCAATCTCGACGCGGCACTTGAAAGCGGCAATCCACTCTCCCTTGTTCCCGTCACCGATCCCGACGGGCACGGCACGTATGTCGCAGGCGTGGCCGGCGGTACTCCGGATGCCTCCGCCGGATTTCTCGGCGCCGCACCGGAGGCAGATTTTGCCGTTGTTAAATTAAAACCCGCCAAACAGAATCTGAAAGATTTTTATCTTGTGTCCTCCAATGCTCCCGTCTTCGAGGAAGATGACCTGCTCTCCGCCATGCACTTTCTGAATGAAACCGCAGCTGCGGAAGGAAAACCGCTCGTCCTCTGTCTGGCACTCGGGACGAATCAGGGCAGCCACTCCGGCACGCTCCCCGTTTCTCTGACCTTGGCGCGCTACGGCAACACGCCTGGTGTGATCCCCGTCTGCGCGACCGGCAACGAAGGAAATGCAGCACACCATTATTATGGCTCTGTATCCGAAACTTACACCCCGAAAAATGTAGAGTTTCTCGTTTCTGAAGGAAACCGCGGTTTCACCCTGGAACTCTGGGGACAGGCTCCACAGCTTTTTTCTGTCGGTTTCCGCTCTCCCGGCGGCGAGACGATTCCGCGGATTCCCGTCTCTTTGAATCAGGAACAGCGGATCACCTTCGTTCTGGAGCGCACCGTGATCTACGTCAACTACGAAGTGGTCCAGGCCACGACCGGCAGCCAGCTCATTCTGATCCGCATGCTGGATCCGACCCCCGGTATCTGGACGCTTCAGGTTTACCGCGCTTTTCCATCGCCGCCGGATTTCCACATCTGGCTCCCGATCACCGGATTTTCCACCTCCGATGTGACATTTCTGGAACCGGATCCGTACACGACACTGACGACACCTTCTGCCACGGTTCCTGTTCTTTCTCCCTCCACGTATCAGGCAGCAAATCAACAGTTTTTCCCCCGGGTAATCCGGCCGCGGCTTTACCCGGCTTGGTGAAATCAAGCCCGACTTTGCCGCTCCCGGCGTCTCCGTTACCGGACCGGGTACCGGCCGGCTCCTATGTAAGCTTCAGCGGTTCGAGTGCGTCCGCCGCCATTACATCCGGCGCCGCTGCTCTTTTTCTGCAATGGGGCATCCAGCGCACTCCCGCCCGCTATTTCACGGCACAGGAGGTAAAAAAGCTACCTGATCCGCGGTGCAGACCGAACTGATACTATTACGTATCCGAGCAGAGAATGGGGATATGGCCGATTACAGTTATATCAAAGCTTCACAAGCCTTATGACAAACTGATTTTCCCGCTCACATGGTTTGCTTCTATGGTATATCCGTTTGTTGATGCAAACTTTTAATGTGCAAGTGCCTTGATTTTGATTGTTTTCCGTTGTATCATTACGTATTATCATTATATTTATAAAACTAAAAGGGGGATTCCTGACTATGAATTACGAACGCTTGAACGATCTTCGCCTTCTTGGACTTACGATTGCCTACTACCGAAGAGCAAAAGGAATGACGCAGGCCGAACTTGCCGAGGCGGTACATATCAGTCGTACCCATATGAGCAACATCGAAGCGCCAAATACAAAAACCTCTATTTCGTTGAATCTTCTGTTCGATATCGCTGAGGCACTTGACATTCCGGTGAAAGAGCTTTTTGATTTTCAGGGACGCAGTCTGTAGGGTCTTTGAATTTTTCTCTTTAAGAGTAACCCCGCCCGGCAGATTTTTCATATCATGAATTGTAAGCAAAATGATTCCTTTGGAGGAACAAACATGAGTGATTTAGCTGCTACAAACTGTGGATGCGGATGTGACAACGGCTGTGGCTGCGATAATGGATGCGGTGTTTCCAACAACAACCTGTTCGGAAACAATGGCTGCAGTATTATCTGGATTCTGCTTCTCCTCTCCTGCTGCGGCGGAGGTGGATGCGGAAACAACAACAATGGCTGCAATTCCGACTGCTGGCTCGTTCTGATTCTTCTGTTCTGCTGCGGCGGATGGAACAACAATGGCTGTGGATGCGGCAACAGCAATAACTGTGGATGCGGCTGCTGACCATTTTTCAGTCCTCCCAGATGTTCGGGCAGAAAAAGCCCCGGGTGCGGATCAACCGCCCCGGGGCCTTTTTTTTCACCAGAATTCTCTTTCAGCGAAACCGTTTCGGTTTCCGTGCCTCTCTTTCCCGCTTTTCCATCTCTTCTCTTTTTCTTTTTTCCTCATACATTCCAGATCTATTTCATAAAAGGCATTCCCTTCGAGTACCTGTTTTCTTTTTGCTGTTTCTTTTCCATCCATTTTCCGGCGGTCTCCTTTTTCTTTCTTCCTCTTATCATATGTTTTTTCCCACCTTCTGTCATTTTTTCCGGCCTGGAACATAAGATAAAGAGAAATAAAAAGACAAATGCAGGAATGCTGCCAGGAAGGATCTTAATTTGAATCAGGAACAGGAACCAAAATGTGGAACAGATGACACCGCTGGACCAGATGATCGCACAGGATCAGCTTCAGATGCTGAAGGCTGCCATTCCCTACGCCTCCTTCGGCCTGCAGCCCTCCCTTGCGATTTTGAGCAAATGGCTCGAGCTCCAGCGGACCATTCAGCATTTTTTCCCGTCCGGCCGACCTTTCCATGATGTCTGTTGATGCCCCGCACGTCTCTCCGCTTGAGATGCTGCAGGATATTTCCCGTTTTGCCGCCGGTCCGCAGCGGGATCTTCTCTCCCAGATGTTTCAGACCATGCAGATGGTCCAGATGCTTCAGAATATAAATCCCGGAAATGAGGAGGATCTGCTATGAGTTCGGATGATAAGCAAAACGACTGGTCGCAGGACCCCTCTCTTTCCGGAATTGACTTTGCCCGGCTTCAGGCACTGCAGCAGATGGCCTCTCAGAGCCGCGGAAAATCCCAGGCGGAAATGATGCCGTTTCTTCTCTCCCTGATGCAGGGAAATCAGGGCGGCGCACAGTTTTCCGCCTCCGAGGCGGACCTGATCATCTCTGCCATCAAAGCCGGAAAATCCAAACAGGAAGCGGCAAAAATTGACCAGATGGTACGCCTCTTCCGCTCCGCTGCTTCCGGGAAAAAACCGCTGAAAAATCTACAAACCAAAAAATCGCTGCCGGTCTGGAATCCCAAACCGGTCAGCGTTTTTATTCTGTGCTTTTTCCTGCCTAGTTCTGCATGGAAAGCACGTTTTTATTTTTTACCAGGTAATCAATCAGAGAAACAACGGTCAGAATCAGTGCAACCCAGATCAGCACGGTATTCAGCACGGAAAGTGCCGGAATGTCGGCGATCAGAAGAATGATCATAATCATCTGACTGATTGTTTTCGATTTTCCCCACCAGCTTGCTGCGATGACAATTCCATTGTCCGAAGCAACCAGGCGGAAACCGCTGATGATAAATTCTCTTGCGATGATAATAATAACCATCCACGCCGGAAGCTTGTCCAGCTCTACAAAGCAAATCAGTGCAGAGCATACCAGCAGCTTATCTGCCAGCGGATCCATAAACTTTCCGAAATCGGTAATCAGATTGTCACGTCTTGCAATGTAGCCGTCCAGCGTATCCGTGATGCTGGCAGCGGCAAAGATTACCAGTGCAATCCATTTGGACGCGCTTCCGCCCACGCCAGACAGCAGGAAGAACACGAAAAACGGAATCATAATTACCCGCAGAATCGTTAATTTGTTTGGTAAATTCATTGGCTTATCTCTCCTATCAGATCATATTCCAGAGCGCCGGTAATTTTCACTCTTACGAAGTCGCCGGATACGAGTGTTTCCGGTGTATTGACAAATACATAGCCGTCTACACCCGGTGCGTCTGCCTGGCTTCTGCCCACATAGGCATCCTCATCCGCCACTTTGCCCTCGATCATAACAAGAAGCTCCTGGCCGATCCTGCGCTCGCCGAGTTCTGCAGAGATATCCTGCTGCAGCTCCATCAGTTCTGCCTGACGGTCCAGTTTTACCTCCTCGTCGATCTGATGCTCCATCGCAGCAGCCGGTGTTCCCTCCTCCGGAGAGTAGGTGAATACGCCGAGACGGTCGAACTCCATGTCGTTGATAAACTCGAGGAGTTCTTTGTGCTGCTCTTTTGTCTCTCCCGGGAATCCTGTGATCAGCGTGGTGCGCAGTGTGATATCCGGCATCTCGCTTCTCAGGAAATCAATTTTGTCGATCAGCTCCTGTTTGGATGTTCTGCGACCCATGCGGCGCAGGATCTCATCGTTGGCATGCTGAATCGGCAGATCCAGGTAGTGACAGACTTTCGGCTCTTCCTTCATCGTCTGAACGAGTTCCGGATAGATGTCCTCCGGATAGCAGTACAGAATCCGGATCCAGTAGAGCTCCTGAATTTTGCAGAGCTCTTTTAACAGAAGGTGGAGAGACGGCTTTCCGTACAGATCGATACCATAAATGGTTGTCTCCTGCGCAACGAGAACGAGCTCTTTGACACCCTGTTCTGCCATCGTCTTCGCTTCTGCTATCAGTTCCTCCATCGGAACGGAGCGGTACGGTCCGCGCAGCTTCGGAATGATGCAGTAGGTACAGTGCTTGTCACAGCCCTCTGCAAGTTTCAGATATTCGTAATGGCCGCCTGTCGTTACAACGCGCTGTGCGTCAATTTTCGGCAGTCCTTTCAGATCGGCATACTCCTGGAAGCGGTCGCCGCCGAGGACATCCTGAATGGCATCCAGAATTTTGTCATAGCTGTTCGTTCCAAGTACGGCGTCAACCTCCGGAATCTCCTCAATGATTTCATCGCGGTAGCGCTCTGCCATACAGCCCGTTACCAGAAGAACCTTACAGCTTCCCGCTGTACGGTACTTCGCCATTTCAAGAATATTTTGAATGCTTTCTTCTTTGGCGTCGTGGATAAAGCAGCATGTGTTTATCACGATAACCTCTGCATCTTCCTCGGAATCGGTGATCTCGAAGCCATGCTCTACCAGAAGACCCAGCATATGCTCGGAATCTACCAGGTTTTTATCGCATCCAAGGGAAATAAACAGAATTTTCATATTATTCAATTACTGGCTCCTCTTTTGTTTCCTCTTCCGCTTCAACTTCAGATTCCGGAAGGATTGTAACCTCTCCTTTGTACATCTCCTCTACGGCGATGGAAAGCGGTTTCATGCCTTTTTTCACTTTTACAAGCGGTTCAGCTCCGCCGATGATCTGTCTTGCACGTTTGCTTGTTGCAAGTACCAGAGAGTAACGGCTGCTGACAACCGGTGCCTCGTCCAGATCCTGGCCCTCGTTAATAGTTGCAATCAGTTCCTGATAAGATGGATGAATCATAATAAAT
>ENA-OQHD01000455-OQHD01000455.1-human-gut-metagenome-genome-assembly--contig:-NODE-455-length-14904-cov-2.965487_pt1 | contig 14904 bp, 18 predicted proteins | sample MGYA00242560_ERZ504711 | MGnify/ENA primary metagenome ERZ504711 (study PRJEB26092, sample SAMD00036198) | human gut metagenome | host: Homo sapiens | study: EMG produced TPA metagenomics assembly of... | reverse complement strand
CTTGGGGCTCAGTGTACGCAAGCCCTTCGGAGTCAACAGTTCTTTCGTCACAATATCAAGCACCTGTTTCTTCTGGGCCCTATCCAACGGAGAATAGTCAAAGGCAACGGTAAATATCATGTTGGGACGTACGCTCCAGTCCATCATATAACCATCCACATAGTCGAACAGATAGCCATACTCATTGCGGAAGACGTCTACGAAAGACTTTCCGGTGATTTCTGCCTGAGCGTCCAGTGTATCGGCAAGAATTTCATTGCCCCCCTCCCGAACCATATCGGCTACAAAACGCAGGGCATTGTACCACAGTGCATTCACTTCTACAATGTAGCCCGTACGTGGAATAACCGGGCGGCCATTGGCGGTAGAGTTCATCCAGGTAACCGCTTTCTCGGTGCCATTGGTATACAACAGTCCGTTTTCGTGCAGGAAGAGATTGTCATGCCTGCGTTCATGGATATAGTCAACAATCTCCTCGAGAAGATTACCGTACATCTGCCGGCAATTTTCACGCGAAGTCTCCTTGGCATACTGCTGTAAAGCCCAGACAGCCCACAGCAGCACATCCGGATGCTCCATCTCGTATATCTTATAGGAGGAAGGTTCTCCATTGATAAACTCACGGATAGCCTTTTCGGCTGTTTTCATCACGTCTTCAAATTCATCTCGCTCGCCTAAGGCCAAAGTAAGACCCGGCAGGGAGATGAACAAGTCACGGGCGCGACACTTGAACCAAGGATAGCCTGCAAGCACATAATGCTCCTCCCCCTGCTTGTTGTGAAACTGGTGCGCCGAGTTTTTCAGACAGTGGTAAAAACTGTCACGCGGAGTGCGGTCGGCCACCTCGGACTCAAAAGTCTGCTTCAGCTTGCGGGGAGAAATCTCGGAGATACCGGCGGAGAAGACAACGCTTTCCCCTTTCTTTATATCCACTTCAAAATATCCCGGCACATAAAGGTCTTCGTTGAAGTCATATCCGCGTTCCTGTTCTTTGGGATACTCGATACCACGATACCAGTCAGGCTGGAAGTGGAACTCATTCTTTTTGTTGAGCTGCATGAACAACTCCGGATAACCGGGATACATGCAGGTTTTAATGCCATTCTCTACCAACTGGTAGTCGCGGCTTGCCTGCGCATTTTCGTGCGTGTACTCGCGCACACTGCGGAATGCCAGGAAAGGGCGGAAACGAAGTGTGGTTGCCGAATGGGCATCGACCAAGGTATAACGAATCAGAATCCGAATTTTCATGGTGTACGGAAAATCATTTTCCTTACGAAGGATGACGCCTCCTACACGATAGGTAGTTGTGGGGGATATTTTCACAGTCAAACTCTCGGATATACTTGTGCCCGTTAGGACTGAAGTGGTTTCCTTGATACTTATGCAACCCCAGGTTGAACTCCGCACCGTGCTGAATTACAGTTTCATCCAAAGAAGACAGCAGCACATGGTTTTCATCATCGAGGTTGGGGACCGGTATCACCAACAGACCGTGATATTTGCGTGTGTTACAATCTACAATTGTTGTACAATGATAGGCTCCCGACCTATTCGTCCGCAATATCTCCCTTGGCAAAGATTCTTGCAGATTAATCATCAGGGTCTTGTCAAATCGTAAATAACTCATAGTTGTGCATTATTTAAAGGTTAATTATTTCGGTATATGCGCTACAAGCCATGTAGCGATGCCCAAAAATACGAATTAAAGCTTATAGGCAAAATAAAAAGTCAGTTTTTTTCGGTTTTCGTCAAATATTCCGTAGTATTGTACAAAAATAGCAATCACTGTACGAAATATGAAGCATGATATACGCAGAATGGCATTGGCGGCGGTTATACCCCTATTCCTGCTATTCATTTTATACATTTTAAAGTTTTTGGAGACAGGTATGGATTGGAACTTCACACGACTGGGAGTATATCCGATGGAACAGCGGGGCGTGTTCGGAATTTTCCGCACATCCACTGGTACACAGCAGTTTCAAGCATCTGTTCGCCAATACGATTCCACTCTTTTTCCTGATGTGGTGTCTGTTCTATTTCTACCGGCATATAGCCCCCTACATCTTCTTTGCCATTTGGATAGGATGCGGTGCGCTTACCTTTCTTATAGGGAAACCGGGATGGCATATCGGAGCCAGCGGCATCATATACGGACTGGCATTTTTTTTCTGTTCTTCAGCGGCATTCTGCGCAAACATGTACCGCTTATCGCCATTTCACTGTTGATAACGTTCCTATATGGCGGCCTGGTATGGAATATGTTCCCACAATTTGCCAAAGCCACCACTTCCTGGGAAGGACACCTTAGCGGAGCCATAGCAGGCACGCTATGCGCCATAGGCTTTATGGAATACGGTCCCCAACGGCCCGATCCGTTTGCCGGAGAGGAAGACGAAGAGGAAGACGAAGATGAGGAAAACAATGAGGATGAGGACGATAAGAAGGAAGAGGAGAAGGATGAGGATTCGTCTACAAGGATTGAATAGCACGTTTAAGAAACAATAAAAAAAAGCAAAAGAGGGGCAAAGAGTTTACAGTACACCTTGATAATATCTACTTTTGTTTCAAAACAAGAAGAAAAAGCATTATGAATACAATGTTTGATACATTACTGCAACTGCCACTCTTTCAAGGACTCGCACAAGAAGACTTTACCAATATCCTGGGGAAAGTCAAGCTGAGCTTTACAAAGCATAAAGCCGGCGAAGTTATCGTGAAAGCCGGTGACACATGCAGTCAACTGATATTCGTATTGAAAGGTGAAATCTCCTCATGTACTTCATCTGCGAATACATCATACAGCTCCACGGAATATTTTCAGGCACCTTATGTCATCGAGCCACAATCTCTGTTCGGGATGAGCACCTCCTACGTCTCGGCCTATACCGCCCAAACCGAGACCCACACAGTGAGCATCAGCAAGGCTTTCGTCATGAGCGAATTGTTCAAATATGACATATTCCGCCTGAATTACATGAATATCATCAGCAACCGCGCCCAAAGCCTAAACAGCCGTCTTTGGGCAGAAAGCACCGACAACCTTGAGAAACGTATCGGCAACTTTATCCTGACACATATCGAACGTCCGTCAGGCAGGAAAATACTGAAAATAAAAATGGAAGAATTGGCTCAGGTGGTCAATGATACCCGTATGGGAGTATCAAGAGCGTTGAACAGCATGCAGGAGAAAGGCCTGCTCGAACTGCACAGAGGCGAGATGATGATTCCCGACGCAGAAAAGCTCTTATAGGCCACCTGAACCGAGATTTCCTACAACACCTTGTCTATCGCTTTCTTTATCAAGGCTTCCATCACTTTATACCCTTCTAGAGTGGGGTGTACCCCATCCCGGGTATACGAGGAGTTCAGAGCCTTATTGTCGCCTTCCACCATCTCACTGTAATAGTCGACATAAGGAATCTTGTTTTCCTGGGCATACTTCCGGATTCTGGCATTCAGCTGCATTATCTTTTGCGGAGCATCCTTCACCGAAGGATTCCAGCCAAAGGCAGCGGCAGGCAACACAGACGTCAAAATCACCTTTATCTTATTGCCCGTGCCAGCTCTACCATAGACACTATATTTCCAAAAGTGTATTCTTCATTATAAGCGCCTGCATTTTCTGCAATGTCATTGGTACCTGCATTTATCACGACCAGCGCCGGAGCAAGCTTGATGACATCTTCGCGAAAACGGAGCAGGAAATGGGAAGAAGTCTGTCCGCCTATACCACGGCCCACATAACCGTTGTCTTCAAAGAAAGCGGCATCGTTTGCCACCCATCCTTCCGTGATGGAGTTGCCCATAAAAACCACCCGGTCCTTCTGTTTTCCCTTCCGTACCAGTTCCTTGTTTGCCTCTGCATAGCGTTTCAAATTTCCCCAATCCTGCTTCTGTGCGTCAGAGGCTACCCAAGGTATGCACAAAAATGACAGCAATCATACATAAAAGTTTCATTGTTCTATTCTTTGTTGTTTTGTTTTAAAAAAAAGCAGCCCCACCGTTTTTAAGGTGAGGCTATCATTATCATCGGTCAGTCTCACTCCCACTCGATGGTCGCATTGGGCTTCGGAGACATATCGTAGCAAACGCGGTTGACGGTCTTCACTTCCTTGAGGATACGGTCGGTAATCTTCATCAGGACGGGCCAGTCCACCGGCTCGATGGTAGCGGTCATGGCATCCACCGTATTGACGGCGCGGATAATGACGGGCCAGTCGAAAGAGCGCGCATTGTCGCGTACACCTACAGATTTGAAATTCGGGCACCACAGTGAAATACTGCCATACCTTCTTATCCAGACCTGCCAGTTGGAATTCCTCACGCAGAATGGCATCCGACTCGCGTACAGCCTCCAAGCGGTCGCGGGTAATGGCTCCCAGACAACGCACTCCCAATCCGGGACCGGGGAACGGCTGGCGGTAAACCATCTCGTACGGCAATCCGAGCTCTACACCGCATGCACGCACCTCGTCCTTGAACAGCTGGCGCAACGGCTCCACCAGTTCAAACTGCAAATCCTCGGGCAGACCGCCCACGTTGTGATGGGACTTCACCATCTTGGCTGTCTTTGTGCCACTCTCTACAATATCGGGATAGATGGTACCTTGTCCCAGGAAGTCGATGCCGTCCAATTTACGGGCTTCTTCCTCAAAGACGCGGATAAACTCGCCGCCGATAATCTTGCGCTTCTGTTCGGGGTCGGCAACGTTTTCCAACTTGGAGAGGAAACGGTCTGTGGCATCCACATATATCAAGTTAGCTTTCAGCTCCTTGCCAAAGATTTCCACCACGGCTTCCGATTCGCCCTTACGCATCAGCCCGTGGTTCACGTGTACGCAAACCAGCTTGTCGCCGATGGCTTTCAGCAGCAAAGCGGCCACTACGGAGCTATCCACACCACCGGACAGTGCCAGCAGCACCTTACGGTCGCCCACCTGACGACGTATCAACTCCACCTGGTCGTTGACGAAATTCGTCATGTTCCAGTTCGCCTCAGCCTTGCAAGTATCGAACACGAAAGATTTCACAGCCTCCTTGATGGCTTCCACATCATCCGTAAACTGCGGCAGCTTCACTTCGCACAGCGCCTTGTCGTGTCCGGCAGCCATTACGGGGAATCCCGCTTCGTAAATTTCGGGCAACACGTCGATGGACACCCCGTCAACCACATTGTTGGGACCACCGTTGATGATGATACCTTTCACATTCGGCAAAGCCTTCAGTTCGGCAGCGGTAATGTCGTGCGGGTAGATTTCACTATATACTCCCAACGCACGAATCGCTCTGGCAAGCACTGTGTTTTCGTGACTTCCCAAATCCAGAATCACAATCATATCCTGCTTCATTCTTCTATATTGATTTTTTAAGTTAATAATTTCAGTCGGTCTTATTCCCATTCTATTGTACTGGGTGGTTTTGAAGAGATGTCATAGGTTACGCGGTTCACACCTTTCACCTTATTGATAATGTCGTTGGACACCTTGCCTAGAAATTCGTAGGGCAGATGCGCCCAGTCGGCGGTCATGGCATCGGTGGAAGTAACGGCACGCAAGGCAACGGCACGTTCATAGGTACGCTCGTCGCCCATCACGCCCACACTCTGTACGGGCAGAAGAATGACACCCGCCTGCCAGACCTGATGGTAGAGCGATGTCTCGTTGCCGTCGGCATCCTTCACTTTCCAGTCGCGCAAGCCCCGGATGAAAATATCGTCGGCTTCCTGCAGGGTCTGTACTTTCTCCCGTGTTATATCCCCCAGGATGCGGACAGCCAGTCCCGGGCCGGGGAAAGGATGACGGGTAATCAGATGTTCGGGCATTCCCAATTCGCGTCCCACGCGGCGGACTTCGTCCTTGAACAGCCACTGCAACGGCTCGCACAGACGGAGGTTCATCTCCTCGGGCAGACCGCCCACATTGTGATGGCTCTTGATGGTCTTGCCCGTAATGTTCAGGCTCTCGATGCGGTCGGGATAAATAGTGCCTTGCGCCAACCAGCGGGCATCGGTTATCTTGTGCGCTTCGGCATCGAAGACCTCGATAAAATCGCGGCCGATGATTTTACGTTTCTGCTCAGGCTCGGTCACTCCCTCCAAATCCTTGAAGAACTTCTCGCTGGCATCCACGCCAATCACATTCAGCCCCAGACACTCGTAGTCGTGCATCACATTCCTGAACTCATTCTTACGAAGCAGCCCGTGGTCCACAAAGATACAGGTCAGGTTCTTGCCGATGGCACGATGCAGCAGCACGGCGGCTACCGAAGAATCCACACCGCCACTCAGTCCCAGGATAACGCGGTCGTTGCCAAGCTGCTCCTTCAGTTCTGCCACAGTGGTATCTACAAACGAGGCGGCACTCCAGCTCTGGCTGCAACCGCAAACGTCTACCACGAAGTTGCGCAGCATCTGCGTACCGTCCTCGCTGTGGAACACTTCCGGATGGAACTGCACACCCCACATCTTCTCACCCGTCACCTGGTAAGCGGCAATCGCCACCTTGTCCGTAGAAGCTATAGTCTTGAAGTTATCGGGAATGGCGGTAATCGTGTCTCCGTGGCTCATCCACACCTGGCTATTTTCCCTTAGCCCCCCTTGAAAAGGACGTTCTCCGAATCGAAGGAACCGAGATGGGCACGTCCGTACTCGCGGGTACCGGCGGGTTCCACCCGTCCACCGTTGCTGTAGGAGATAAACTGCGCACCGTAGCAGATACCCAGAATGGGGTATTTTCCACGAATCCCGCTCAAATCTACCTTGAATGCACTCTTATCATAAACAGAAAAGGGGCTACCCGAAAGGATAACTCCTTTTACACTCTCATCTCCGTGTGGAAATTTGTTGTAAGGTACAATCTCGCAATAGACATTCAGTTCGCGCAACCTGCGACCGATGAGCTGCGTGGTTTGCGAACCAAAATCAAGAATAATAATCTTCTCTTGCATATAAATCCGTATAGACTTTAATAAATGATTTGCAAAAGTAGAAAAAGTAAAGGAATTATCAGGGATAATGTGACAGAAAAACGTCTTTTTCAAAAAACAGCTTTAAATTCAGGCTAGAACTATCCACAAGGATACTAAAAGCTATTCTTACCACAACCGTGCTGTTTTCTTACCACAGCTATGCAACTTGCTTACCACAGCAATGTTATTTTCTTACCACAGCTGTGGTAAGATTACTGCTTAGTATAAAAATGGGACAGTTTCCAGCGGTACCGGGGAGAGTTAAATGCATTAGGGGATGTATCAAAAGCCATGAACGCTTTCATCATGTTATAATATTAGGCGCGGATTACGCGGAATAACGCGGATTCAGTAAAATAAATCCGTGAAATCCACGTAATCCGCGCCTAAAAAAAGGCGTCAAGAGGGTTTTGACATCCCCTATGAAGTTCCGCTTCGATATTACTTTTCTTTCAGCAAATCACGGATTTCGGTCAGCAGCACCTCTTCCTTGCTCGGGGTAGGGGGAGCCGGAGGAGCGGCAGGCGCCTCTTCTTTCTTCTTTTCAGTCAGCTTGGTCAACAACTTTATGAACATGAAGATAGAGAATGCTATAATCAGGAAGTCGAAGGTGACCTGCAAGAAATTACCGTAATTCAGGGTCACGGCAGCAATTTCTTTTCCGTCCACCATTTCGGCAGGTTTCAGCACCCACTTCAAGTCTGTAAAGTTGACACCGCCCACCAGTAGCCCGATAGGAGGCATAATCACATCTGCCACGATGGAAGAGACAATTTTTCCAAACGCACCGCCGATAATCACACCGACAGCCATGTCTATCACGTTGCCTTTCATGGCAAAAGCCTTAAATTCCTGTAAAATGAACTTTTTCCCATCTTTTCAATTATTTAATTATGATTTTGGCTACGAATATAAAAACATTTTCTTACTTTTGCACCGCAATTCGATAAAGAAATGCAATTTATAGGCGAAAGTTTATTTTTAAAGCATTATAAAACCCTTAAAAGTTTAAACAAAATGATTAAAGTAGGTATTAATGGATTCGGACGTATCGGACGTTTCGTATTCCGCGCTGCAATGAAGAGAAACGATATTCAGATCGTAGGTATCAACGACCTTTGCCCGGTAGATTACTTGGCTTACATGCTGAAGTATGACACTATGCACGGCCAGTTCGACGGTACTATCGAAGCTGATATTGAAAACAGCAAATTGATCGTTAACGGTCAGGCTATCCGCATCACTGCAGAAAGAAACCCGGCTGACTTGAAATGGAACGAAGTAGAAGCTGAATACGTTGTTGAGTCTACTGGCTTGTTCCTGAGCAAGGACAAAGCTCAAGCTCACATCGAAGCTGGCGCAAAATATGTTGTAATGTCTGCTCCTTCTAAGGACGACACTCCGATGTTCGTTTGCGGTGTTAACGAAAAGACTTACGTTAAGGGTACTCAATTCGTATCTAACGCTTCTTGTACTACCAACTGCTTGGCTCCTATCGCTAAGGTATTGAACGACAAATGGGGTATCACTGACGGTTTGATGACTACTGTTCACTCTACAACTGCTACTCAGAAGACAGTTGACGGTCCTTCTATGAAAGACTGGAGAGGTGGTCGTGCTGCTTCTGGCAACATTATCCCGTCTTCTACCGGCGCTGCTAAGGCTGTAGGTAAAGTTATCCCGGCATTGAACGGCAAACTGACTGGTATGTCTATGCGTGTTCCGACTTTGGACGTATCTGTAGTTGACTTGACAGTTAACTTGGCTAAACCCGCTACTTACGCTGAAATCTGCGCTGCCATGAAGGAAGCTTCTGAAGGCGAATTGAAGGGTGTTCTGGGTTACACAGAAGATGCAGTTGTTTCTTCTGACTTCTTGGGTGACACTCGCACTTCTATCTTCGACGCTAAGGCTGGTATCGCTTTGACTGATACTTTCGTTAAGGTTGTATCTTGGTATGATAACGAAATCGGTTATTCTAACAAGGTTCTTGACCTGATTGCTCACATGGCATCAGTTAACTGCTAATATACAGTTAGAAAATAATAAAAAATAGGTGACTTCTGCGGAAGTCGCCTACTTTTTTTGCAATTTTGCAGCTAGTTCGCTTTTTTATCAGCACCTTTAAAAATGATGAAGATTATACTAACTCTAATATTGCTTTGCTTTATGAACACTATATCGTCTCAAAATCCTTTTTTTGAAACATACTCCACGCTGCACGGCACTGTCCCGTTCGACAAAATTAAGACCGGAGACTATGTACCCGCCGTCCGCGAAGGCATCCGCCGCCAGAATGCGGAAATAGATGCCATCATCCGCAATCCGGAAGTCCCGACATTTGCCAACACTGTGCTGGCCTATGAGAAGTCCGGCGAAATGCTCCACCGTGTCGGTACCGTATTCGGCAATCTGCTCAGCGCAGAAACGGACGATGACCTACAGGAACTGGCCAAAGAAATCATGCCGATGATGAGCGAGCATGAAAACAACATCAGCCTGAACGAAGAGCTGTTTGCACGTATCAAAGCTGTTTACGAACAGCAAGACAAAGAAACATTGAGCCCGGAACAGCACAAACTGCTGGAAGACATTTATAACGGCTTTGTACGCAACGGTGCCAACCTCCTGGGAGAAGATAAGGAGAAATACCGGGCTTTATGCAAAGAGCTCAGCCTGCTGACGCTGCAGTTCAGCGAAAACAACCTGAAAGAAACGAACGACTACAAGCTTGTCATCACCGACAAGTCACAACTGGCCGGGCTGCCCGAGAGCGCGGTAGAAGCCGCTGCAGAGACAGCCGGGGAAAAAGGCGTCGAAGGCTGGGTATTCACCCTGCAGGCTCCCAGCTATGGCCCTTTTCTGACCTACGCAGACAGCCGTGACCTGCGCCGTGAGCTATATATGGCCTACAATACGAAGTGTACGCATGACAACGCCAGCAATAACCTGGAAATTGTAAAGAAACTGGCCAATGTCCGTATGGAGATTGCCCAACTCCTAGGCTATGACAACTTCGCCGAATACAACCTCCAGGAGCGCATGGCACAAAACAGTGAGTCCGTGTATAAGCTGCTGGACCAACTGCTGGAGGCTTACACGCCCACCGCCAAACAAGAATATGCAGAAGTGCAAGCCCTGGCACGCCAAGCGGAAAGAGAAGACTTCGTCCTGATGCCGTGGGACTGGGCGTACTATTCCCATAAACTGAAGGACCGGAAGTTCAATATCGACGATGAGCTGCTCCGCCCTTACTTTGAGCTGAACAACGTGAAGAAAGGTGTATTCGGCCTGGCAACCAGACTGTATGGCATCACCTTCAAGAAGAATCCGGATATTCCCGTTTATCACAAGGATGTGGATGCCTACGAAGTCTTCGACAAAGACGGGAAATTCCTTGCCGTGTTCTATACCGACTTCCACCCCAGAGCAGGCAAGCGCTCGGGAGCCTGGATGACCAGCTACAAGGAACAGTGGATTGACGAAAAGACCGGTGAGAACAGCCGTCCCCACATATCCATTGTGATGAACTTCACCAAACCGACACAGGACAAGCCTGCCCTGCTTACCTTCGGCGAGGTGGAGACATTCCTGCACGAGTTCGGACACAGCCTGCACGGTATGTTTGCCAATTCCACCTACGGAAGCCTGAGTGGAACCAATGTATATTGGGACTTTGTGGAACTCCCCTCCCAATTCATGGAGAACTTCGCTATCGGAAAAGGAATTCCTGCATACGTTTGCCCGCCATTACCAGACCGGAGAGCTGATACCGGATGAACTGGTGCAGCGCATTGTGGATTCGTCCAACTTCAACGCGGCATACGCCTGCCTCCGCCAGGTAAGCTTCGGCTTGCTCGACATGGCCTGGTACACACGCAACACCCCGTTTGAAGGTGACGTGAAAGCCTATGAAAAGAAGGCTTGGGAAAAAGCGCAGATTCTGCCCTCTGTGGAGGAGACCTGCATGAGCACACAATTCTCGCATATCTTTGCCGGAGGGTATTCTGCCGGATACTACAGCTACAAGTGGGCAGAGGTGCTGGATGCAGATGCTTTCTCGCTATTCAAGCAGACGGGCATCTTCAACCCGGAGACTGCCGCCTCCTTCCGAGAGAATATCCTTTCCAAAGGCGGAACGGAACATCCGATGACGCTCTATAAACGCTTCCGCGGACAAGAGCCTACAATCGACGCATTATTAATCAGAAATGGAATAAAGAAATGAAGAGACTTATAAGGAACATCTTTTGCATGTTGCTCATGTTTTCGCTGCTCCCCCTGCTAAGCGGTTGCGACAATGAGGACGATATCATAGAAATTCTCACCGGAAAGACATGGAAACTAAGTCGGCTCGCGAATAAAGACAGCAACAGACAGTTCTATTCCCGGTTTATGGAAAGACGAAGAGGCTGAAAGAAAAATGCAGAGACTTCCTTAAAATAGAAGGCAATTTCACTTTGAATTTTGAAGGTTCTGATGTGAATGGAGAATTGATGGGTACAACAGTCACAGGACACGGCATCCATTCAAACGCTGACGGAACTTGGAAAGCCGATGGCAAATCACAGTCACTAAGCCTCAATGTGAAAATCAACGGTTCGGAAAGCGACCCGTTAGGCAAGGCATTCATCTCCGGATTGCAAAACGTGTACAAGTATGAAGGGGATGCCAATTCACTGACCCTCTATTTTAAAGACGGACCGACAACCAGAGTCATGGGATTCACCCCACAACGATAAAACATAAATATGATGGACGATTCTACAAAAGACAAACAAGAAGCATTGGACAGGCGTTATATACGTATGGCAAGCATTTGGGCCGAAAATTCGTATTGCCAACGCCGCCAGGTGGGTGCACTGATTGTAAAAGACAAGATGATTATCTCTGACGGCTACAACGGTACCCCTTCCGGTTTTGAGAATGTGTGCGAAGATGAGAACAATGTTACCAAACCATACGTGCTCCATGCCGAGGCAAACGCCATTACCAAAATAGCCCGTTCAAACAACAGCAGTAACGGTGCCACCATGTACGTCACTGCCTCTCCCTGCATAGAATGCGCCAAACTGATTATCCAGGCAGGCATCAAGCGGGTGGTCTACTCCGAGAAATACCGTCTGGAAGATGGTATCGAACTTTTGAAACGGGCAGGCATCGAGGTGGTATTTATTTCAATGGATAATGGATAATGGAAAGTTGAAAGCTGCATGCGCAACCAGATAGTAAATTGTAAATAGTCTAATAGTAAATAAACATCATGAGTACCAAAAAATACTTCCCGCTTTATGCCGCTTATCATCGCAATCAGCGTAGTCGCGGGAATTCTTATCGGAACGTTTTACGCCAGACATTTTGCCGGTAACAAACTGGGAATCATCAACAGCTCGTCCAACAAGCTGAATGCCTTGCTGCGTGTTATTGATGACCAGTATGTGGATACCGTCAACATGACCGATTTGGTAGAGAAGGCCATGCCGCAGATATTGGCGGAACTCGACCCCCACTCCACCTACATCCCCGCACAGAAGCTGGAAGAGGTAAACTCCGAACTTGAAGGCAGCTTCAGCGGTATAGGTATCCAGTTCACCATTCAAGAAGACACGATACACGTAAACAGCGTGATTCCCGGCGGACCGTCCGAGAAAGTGGGCCTGATGGCAGGCGACCGCATTGTAATGGTCAACGACAGTCTGTTTGCAGGCAAAGGCCTGACAAACGAAAAGGCCATGCGCAACCTGAAAGGTCCGAAAGGAAGCCAAGTGAAGTTAGGCGTCAAGCGTGCCACGGAAAAGGAACTGCTCGACTTCACCATCACACGCGGTGACATCCCGCAAAACACCATTGACGCAGCCTATATGCTCGACGATGACTACGGATATATACAAATCAGCAAATTCGGACGCACCACACACGTGGAGCTGCTGAATGCGATTGCCCAACTGAGCCACGAGAAGTGCAAAGGCCTGATTATTGACCTGCGCGACAATACCGGAGGCTACATGGAAGCCGCCACGCGCATGGTGAACGAATTCCTGCCGGAAGGAAAGCTGATAGTATATACCCACGGCCGCAAATAACCCCCGCATGGAGGAATATGCCAACGGCACCGGCAGTTGCCAGAAGCTGCCGCTGATAGTATTGGTGAACGAAGGCTCCGCTTCGGCCAGCGAAATCTTTGCAGGTGCCATTCAGGACAATGACCGCGGAACCATTGTAGGACGCCGTTCCTTCGGCAAGGGACTCGTACAGCAACCCATCGACTTCAGTGACGGTTCCGCCATCCGCCTGACCATTGCCCGTTATTACACCCCATCGGGCCGTTGCATCCAGCGCCCCTACGAGAACGGCAAGGACAGCAAATACGAAATGGACTGGATTACCCGTTACGAACACGGCGAGTTCTTCTCCAAAGACAGCATCAAACTGGACGAAAACCTGCGTTACTCTACCGGTTTGGGCAGACCCGTATACGGCGGCGGTGGCATTATGCCGGACGTATTCGTTCCGCAAGACACAACCGGAGTATCTTCTTACCTGATAGAAGTAAGCAACAAGGGACTGATTCTGCAATTCAGCTTCCAGTATACCGACCGCAACCGTGCGAAATTGAGTGAATACGACAATGAAGAAGATTTGTTGAAGTACCTTCGCCACCAAGGTATCGTGGAGCAGTTTGTACGTTTTGCAGACTCCAAGGGAGTAAAGCGGCGCAACCTGCTTATACACAAGTCTTACAAGCTACTGGAAAGAAGTCTTTACGGCAACATTATCTATAACATACTGGGAAGGGAGCAATACATCCGTTACATCAACCAGAGCGATGCTACCGTCAAGAAGGCATTGGATATTCTGGAACGTGGCGAGGCATTCCCCAAAGCCCGGAAGCGACACCAATCATAGAGGATACAAAAGATGATGGAAAGAAAAAAATGAACTGCGCAGGCAGGTAGCTTTGTTGAAGACCCGACACAGCTCTTCCACTACGCGTCAGTCTGCTGAAATACTTGCCGCCCTCGAGGCACATCCTGCTTTCAGGGCGGCAACCACCGTACTGCTTTACCACTCTCTCAAAGACGAAGTGGACACACACGAATTTATCCGGAAGTGGAGCCGCGAAAAGCGGATACTGCTTCCGGTAGTTGTAGGTGACGACCTGGAACTGCGGCTGTACACCGGACCCGAAGACTTGAAACCTGGCGCATACGGCATCGAAGAACCAACCGGCGAGCTATTTACCGACTATGCAGACATAGACTTCATTGTGGTTCCCGGCGTGGCATTCGACCGTAACGGCAACCGCCTGGGGCGCGGTAAAGGTTACTATGACCGGCTTCTGCCCCGCATCCCATCAGCCTACAAAGCCGGCATCTGCTTCCCGTTTCAACTCGTAGAAGAAGTTCCTGCGGAACCGTTTGATATACGCATGGATGAAATCATTACGCAATGAAAACTAATTATCATACACACACCACACGCTGCATGCATGCCACCGGAGATGACGAAGACTATGTGCTCAGTGCCATCAAAGGCGGTTACCGGATACTCGGGCTTTTCAGACCATACTCCCTGGAAATACCGAACCGACTACGTAGCCGACATGCGGATGCTCCCCGAGGAGCTCCCCGGCTACGTGGAGAGTCTCAAGACGCTCCGTGAGAAATACCACGACCGGATAGACATCAGAATAGGACTTGAATGTGAATACTTTCCCCCAATATATCCATTGGCTGAAAGAGCAAACCAAGAAGTACCAACTGGACTATATCATCTTCGGAAACCATCACTACCACACCGATGAAAAGTTCCCCTACTTCGGCCATCATACAGACAGCCGCGACATGCTCGAACTTTACGAAGAGAGCGCCATCGAAGGTATGGAAAGCGGATTATTCTCCTGCCTTGCCCATCCGGACTTGTTCATGCGCT
>ENA-OQHD01000454-OQHD01000454.1-human-gut-metagenome-genome-assembly--contig:-NODE-454-length-14922-cov-3.183508_pt1 | contig 14922 bp, 17 predicted proteins | sample MGYA00242560_ERZ504711 | MGnify/ENA primary metagenome ERZ504711 (study PRJEB26092, sample SAMD00036198) | human gut metagenome | host: Homo sapiens | study: EMG produced TPA metagenomics assembly of... | reverse complement strand
GGCTCATGTACATCACCGGTCCCGAACAACGGCCAATACCAAAGTTCTTGTCAATGGGAACCCACTTACGGCTCTTGCCCACTCCACCTGCAAGGTTAGCCCAGATAGGGTCTTCGAGCATGGCAAAGTTATTGGTCTCTACCTTGAAGGTATATGGTTCGCCATATACCGGACCTGCCGGTGTGGAAGCGCCGAAAGTCACGCTATATTCTCCGGCAAAAGGAAGTGCCAAGTCAAGAGTGGTCTTTTGAGAAGGACCGCTTGGAGTGACCCACAAGGGAGTGGCTCCCTTGATGAGCGAAGTCAGATGAATCGTATTAGGATCATTGGCATCAGGGGTCACCGTATAGGCGATACCTTCCACCAAATCATCGGAAACATAGGTTTTTGCCCCATCTCGTACTCTTCGGGCGAGCAAGCGGAAAAGTATCAAAGCCGCTCCTGCCAATATGGAAAATGAATGATTTAAGTCTCATATCTTATTGTTTTTAATTTTTTCATTTACTCTATTAATGGTACTCACCATCCGGGATTCTGCACAAGTACACTCTGTGAAAGGTTAATTTGATTATAAGGAATCTGGCTCAAGCCTTTGGTGGCTTTCACACGGTCGGCCCGTATGGTTATTGCATCATCAGCGCCTCCACTCTTCACCTTGACACCATTCAAGGCGAGCTTCTCGGCTGCCACGTCTATACCTTGACGCAGGAGATCCCAATAATTAATGCTTTCAAAAGCAAATTCAAGACGACGTTCTTCCATAATAGCTTGTTGAGACACACTCTTAGCTTGATAGTTGGCCGATACTGTTCCGTTGTCATCAACCTGATAAGCACGCTTACGCACTTGGTCGAAATAAGTTTGCGCATTGGGGCTACCCAGTTCTGCGGCCATCAACAATACGTCGGCATAACGGATAATAACGTAGTCTTGGCGGTTCTGTGTCTGGAAGTCACCGCTACCATCCTGCTTACCGGCATGGCTTCCATCGGCATAGCAAAGGGGAGCATACTTCTTCACAGCATAGCCGGTATATTCACGCCAGTCATTAAAACTGGTGGTAAAGTCGGCCGAACCGGTGATTCCTTCCCCTACCAAATCAATGATAGAAGCCGAACGGCGGAGGTCACCAGTGGGAAACGCTTCCACAAAATCAGGATTTACCGTCAATGCGCCCCATCCCTTGCAATAGGGAGCAGCATTAAGCTGGCGCATACCCAACATCACCTGCCAACGGTTGGAGTCATTATTCCCGTTATAATCCTGAGTAGCGGTAAATTTCAACGCAAGAATGGTTTCCTTGTTTCCATCACCGGCATATGTACCCTTCAAAGTTTCATAGTCTCCTTTTTCGGCCACTTTTGCAGAAGAAGCCGGCCATAAATTTTTGAATTGCGGTACCAAACCATATTCTCCTGAAGCGATTACGTCTTCTACAGCAGCCAAAGCTTCGGCACGAGTCACCTCTGCAGGTTCTTCACCGTAATATCCGGTATAGAAAAGATAGGCACGTGCCAGCAAAGCCTCGGCGGCATATTTTGTAATATGTCCGTCGTTCTTGGTATAGTCGGCCTTGGGATAAGCGTCACCGGGAATATTCTCGATAGCATATTTTAAGTCAGTAAATATGGCACTGAACACCTCTTTGGCAGGTGAAGGAGCGCGATTTTCGTTTACCGGTTCCAGAAAGAGTGGGATATTCCCCCATAAACGAACCATATCCAGATAAAGCAATGCACGCAACGTACGACATTCGCCCATATAGATACCACGTTTGCTATCCGATTCATTCCATACAATCTGCTCTTCATGAGCTATCAGCTCGTTGCAACGATAGACGCCCGCATAATAATTTTTCCCAGTCACCTTCGTATAGGTTGAGGTCAGCCGGCGATTGGGAGATGTCAAAACGGTCAATGGCCTGATAGCCACGTCCATCGGCATTTCCGGTAGCGCCAAAACACTCGGCACTCATCACCTCGGAAGCCATATAAAATCCCTACCATCATGGCTGATGAAGTCTGGCGCCAACCATCATAACAACCTATCAGAGCACGATAAGCATCTTTTTCAGTCTTATAGAATGTACCGGTTGAAGATTCAGTCTTCGACGTAACATCGAGAAAACTGTCGGTACACGAAGCCAGTCCCCAAAACTCAGGAGCAGGACACTTGCCATAAAATATATTTTTGTTTTTCTTCATATCAGTCTATATTTTAAAATTTCAAGTTAACACCAAACAATACGGTACGGGGACGGGGGTAATAACCTAAATCAACGCCCGATACCCAACCTTGTCCGTTATCTCCTTCGGGACCATAACCTATTTCCGGATCCATGCCGTCATATTTGGTAAATGTGAACGCATTCTGTACCTGAGCATAGATACGGCACTGGCTGATGACCTTACATCTCAGTAGCTTGGCAAAGTCGTAGCCCAAAGTAATGTTACTGATTCGCAGGTAATCACCATCCTGCACATAGAGGTCTGAGAACTGCCAGTTGAGATTCTGGTCTGTGACACGAGGTATGCGATTGCTGGTTCCCTCTCCTGTCCAACGTCCTAAAATTGCAGTAGTATAATTGGCTTGCTTGGAGGTATGGTTACGATAGCTCTGGACAATCTGCTGTCCGAAAGCACCGTTGGCCACTACAGAGAAATCAAGTCCTTTCCAGTTGAAACCGAGATTGAAGCCCATAGTGAAATCAGGAATACCGTTACCAAGATCGGTCTTGTCAAGCTCGTTCACCCGTCCGTCATGGTTGATGTCCACAAACTTCACGTCACCTGGTTGTACGTCAGCTTGCAGCACACCGTTACCAGCCTTAATCCAATCCTCTATTTCTTGATTGTTTTGGAATATGCCTGCTGTCTTGAAACCATAGAAATAACCGATAGGCTTACCATTCTCGGCACGATAGAATTCAGGAGTATTGTCATACAACTGGTTGGTAGAGCCATGAATGATACCATCGTCGTTAGGAATCTCTCCGACCTTATTCTTATTGTAGGCACCGTTGATACCGATATTGTAACTAAAGTCTTTGCCTATTGGTCATTCCAAGTAAGATTGAGTTCCACACCGGTGATTTTTCACTCCACCGCCATTAATATAAGGAGCACCTGCTCCGGCAGTAGCAAGAATAGGAGCCACCACGAGCCAGTCTTTAGTATCTTTAATGTAGAAATCGAAATTAACACCCAGGCGACTGTTGAGGAATCGGGCATCAAGACCGATATTGGTCTGCTGTGAAGTCTCCCACTTGATGTCAGCATTAGCCAGACGACTAGGGTAAGCTCCCCAGTTGGTTCCGAGCTGTGCCGCAGCATCCGAGTCGCCGTAACCGCTGCCGAAAAGATAGTGTGTATTGGTACTCTTGATAGGAGCCAGATATTGGAATGCGTCAATGTTGGCATTACCCACTTGTCCCCAGCTGGCACGTATTTTCAGGAAGTCGAGCCAGTTTTGCGTACTTTCCATGAATTTTTTCGTTAGTAATGGTCCATCCTGCCGATACCGAAGGGAAGTAACCAAAACGGTTGCCTTTGGCAAAGTTGCTCGAACCGTCTGCACGCAAAGTAGCATTGACCATATAAGTTTCTTTCCAGTTCCAACCCAATCGGCCGAAATAGGACACCTTGCGGCTCTCGGTATGCGGATTGCCACTGGCACCCAAGCCGTTGGTCGAATCGGAGGCCGTTCCGTTGCCCACAAAAGCATGCTCCCAATCATCAAAACCTTCTTTCAACATACCATTTTTCAGCTTCGATATAAGTGCCCTCGTAACGATAGGCTTCCATACCCAGCAAGGCGTTGAACGAATGTTCTCCCATAGTCCAGTCATAAGAAGCCGTATTGGTCCATGTCATACCCAAAGAGTGATTGGCATTTTGAGATACGGTAGTACGTTCTTCATTATATATATATTGGCTGAACTTGTAGAGAGGCTTGAAACTACGGTATTCGCTGGAACCATAAACCACACCGAATACAGACTTTATCTTCAAATTCTTGACAGGCTGCAATTCAGCATAAACATTACCGGAAAAAGTAGCCGTTTTGTTCTCATTGTTGCTGTCGGTCATCATTAAACCATAAGGGTTTCCATCACCTTTATTCCAGTCACTGGTACTGGTGTCATTGTAAGGCGAATCATAAAGATTATTATCGCTATAGACAGGAGCGATAGGCGATGTTCCGAATGCACCGCGTAAGGTATTATTATATTGGTTGCCTACACTGATACCGTTATTCATCTTATATACAAAACTCACCTGCTCGCCCACTTTCAAAATATCCTTGAAAAGTTTGTGCTCGCTGTTCACACGGAAATTGTAACGCGAATAGTTAGACACATCCGAACCGCCGACAATACCTTCCTGACTCATATATCCTAACGAAAGGGCATAAGTGGAAGTTGCGCTTCCACCAGTGACACCCAGCGTATAGCTCTCCGTTGTGGCATTATCTTTGAACATAGTATCTACCCAATCCGTATCATACACATTGCCATTGGCATCGTAAATAGACTGGTATTGGCTCCAATCGTAAGCCGAAAGTCCGCTATTCAAAGCCTGCTCATCCATAATGGCCATATACTCTTTTGCATTCAGCATATTAGCCTTACGAGCTACATTCTGTATTCCATAATAAGCATCGAAACTAATCTGCGCTTTACCTTCGCGCCCTTGCTTGGTAGTAATAAGCACTACACCATTAGCACCGGCCGAACCGTAGATAGCCGCACTAGCCGCATCTTTCAGTACATCTATACTTTCAATATCGGCAGGATTCAAAGTAGAAATATCACCACCCACACCATCAATCAGATAAAGAGGAGCACTATTTCCCACGGTACCAAGACCACGGATACTCACTTTCATGTCAGCACCCGGTTGACCGGAAGTCGAAGCAATACTTACACCCGGTGTCTGTCCCTGCATAGCCTGCAAGGGATTGGTTGTATTCATCTTGGCTATTTCGTCACCCTTCACCTGAACAGTGGCACCCGTCACCAATTTCTTCTTCTGGACACCATAGCCCACTACAACCACTTCATCCAACATTTCCGTGTCCTCCTTCAGCACCACATTGATGACGGAAGAAGTACCTACCTTGATTTCCTGTGATTGATAACCGATGTAAGAAAACACCAGTGTCTGCCCTTGTTGGGCACTTACTGAATACCGGCCATCAATGTCGGTAATTCCACCCGTAGCGGTTTCTCTCACCTGCACGCTGACACCTATCAACGGCTCACTATCCGTAGCCGATGTCACAACACCCGAAATGGTCTTGTTTTGAGAAGGATTAGCCTGCAGGCTACTGATTGCAGGTACAAGAAACAAAAGTACCAATGCAACACGGCATAAACGCAGATTTATGCACTTTTCCAAGAATGTTTTTCTCATTGTACATTATTTAATGGTTAATATCAAAGATTCATTGTGTTCTTCAATTAATACCAAAGAACTCGGATGCAAATGTATGGAGGAACAAGAAAAGAATGTCGAGAAATTGTTACGAAGAGTATATGATTTCGTTAATCAAGGCTTCTAAAATGTTACTAAAAAAGGTATATTTAGTTTTCCGTCCCTTCTCTAAGCCTTTTGAAGAGGGGCTATTCTTCCCATTCCCCTCAATACCGGAATTGGTTTCACCTCACTTTTCCCAATCCCCAATTATACTTTCTCCGGAGTACAAAGAACCATTTCTTTCTAAAAACGTTCTCAAGGAAGAACAACCTAAAGCTTAACAGATAATGAAAAAAGTTAGTAGTATTTGCAGTACTTGCCGCAATCGTGGCAAGCTGCGCCGATGACAATCCGCCCCAGATAGAAAAAAGCAGTGAGTTGGTATCACCACGACTTTTGATGGACGTGTCCACAGAAAGCGGACAAAGCCCGCTGACCGGCATACTGACCATCATGCCCTGCAAGGCGGGCACCTCTATTTATTATGGAAACTACATAAACCGGAAGCTGACACCTTTTTACGGTTACTACCAAGTTAAAGACGGAGCTTTCTATAACGATGGCGTCAATCGAGAGTTATCCTTACCCGCAGGTCTCTATAACATGATTTATTGGGGAACCCCTAAATACGAGGAGCCGATTTATGCACATCCTCTCATGAGGGACCCGGTCTACATCTTAGGCGAAGACATGTCCCGGCAACACTTCTCCCTATTCCAAAATGGAAGCGGACACAACCTATTATCCGGTATTCGACCTGGTACACGCCGTCCAGCCTGCCAACATTGGAAGTGAGGACCTGAAAGCATCCCTCAAACGGGTAGTGACCGGACTGAAAGTAATCATCAAGGACAAGAACAACGGCATCCTCAGTTCGAGCATCGACAGCATGGTGGTGCGCATCACCAATATTGCTGGAGAACTGAATTTCTACACCGCCGCTCCTCAAGGAAGCCCACGCACAGTAGCCTTCCCTCTGGTCCGTTCCGTCGACGGTACACAAATGAGCAACGCCACCGTCATGCTCTTCCCTTCTTTCGGGAAACCGGAATTCCAGATGAGCATCATACTGAAAAATGGAAACGTGAAAAGTTTCAAGCAAACATTGAACGGACCTTTGGAAGCAAACTCCAAACTGACCCTGACCCTCACTCTGGGAGACATCTTTTCCGAAGAATCATCCGGAGAATTCACCCTTGACAACTGGAACGAGGAAAGCCAGACAATCGATGTCCCTTCATTGGATTGAGCTTGCAGCATCAAGGAAAGATAGAACGGTGCGCGTCCATCTTATAAAAAGGCAACGTGAACCAGAAAGTGGAGCCCTTGCCCAACTGTGACTCCACCCCTATCTCTCCTTTCAGTTCCTTCACAATGTTTTGCGAAATGGCCAGTCCCAGTCCGGTACCTTGCTTAAAGGAATCCAGCTTCACAAAGCGGTTCAAAAAATCCCCCTGCGCATTCTCAGATGATATCCCCGTCCCGGTATCGGTGACATAAAAACGGATATAGCTATTTTCGGGCATTCCGTAACCAATGGTAATGCTACCGGCAGCAGTAAACTTCAGCGCATTACTGATGAAGTTATTGAATACCTGAGTAATTCTGCGCTGATCGGTATACAGCAGCAAACCGGGCAATGGCGTAACCGTGACCAGACGCACGTCTTTATTGGTCAGCCTGATACTTGTAGCCTGCTCTATCTCGGACACCATTTTATTGATATCCACGTTAGCATAGACATACTCCAATGTACCGGCTTCTATCTTCGACAAATCCAGAATGTCATTGATGAGCTGCAACAGCAGTTCATTATTCCGCTCTATAATATCGAGATACTCCACCCGTTCTTCCTCAGACACTTCCGTGGCCAAAATACTCGAAAAACCAACTATTGCATTGAGCGGAGTACGTATCTCATGACTCATATTGGCTAGGAAAGCCGATTTTATCCGGTTGGACTCCTCAGCCTCCTCTTTGGCCAGACGTAGCTTGCGCTCCATGATTTTCAAATCAGTAATGTCCCAAGCAGTATAAACAATCCACTTGCGACCATCAGAAAGCTTTATAAAATTATTGTTCTGAAGGTAACCGCTCTCGTTCTTCTTGGTAAAAAAATCGTCGTATACCTTCTTGATGGAATCCCCGTCTTGACCAACTCTTCATCCTCCTTCCTAATTAAAGCCGCAGCCTCTGGCATTGTTTCAAAATCCGTCTTGCCTATAGCCTCTCTGGCCGAACATTCAAAGAGTTCCTCTGCCCTTTTTATTCCAAAAAGTATAGCGCATCCCATCATTACACATCCTTCACTTTTGCCGCAATGGGAAGATTATCAAGAATGCCTTCCAACAGTTGCAGATACCTCTCCCGGTCCCTTTCCCTCAATTTCTTCATCTGCCTCTGCATGAAGAAAAAGAAGAGGCACAGCACCAATGTACCTAAAAGAATGGAAATATAGACCATCTCTCTTTGAACAAACCCGTCGGGAATATCAAGCCTTTCCTGCAAGGTGAAAGCAGTATCGAAAAGTTCGGGGCTTTCAGCCATTTTGTCAGCCAATGCCGGATGAACAAAGATTATACAAAAAGAGAAGAATATCGTCAGTAACCGAATACTTCCGAGAGGTAAAAAAAGAGGAACATGTTTTGTCATAATTGGCAAACATTTAATAATTAAATAGTTAGATAAGATTCCAGCTACTGCAAATTTAGAAAAAAAATTAAATGCGAAAACAGTATCTACGAAATAAATTTGCATTTTACACCCATTATTTTGTATTTAATGCCGAGAAGAGAATATTTTGAGAATAACCCAATACAAAAGGATGATACAGCACAATCAGCTAATGCCTATATGAGCTTATCAGGAAGGAATCGTCGCTTTTTCAAAACATGAGATTAAAACCATTTTTTACGTCCAGTATTGTATTTCTCAATCTCTGACGCAAATGAATTTTTTCAGCTGCGCTGCCATAAAGTCCAAGAAAGGCTGACTGTTCTCATCTTCTTGCGACTGCCGCAAAGAAAGAATATAGTCGCCCCTATCTTCTTTAAAGATTTTCGTCGGAAAAAGATGATGGCAGAACTGGATATAGTTCATCAACAAACGAGCCGTTCTCCCATTGCCATCTACCCACGGATGAACGGTTACCAAATTGAGATGAGCATTGAAACTCAATTCATATCGTTCCCGAAATGTTTCCATATTCTTTTGCTTTTCTCTCAATATAGAACAAAGTTCTTCTACTTTAGCGGGAACTTTAGGATAGCTCATATAAGAACACCCGCCCACCCCAGCAGTAACGCCGCACAAACGAAATTCACCTTTAGAAGAATCAAAAGAACCGCCCATTACATTATATACACTCCCAGTAGTACGCATTAGAGCAGCATTCAATTTTGTAAGAAACAGGCGTAATTTCCGCATTTTGTGCACTTTCTTCTTTGGCGAGTTCGTATGCCTTCTTCAAATCCTCATTCATCAGATGATAGACCAACGGCTTTCCTTTGGCTGTTACCCCCTCATCAAAAAGCAACTGGGTATCCAATTCGGTAAGTGTAGAGCCCTCAATAGCAGTAGAATGGGTAATAAGCGAATAGAGGTAGTACTTTTCATAGTCTACCGACTGACTGATACCAAGCCTCACAAATTCTTGATTCAGTACTTCTATCTCTTGCCAGATATCTGTTCCCATGAGCAAAGGGCATAAAAGATAAGTATAAAAAGAAAGCGGGAAAAGCATTAAAACTTTCCCCGCTTCTTTATTTCGTACCCAGACCCGCATTTGAAATAATTAAAGTGGGGAAAATGTGGGTAAAAAGAAAAATGCGGAAAAACGCCACAATTACACTGTATTTCAATATGTTATAATCCTATTAAATTTTAATCCAAGTTAATCGAATTGCAAAATATTTAGCAGATGTGGGGAAAATGTGGGGAAAATATTTATATTTGCAGCAGAGTAAAATTCAACCTGAAAGTCTATGAAAGTAACCTTTATCATTAAAAAACGCAGCCAAACGATATGATACAGAATCCATGGCTACAATCTATGTCCGTTTTAGAAACGGAAGGCAGTTAGACTCCGTTGCTCCTACTCAGTTAGCCATCAATCCCAATCTATGGGATGATAAAGACGAATGTGTAAAAAGCGAAAGCTGTCTGCAATGAAGAAATGCGTACCCATATAAATGAAGAGATACGCCAGTTGAAAACCTATATCGAGAAGGTATATCAACAAGAAAAGGAAGCAATAGACAAAGAATGGCTAAAAACAACACTTGATAAATTTTACCATCCTGAAAAATATTTTTTGCCGGAGGAAGTGGTTATCAAGCCTACCATTGGAGAACTATTCGATGAATTTCTAAACAAGCACCCTTTGTCGGAAGTACGAAAGAAAAATTTCCGGGTTGTCAAAAGAGCCTTACTGCGTTATGAACTATATGTAAGGGCTACAAAGAGAGGACAAAAGGGCTTTATCCTTGATGTGGATTTGGTAACACCTGACACGCTTCGGGATATGTGGGATTTCTTTCAGAACGAATACCAGTATTATGAACTTTACCCGAGCATTTATGAAGCCATTCCCGAAAAGAGGACACCACAGCCCAGAAGCAAAAACACGCTGATAGACTGTTTTTCAAGAATACGCACATTCTTCCTGTGGTGCTTCGATAACAAACGCACCACAAACAGACCTTTCGACAAGTTTCCGATAGAGGAGTGTACATATGGTACACCTTATTATATAACACTCGAAGAAAGGGACAGGATTTTTAATGCAGACCTTTCTGCCACCCCACAACTGGCAATACAGAGGGATATATTCATATTTCAGACACTGATAGGATGCAGGGTGAGCGACCTGTACCGAATGACCAAACTAAATGTGGTCAATGAAGCCATAGAATATATTCCCAAGAAAACCAAAGAGGGGAATCCGGTTACGGTACGTGTTCCACTTAACGACAAAGCGAAAGAAATCCTTGAACGCTACAAAGAATATGAGGGAAAAACTGTTGCCGTTCATATCCGAGCAAAAGTACAATGATGCCATAAAAAAGATATTCAAATTAGCTGGAGTTGACCGCATCGTAACAATCTTAGACCCGTTGACGCACAACGAAATCAAACGACCTATTTATGAAGTGGCAAGCAGCCATCTGGCAAGACGTACGTTTATCGGCAATATCTATGAAAAAAGTGAAAGACCCGAACCTTGTTTCCGCACTGTCGGGACACAAGGAGGGAAGCAAAGCTTTCAGACGATACAGGGATATTGACGAAGAAATGAAGAAAGACCTTGTAAAACTATTAGACTGATACTTGTATGGGACAACAGGAATATGATAATTTCAAAAGACTGATAAAGGAATGGCTCGACAGCCATCCGAATGAATATGCCGATTTTGTAGAAGAAATGAACGACAAGAAGTTCAAAGGGTTCTTCAATATTTTCAATACGGCTGTAAGGCTTGTTCCGAAATATAAAGAAGCAGCACGCAAGAGAATAGGCGATGATAGAAACCCTGATTTCGAGGAACTGGAAAATGTTCTTTTACAATCAGACCTTGCCGAGAAGATAGTGAATGAGTTTCATACCCCGAACAAGAGAAGTATTGTTCCTGCCATGCTTGCATGGCTCTATTACGGACGAAGCTATGAGTGCATGGTGGAACAGGGTGAGGAACTGACCAAAAGAAAGGATATTCCCACCTTATACAAATGGCTTGTTTCCGGCATGGTCAAATTCATTATCAGGAAAAAGCATCGCCAATGGCATGAGAACCAAAGAGGACTGGCAAGTATTCAGGAAGCAACAGAAAGCCATTGAGGAAAACTCTCTCGTGGAATGGGCAATAGAAGAAGATGAAGACATGGACGAGGAAGAAACAGATATGCTGCAGGAAGAACAGCCAAAGACCGCAGGACGCAAAGCCGACACACGCACGTTGCCAGAACTTCTGATAGAAAGGCATGACATACTGATTGAAAGAATTGGCACACGATTGAAAACCCATGCTACGGAAACAGATATAGCACGGCTGTTTATCGCACTGGTGGAATACCGATTCATGCGGAAGTGTCCCATCAAGACTTTCAGAAACGCACTGCACGAGCAGTTCAAGGAACAAGAAATCGTCCACGAAAGAGGCATTCAGAAAGCATACAGAAATCTCACTTCTCCGTTTGGAAACAGCAAGAAACTGGTAAAAGACATTGGTGAAGACCATGAAGCCATCGAGGAATTGAAAGCCTATCTATCCAATTGAAGTTCGTTTAATTCGCTTTTCGTTTTTACGAATTTAACGAATTGAATATCATTGTTTTACGATTGATTTTCATTATATATTTGCGCCACTATCCTAATCGGGGTAGTGGCTTTTCGTTTATAATACTGCCGAAACGGGAAGTCTTACAACCGGCAGTTTCAAGAAGCCTATGACAGACATATTGGCAATTATCCAAAACGGAAACGGCAACATCAAGTTGGAAGTAACAGGAGAAGATTTGCTATTATTCTCCAACCAGTTAATCAGCCGTGCGAAGCATGAACTTTCTACCGCCATTGCGGAAGCAAGAAAGGAGAAGTATCTAACCAAAGAGGAAGTGAAAAAGATGTGCGGTGTTTGTGATACCACACTCTGGCACTGGTCTAAGAAAAACTATCTGAAGCCTGTAAAGGTTGGAAACAAGGTCAGATACCGACAATCCGACATTCAGAGAATTTTAGGTGAACACAATCCTTTAATCTAAGCCTATGAAGGAGGAAGAATATATGCGCGTAGGAACAACTTTGTACAAGGTGGTCAATCAGCCATGCGCCAATGGCGGTTATGAGAAGAAACGTGTCGTATGGAACAACAGCACATTACGGCAGGACTATGGAAAGAATTATCTTGCCACCGTCCCCAAGTATGACGGCTTTTGCACCGTTCCCAACCATTTGAACTACCAAAAGGAGATTGAGGGATTTCTGAACCTTTACGAGCCTATAGAGCATAAACCGCAGCAGGGGGACTTCTCCCACATCCAATCCTTGATGCGGCACATCTTCGGGGAACAATACGAGCTGGGTATGGACTATATGCAACTGCTGTATCTACAGCCGACACAGAAGCTGCCTATTGTCCTACTTGTTTCAGAAGAACGCAACACAGGCAAAAGCACGTTCTTGAACTTCCTGAAAGCCGTGTTTGAGAACAACGTGACTTTCAACACCAACGAAGATTTCCGCAGCCAGTTCAATTCCGACTGGGCAGGAAAGCTACTAATCGTTGTGGACGAAGTTTTGCTCAACCGCAGGGAAGACAGCGAACGGTTGAAAAACCTGAGCACCACTTTCACCTACAAGGTGGAAGCCAAAGGCAAAGACCGAACGGAGATTGCTTTCTTCGCCAAGTTCGTGCTATGTTCCAACAACGAATATCTGCCTATACTCATAGACGCAGGAGAAACACGCTACTGGGTGCGGAAGATAATGCCGTTGCAGAGTGATGATACCAACTTTCTGCAAAAGCTAAAAGCGGAAATACCCGCATTTCTTTATTTCCTGACCCAAAGGGAACTATCCACAACACAGGAAAGCCGTATGTGGTTCAACCCAAGACTGACACATACCGCAGCCTTGCAGAAAATAATCCGAAGCAACCGCAACCGACTGGAAATAGAAATGACCGAGTTGTTGCTTGACATCATGTCGAACATGAACGTGGAAAGCGTATCATTCTGCCTGAACGACCTTGTAACCTTGCTACTCTATTCACAGGTCAAGGTTGAAAAGTATCAAGTGAGGAAAGTTGTGCAGGAAGTATGGAAACTTACTTCTGCACACAATTCGCTATCCTACACCGCTTATGAGTTCGCACCCCATCGTGAGTGCCACTATGAGCCGAAAAGGAAAACTGGTCGGTTTTATACGGTAACGAAAGAACAACTGACCGCTATCTAATTATTTTGATGAAATGATGAATAAGGGAAGTAATATATTGCCTTACAGATAGATATGTATTCATCAAACACTCATCAACAACGATTGCTGATGAAAAAAGAAAACATCATTTCTCTTTTGGCAAGCAATCTGATGAGAAAAAGATGAGCCGATATAACGCTGTTTAACAGTGTGTTAAATTCCAAATTCATCAAATCATCATTTTTCATTCACCAACAAATCCGCAAGAAAATGACAATAGAAGAAGCTAAAAGCATACGAATAGCCGACTACCTGCACAGCTTGGGTTATTCACCAGTAAAACAACAAGGTATCAACCTTTGGTACAAATCTCCGTTTCGGGAAGAGAGTGAAGCATCGTTCAAAGTGAATACCGAACGTGAACAATGGTATGACTTCGGTTTGGGAAAGGGCGGAAACATCATTGCACTGGCTGCACATCTGTACGCTACCGACCATGTACCTTACATCTTGAAACGGATAGCAGAGCAGACACCGCACGTGCGCCCGGTATCTTTCTCTTTTGGAAAGCAAAGCTCTTCTGAGCCGAGCTTCCAACAGTTGGAGATTGTTCCGCTGTCATCTCCTGCCCTGCTTGCCTACTTGCAAGGTAGAGGAATTAACATAGAACTGGCGAAAAGAGAATGTAGTGAAGCACGTTTCACCCACAACGGCAAGCGATACTTTGCCATCGCCTTTCCCAATGGTTCTGGTGGGTTTGAGGTTCGCAACCGCTATTTCAAGGGCTGCATCGCCCCAAAGGAAATCTCCCACATCAGACAATCGGGGAAAGCGAGGAACACTTGTTATGTGTTCGAGGGTTTCATGGACTACCTTTCCTTTCTGACATTGAGACAGGAGAGCTGCCCGAATTATCCGGAGTTGGACGGACAGGACTACATCGTATTAAACTCCGTATCGAATGTAAACAAGGCTCTCTATCCGTTGGGCAATTACGAACGCATCCACTGCATTTTTTGACAACGACCATGCAGGCATAGAAGCTCTCCAACAAATCCGCAAGGAATACAGCAGAGACCGATACATCCGTGACGCTTCACAGATTTACAGCGGATGCAAGGACTTGAACGAATACTTACAGAAACAGGTTGAAAGAAAAAGGCAAGTCCAATCCGTCAAAGGGATGAGCAGCCAGTCACCGAAAAAGAAAAACGGCTTTCGGTTATAGCCCACTATAACTACACGCTCCGCTTTCGTAGTTGTGGGCTCTCCCGAGGGGATTAGGACTTTGCCCTAATAACCCACTCAGGGCGTTTCACCCCTGAGAACCCCGAGCAAAGAGTGACCCTCTCTTTGCAATCTCGCTTATGGGTTACCCTAAGAACCCCTCTGCGAAAGCGAGCAAAGTAAATCAATTGTAAACAAAGAAAAGAAGCTATGGCAACAAAATCAAGCATACACATCAAGCCTTGCAACATCGCATCGAGCGAGGTACACAACCGAAGGACTGCCGAATATATGCGTAACATC
>ENA-OQHD01000453-OQHD01000453.1-human-gut-metagenome-genome-assembly--contig:-NODE-453-length-14954-cov-3.314696_pt1 | contig 14954 bp, 14 predicted proteins | sample MGYA00242560_ERZ504711 | MGnify/ENA primary metagenome ERZ504711 (study PRJEB26092, sample SAMD00036198) | human gut metagenome | host: Homo sapiens | study: EMG produced TPA metagenomics assembly of... | reverse complement strand
AAAATCACAGGTAAAGTTTTAGATGCGGCAGGCGAACCCATCATCGGCGCCAGCGTGTTAGTAAAAGGGTTCTGGTACCGGCGCTGTGACGGATATTGATGGAAATTTTTCTGTAGAGGCGCCGGTGGGTAGCACATTGGAGGTATCTTTCATTGGCTACAAAACAGTGACATTGAAGGTGACGAACGCCACTACTTATACTGTGAGTTTGCAAGATGACTCGCAAGCGCTGGACGAAGTGGTTGTGACGGCAATGGGTATCAAGAAAGAGCGCAAGGCTTTGGGATATTCAATGGAGGATGTGAAGTCGGATGAATTGATGAAGATGAAAACTGCCAATCCTATTTCATCCCTTTCGGGGAAAGTGGCCGGTGTGAATGTTACTCAGTCATCCGGTGCTGCTGGTGCGGGCGCTCAGATTATATTGCGTGGAGGAACGTCGGGTGCTGAAGGCAAAGACAATCAGCCGCTCTTTGTGGTGGATGGTGTTATTTTGGATAACTCTTCATCAGTGGTGGGCAATTCGGCTTTCGATGGTTCCATGCGTTCTGCCTCTACTACTTCCAATCGGTTTGATGGATATAAACCCCCGAAGATATAGAAAGTATGTCGGTGCTCAAAGGCCCTGCAGCTGCCGCTTTATACGGTTCACGTGCAGCCAACGGAGTTATTCTTATCACTACCAAGAAAGGTAAAGAGGGCGTGGTTGAAGTGAATATCAATTCTAAGTTTACTGCTTCATGGGTAAAGAGCCTGCCGCAAACGCAACGCCAATATGCCCGTGGATATATGGAAGACCAATATGATTCAAAGAAGAACTATACTGGTACTGTGTTTAATGACTTTGCTTATACTTCGTGGGGAGAGAAGTCGAACGCAGCTACTTATGATAACATAGGTGATTTCTTTCAAGGCGGAAACATTTTCGATGAAAGTGCCAGCGTAGCCGGGGGTACCAAGAACAGTAAATTCTATCTTTCAGGGTCTTACTATGATCAAGTAGGTGTTGTACCCGAAACAGGATACAAGAAATATGCTTTCCGTTTCAATGGTGAGCAGAAGGTGGGATTTTTACCTTAACGCCAGTGCCGCTTATAGCGATGCTCATACAGACCGTACTTTGACGGGTGCCGGGCTTTATAATTCGAGTGGTAATGGTGCTCTTTATGGTGTGTACAACTGGTCTCCTTTCGACCGAATGACCCTACTATCAGAACGAGGATGGTACCCGTTATCGTTTGTTTGGCGATCGTCTTGATCCATGGGCACGAACGCGACAACCCCTATTGGATTGTCAATCGTAACCACATGTATGACGACATCGACCGTTTCAATGGGATGCTCAGTATAAAAGCCGATATTGCCAAATGGTGGTTTGTTTCTTATAAAATAGGTATTGACCGTTATACCCAAACTGCTTCCAACCGTTTGGCTGCCAATGGCGTGCTTAAACAAGTGTGGCAAAAAGGTATGATGAGTGACAACACCCAGCAGTTCCGCTATATGAGCCATGACTTTATGTCGAACATGAGCCATAAGTTCGGTGATTTCGATTTGAATCTTTGTTGGGTGCCACAATGGACGAAACCAAGACAGACCGTAGCTCGATGATGGCTTGGAACTTTTCCGTTCCTGATTTCTTCTCATACGCCAATGCCAGTAAAGACAATAAGCAATTCACACATGCAGCTACTAAGAAACGTTTGGTAGGAGCTTTTGGAGAATTCCGTGCATCATGGAAAAATATGCTCTATCTCACTGTGAGCGGTCGTAATGACTGGACTTCTACTCTTCCTCTTGAAAACCGTTCGTACTTCTATCCTTCGGTAAGCGGTTCATTCGTATTTACTGAAGCCTTGCAGCGACTCGGTTGGCTGGATGACAGTGTGCTCAACTTTGGTAAATTGCGTGCATCGTGGGCCAAGGTAGGTAAAGATACCGGTGTGTACGAATTGGAAACTGCCTTATGGCCTACGGGTACCTATCTTGACGGTACGGTAGGTGTGGGAAATACTTGGACACGCGGTAATGACAAACTGAAACCGGAAATGACCAAGTCTACCGAAATAGGCGTGGAATTGAGTTTCTTCAAAAAACCGCCTGCACATAGACTATGCTTACTATACCAACGATTCATATAATCAGATTCTTGCTCCTCGCGGTCCGCAATCTACCGGTTACATCTTTTGGAGTATCAATGCGGGCAATGTGTATAACAAAGGTATGGAACTCTCTATTTCGGGAACTCCCATACAGACTAAGGACTGGACATGGGACATTGGCTTGAACATGGCAGGTAATCGTGGTACTTTGGACGGGCTTCCCGAAGGTATGGGCGTGATGTATGTTACCGATGTGCAATATGCCGGTATGCAGGCAGCCTCGTTCAGCGGTGGAGATTTTATGGGTATTGCCGGTACCAAATGGAAACGTAATGACGCCGGTGAGGTGATACTCGACAAAAACGGTATGCCTACTTATGACAAAACCCTTGTAGCAGTAGGTAATCGTGAGTCATCGTTTACCGGTGGATTGAACAACACCCTTACTTGGAAGAATTTTACTTTCAATATGCTATGGGAATTCCGTGTAGGTGGCGATGTGGTCAACGGTACTCAATATGCTATGGATAACAGCGGTGTGAGCCAGTTCTCTGCCGATGTACGCAATCGTTCTCTCACTGTAACGGGTGTCAATGCCAATGGTGACCCAGTGACCAATACTTGGGAAGCCGATAAAACCTATACTTTTAATGGAGTACAAATGAGTGGCTACAACATCATTAAGGATTACTATCAGAACTATTATTCTAAGGAGTCAGCCAACTATATTACCGATGTCAACTCTTTGCGTTTGCGTTCTGTTTCATTGAGCTATGAGTTTCCTAAAACGTGGCTTTCCAAGATTGGATTTGTAAAGCGTGCTTCGGTATCGGTAGCTGCTACCAATCTATTGCTCATCACCAATTACGACGGTGATCCTGAAGTGGCTGCCGCCGGTGCGGGTGTAGGTGGCTCATCATCAGTAGGATTTGACTACTGCGGTGTACCTGCCACTTCTACCATGTCGTTTGGCTTGAATCTTACTTTCTAACTCTTAAAAAACAGAAGCAATATGAAATTATTCAAATCTATGATATTATGTAGTGTGGGTGCCCTTATGACTTTGTTCTCGGGGTGTATTGACTGGCTCGATGTAAATGTCGATCCCGAAAATCCCACAGCCGGAAATGCGACCTATGATTCACGATTGGCACATATTGAATTTTATACCAACAGTGCCACTCAGTTTGCTGCTTGGCGTTCCAGTATGTCTATGGGCGATTGGACACGCTATTATGACGGCGGTACTTATTGGAGCATGTCTTATTGGAGTCCTCAGACCGGTGCCGTTACCACTCCCTACCAATGGTGGTTCTGTGGAGCTGCTGTAAATATTCCAATTTTTGATTGACAAGGCTACGGCAGCCGAGGCTTGGCATTATGTGGGTGCAGCTCGCGTAATTCGTGCCTATGGTTTTATGCTTATGACAGACCTTTATGGAGAAATGCCTTACAAGTCGAGTGAGGCTGAAGCCGGTGTTACTCCTACCTATAATGACGGAAAAACAATCTATTTGGGCTGTTTGGCCGATCTTGACACCGCTATCGAGATGTTCCAAAAAGAGCAAGGGTCTGCGACAGCTTCGTTGGCTGTAGGCGATATTTGGAACGGTGGTAGTGTAGACAAGTGGCTTAAATTGGCATACTTACTTAAAGCACGTTACATTAACAAGCTTATTAAAAAGGGTGAAGGCAGTTATCTTGAAGGGAAATACGATGCCGCAGAAATCTTGGCTTGTCTTGACAAGGCTCAGCAAAGCAATGCCGACAATACCGTATTCAATCATATTGATGCCAATAATTCGCATGATGTATTGGGATGGGACGAACCGGTTGATTATTCACCGCTCTTTTCTGTATGTGGCATGAATGCCGGCTATATGCCTACCAAGATGCTTTACGATAATCTGACAAATTTTGCCGGAAGTGGAATAGAAGATCCGCGTGCCGATAAGATTTTACCTTGGGCATATTCGAAGCAATCAAGTAATTCACCCGCAGAGGTGAAGTTCGAAAAACGGTTGGCGTCGTTCTATGGGTGTAGACATGATTGGCAATGATAGTCCCAGCCTTACCGGCGGACCGTTGCGCTCGAACTTCTCGGCAGCCAAAGGTTGGTGGATTGACAGTGAATCTTCTACCCGTAAGGGGGACACTATTTATGTAGAGTGTACCAGTCAGTGCAAAGCTTATCAAGGACGTCCTGATTTACTTTATCGTCGCGATGGCACTGATGCCTCTCGCGAATCGGGAACTTTCTATACTCGCGTGTCTTCTCCCACCTATATTGGAACCTATGCCGAAGCTTGTTTCATACGTGCTGAAGTACTCTTTAACCAAGGTAATAAAGGAGCGGCCTTTTAATGCTTATAAGAAAGGTATTGCAGCCAGTATCGACGGTATGAACGATAAGTTGAAAGTGTGGTGCCGTGAAGATGCCAATTTGGAAGCATGCCCCTCGTTCTCTCCTATGACGCAAACCGATATTGACAACTATTTGAACAATGGTATCGGCACTGAAGAGAATATTACTTTGGGCAAGATTCTTACTCAAAAGCGTTTGGCATTGCATTTTTCCATGGAAATTTGGAACGATATGCGTCGCTACGATTTTAATCCGGAGCTTTTCTTAGGCTGGGGTATTCCTGCACGCTATGGCGTTGATGCTACTGCCCAAAAGAATATTCCGCAAGGTAAACAGTTCCGTCGTTGGCAGCAATGCAGTCATGAACTCAACTACAATACGGCCAATCTGCAAGCTATCGGTGCCACTGTTCCGGGAGCTGATACTTCAATTGCACTTTGGAATGCTGCCGAGGACGTATGGACTTTACCCGTATGGTGGGACAGTGCCCAAAACTAATTCTTCATTGCATTTTATTTTGTGATACAAATTCATTATCTTTACGCCCAAAATGTGGATTTTAAGATATAGTTAAGATATTGAATGGCTCTAATGGTCTTCATTCATAGATGATGATTGGAACGGCCGGTTCGTGAAAATCGGCTGTTTGCATTCTACGCCTCATTTCCCTATCGGCTGTATTCTCCTTCTCACCTCTTTGGATATTTCCAGAAACATATAGTTCAGTTTGCCGGAATGAATACCTTCCTTATTCTGGGCATACTTCTTATTGGCATACTCCTTGGACTTGTCAAAGGTGATGCGCGACATCTGGTTCTGCGACTTTCCCACCATCGTCGAATCCAACTGTTCGTCCGGAAAGAAATCATCCAAATCCACATCACCAATCATGGTCGTTTCAAGGAAATTCATGTCTTTATGACTGGAATCCGTGTAGTATCCTACAAACATATGCCCCGGGGTGCGCACCAATATAGGTTCTATGTTGATGGCACGGAGCAGAGAAGCAAAAAAGCACACTTCCATCCACACAGTTGATTTGCGAGGACTCCAAGGCGTCATCGAACGTGCGCACACGCTGTGAAAAAGACCACATTGCTGGAAAGGCTCGTATTGGAGACCGAGCTATAACGGAACTTACGCTTCTGCAGTACATTCCACAAGGCATAAACCTGCCTGTCCACCACTTCGGTACCTCCCTGATAACCCAAAAACCGGTTGACGATACGCGTATCCAGCGCTTCACGCAACAGTTTGTCAATCATAGGATTCTCCTCATTTACATATGCTGCAAAAAATGATGCCGGTATCATGGAATTTTGTACCATTCGTGACATACCCCAACAGACATTCATTAATGCTGCGAACGGAAAAATGTACGCACCCTCTGCCCCAAATCCTTACCGTTCATCTCTACCATAACGGCCACACTAATGGGTTCCGCCTGGTTGTTATTCTTCAGAGCCTCATAATTCCATATGATATCAGGATAGATAATATACTCCGTACGCGGTTTTGCCAACACAAACTCCGACACTGAACGGGAAAAGTAACGGAGTCTCCGCAACTTCTACCCGCACCCGGCTATAAGCATTCCTCGAACGGACACGGACAGCGATGCACGACTTCGGATTACCTACATACATGGAGTCTACCGGCACTATGACCTGAGCATCGGTGGTAGCCACTGAAAAGGATACTGGAAGGGAATATATTACCGCCCAGCTCATCCGCGATATCAAAGCCCGAACGGAAAGGAGCCGTATTCAGCCAGACAGAGCCGATTATCACTAAAAGCAGAGTTCCCACAATAACCGGCAAACGCCTTTTAGAGAAACTCCTGATATACATAAGTTCTTTCATACAATTCAATATTTACGAAGCAAAGATAATATTTTATATGTGACAGGGCTTTTAGATAAACGAGAATTTAATGTAACCCAAATGTAACACTTGTTTCATCATTCCGTAACAAATTAGCCTCACTTTTGTACCCAGAAAGTAGAAATGGCCTGCATCTCAGCACAAGTTTTCATGCAAACATGAAAATTCTGCATTCGGTTTGCACTATTTTTGCCGATAAAAAGAAATAAAGTTTAACTTTGTGACAAGAGAATTGTTTTATCCTTGTCATACATAAACAACAAAGCAATGAACGATTACCGGATTTTAGTAGTGGACGATGAAGAAGACTTATGTGAAATTCTGAAGTTCAACCTCGAAAACGAAGGCTACGAAGTGGATACGGCAAACTCCGCTGAAGAAGCTCTGAGAATGGACATTGGCAGCTACAGCCTGCTACTGCTGGACGTGATGATGGGAGAAATTTCCGGCTTCAAAATGGCGAGCATGCTGAAGAAGGACAAGAAGACAGCCCAGATACCCATCATCTTCATTACCGCCAAAGATACGGAAAATGACACCGTGACCGGTTTCAACCTGGGAGCGGACGACTACATATCCAAACCCTTCTCGCTGCGCGAAGTGGCGGCACGTGTCAAAGCCGTACTTAGACGCACCCGACAAGGAGAAACGGAACATGCACCGGAACAGATTGTCTACAAGACGCTGGTACTGGACATCATCAAGAAGAAAGTCTGCATTGACGGCGAAGAGGCACCGCTCACCAAAAAGAATTTGAAATCTTATTGCTGCTTTTGCAGAATAAAGGACGCGTATTCTCGCGCGAGGATATACTGAACCGCATCTGGAGCGACGAAGTATATGTGCTGGACCGCACCATCGACGTGAACATCACACGTCTGCGCAAGAAAATCGGAGTTTATGGCAAATGTATCGTAACACGCTTGGGATATGGTTATTGTTTCGAAGCCGAATAACGACAGACACTTTCTGTCCTTCAGCCGGAAGCTTTTCCTTTCGGTCATCTCGCTGTTCCTCGTATTCGCCGCCTGCTTCATCGCCTACCAGTATCAGCGGGAAAAGGAATACAAAGTGGAGCTGCTGGACATGCAGCTGCAAGATTATAACGACAGACTGCACCAGGAGCTTCGTTACCTCCCCGACAGCCTATGGACTTCCATGCTGGACAGCTACATCTCCAAGCATGTGAACAAGGAATTGCGCGTCACTGTGGTAGACCTTCATGGCAACGTATTGTTCGACAGCTCCCAGAACGACAGCCATGAACTGGACAACCACATCAAACGCCCCGAAGTTCAGAAAGCGCTGAAAGACGGCAAGGGCTACGACCTACGGCGCATCTCCGAAACCACCGGCAAGACCTATTTCTATTCTGCCACCGCCTACGAAGGCTGTATCATCCGCTCAGCCCTCCCCTACAACGTCAACCTGATGAACAATCTGGCTGCCGACCCACACTACATCTGGTTCACGGTCATTGTATCACTGTTGCTGATATCCGTCTTCTACAAATTCACCTCCAAACTGGGCAGCGCCATCAACCACCTGCGCGAGTTTGCCAAAAGGGCCGACAAGAACGAACCCATAGACATGGACATACAAGCCGCCTTCCCGCACAATGAGCTTGGAGAGATTTCGCAGCATATCATACAGATATACAAGCGCCTGCGCGAAACCAAAGAGGCGCTTTACATTGAGCGCGAAAAGCTTATCACCCATTTGCAAACCTCCCGCGAAGGACTGGGCGTATTCAACAGAGACAAAAAGGAGATATTGGTAAACAATCTGTTCACCCAATACGGCAATCTGATTTCAGACTCCAACCTGCAGGCTACCGAAGAGATATTCTCCATCTGCGAATTCCAGAAGATAACGGATTTCATCAACAAGGCGCAGAAGCGCCCCTCCTACAACGAAGAACGAAGGATGTCCGTACACATCAACAAGAACGGACGCACCTTCATCGTGGAGTGCATCATCTTCCAAGACCTCAGCTTTGAAATTTCCATCAACGACATCACCCAGGAAGAAGAGCAAGTACGGCTGAAACGGCAGTTGACCCAGAACATCGCCCACGAGCTGAAAACCCCCGTAAGCAGCATACAAGGTTATCTGGAAACCATCGTGAACAACGAAAACATTGCACCCGAAAAGATGCAGGTCTTCCTGGAACGCTGCTACGCGCAAAGCAACCGCCTGAGCCGCCTGCTGCGCGACATATCCGTACTGACCCGCATGGACGAAGCCGCCAACATGATTGATATGGAAAAGGTGGACATCAGCATGCTGGTTTCAAACATCGTCAACGAAGTGTCCCTGGAACTGGAACAGAAGCAAATCACCGTTGTCAATTCCCTAAAACCGAAGATACAGTTGCGGGGCAACTACTCTCTACTCTACTCCATCTTCCGCAATCTCATGGACAACGCCATCGCTTATGCCGGCACCAACATACACATCAACATCAGTTGTTTCCGCGAAGACGAGAATTACTACTATTTCAGTTTTGCCGATACCGGCATCGGCGTCTCTCCCGAACATCTGAACCGTTTGTTCGAACGCTTCTACCGTGTAGACAAAGGACGCTCGCGCAAGTTGGGCGGCACCGGCTTGGGGCTCGCCATAGTGAAGAATGCAGTCCTTATTCACGGAGGCACCATCTCTGCCAAAAACAACCAAGGTGGAGGACTGGAGTTTGTATTCACACTGGCAAAAGAGAGATAACAGCCCGTTTTACCACACCAAACAAAATGCTTTGCATACCTCTGGAGAAGGTTCTTGTGGCAAGTGTGGCTTGTATTGGTATCTTTTCACCTTACCGACATGACGGATTGCTTAAATCGCCTTAAGTCACTATCAATCAGAGAGTAATTTTGCCAACCGATTGCCATGCATTTTGGCAAACTTTTGCCATGCCTATGGCAAAGTTTTGCCAACGCGGTGACAAAGTCTTGCCAAGAGGGTGGCAAAACCTTGCCAATTTGTCGGCAAAAGAAAGAGAGCGGGGAAGAAAATTTATCACTCATAGAATTGTTTTCTCAAAAAGAATCCGTATCTTTGTCATGCATTGGTTCGCTCCCCCTCTTCTGGGAAAGCGATTAAAAGGGAATCAGGTGTAAATCCTGGACAGTCCCGCTGCTGTAAGTTTCGTGCAACGTTGCAGACAATTACTCTATGCCACTGGAATATTCTTCCGGGAAGGCGCCTGCAACAGAAACAAGTCAGAAGACCTGCCATGCATACTTTATCATTGCTTTCGAGGAAAAAGCGTTGAGTCTAATGAGCCGGACAAACCGTCCATCATTTCATTCATCAAACCTAATTCAGAGAAAGTAAAGAAGGTAATAAACTCTGCCAAGTTTATTTGATGATGTCCGGCCGAAGTGATTTCGTCCGGACATTTACATTACAAAAAGTCATATTTAAATTGGTTATTACATAGATTTTGCCTAAATTCGGCACATTAAACTGCAACAATCGGTTTATCCGTTAACCTATTGTCAAATTATTAAAGATACAGAGTCTATGGAATTACCATTTGCCGAAGCATGGAAAATCAAAATGGTGGAACCTATCCGTAAAAGTACCCGCCAGGAACGCGAACAATGGCTGAAAGAAGCCCACTACAACGTATTCCAACTCAAATCGGAACAAGTTTATATCGACCTCATCACCGACTCAGGCACCGGCGCCATGAGCGACCGCCAATGGGCAGGCATGATGCTGGGTGACGAAAGCTATGCCGGAGCCACCTCATTCTTCAAACTGAAAGAAGTCATCACCCGCCTCACCGGATTTGAATACATTATCCCCACCCACCAGGGACGCGCTGCCGAAAATGTACTCTTCTCCTACTTGGTGCACGAGGGCGACATTGTGCCGGGAAACTCCCATTTCGACACCACCAAAGGACATATCGAGGGACGCCGGGCATTGGCTCTGGACTGCACCATAGACGAAGCCAAACAGACACAGCTGGAAATTCCCTTCAAAGGCAATGTAGACCCTAAAAAACTGGAAAAAGCATTACAGGAACATAGCGAACGGATACCGTTCGTCATCGTCACCATAACCAACAACACTGCAGGCGGCCAGCCGGTTTCCATGCAGAACCTGCGCGAAGTCCGCGCCATTGCCGACAAGTACGGCAAGCCCGTTCTCTTTGACTCGGCACGCTTTGCGGAAAATGCCTACTTCATCAAAATGAGAGAAGAAGGTTACCGCAACAAGAGCATAAAGGAAATTACCCGCGAGATGTTTGACCTTGCCGACGGTATGACGATGAGTGGCCCAAAAAAGACGGTATTGTCAACATGGGCGGATTCATAGCCACCCGCCGGAAAGACTGGTATGAAGGTGCCAAAGGCTTCTGCGTGCAGTTCGAAGGCTACCTTACTTACGGAGGCATGAACGGTCGTGACATGAACGCCCTTGCCATCGGCCTGGATGAAAATACTGAATTTGACAATCTGGAAACCCGCATTCACCAGGTGGGCTATCTAGCCATGAAACTGGATGAGTACGGGATACCCTACCAACGTCCCGCAGGCGGCCATGCCATATTTGTGGATGCCCCCAAAGTGCTGACACATGTGCCCAAAGAAGAATTCCCGGCACAAACACTGACCGCTGAGCTCTATCTGGAAGCAGGCATACGCGGCTGCGAAATCGGGTATCTGCTGGCAGACCGCGACCCGGTGACCCGCGAAAACCGCTTCAACGGCCTGGACTTGCTTCGGCTTGCCATCCCCCGCCGCGTGTATACCAACAACCACATGGATGTGGTGGCAGCCGCTTTGAAAAATGTATATGACAAACGGGAAAGTATTACCCGCGGAGTGCGCATCACCTGGGAAGCTCCGTTGATGAGACACTTCACGGTACAACTGGAAAGGCTGTAAGAGATTTACAGACTCAATGTCAAGACAAAATCCGGAAACAAATAATAATGAATAGTGAACCGGCGTTTCTCCACCGTACGATATTCTTCGGCGGAGAATACGCCGCTTTCATTTACAGCAAAAGGCAGAATGCGCATGTGCCCGCGAAAATCAACCTCGGAAGCATTCAGGCATTTGAACATGGTCTCCTTAGCCGACCAGTGCAGCAACAGTGACCAAGTGTCTGTTCCGCGAAACACGGATGGCTGTTCATCTTCGCGCATGAATTTATGTGCCACCTTCCTTACCCGCTCACCATACTGCTCGATGTCAACACCCACTTCCCGACCCGGCAATCCCAAGACAACAGCCACATAACCTTTCGTATGCGAAATACTGAGAGAGGCGGAGTCATCCGCCAGATAAGGTTTCCCACTGGGATGATAGGCAATCTCTTTCTCTTCTCCCGACAGAGTATAAAGCAATACGCGGACAGCCAACCACTCCAAACGGCGGTGTGCCGCGGTGAAGCGCCGCATACCTTCCCGGTATACTTCCTGATGAGGAAGCATGGCCAGCAATTCCTCCGGAGATTCCTCCGTTTTCCAAATTCCCCATCGACAGGGAAGAGCGGTATGTTGCAAGAAGAGGGGCACGGAACAATTTAAAAACTTAATAATTAAAAATTAAAGGGAAGAAGAGTTGGGTTCTGCCGGGGCATTTACTGTGAACTTCACTTTCAGGATACGGCGGTTATCCATCTCCAGCACCTCAAACTCATAACGGCCGTAGGTCACCTTTTCATGGAGAGCAGGAAATTCCCCCTTCAGTTCCAGCAGAAGTCCGGCAAGCGTATCGGCATCCCCTGCCACCTCATCGAACGTTTCCTCGTCTATCTTCGTTATTTTATAGAAATCAGTCAGCTGGGTCTTGGCTTCAAATACCCAAGTGTGGTCATTCAGTACGGCATATGTACGTTCTTCATCATCGTATTCGTCATGAATTTCGCCCACAATCTCCTCAATAATGTCCTCCATGGTGACAATGCCCGACGTACCACCGAACTCATCGACCACAATGGCTATATGAATCTTGTTTGCCTGGAAATCGCGCAGCAAATCATCAATCATCTTGGTTTCGGGCACAAAATAGGCGGGCCGGATAAGCGACTGCCAACGGAAATTATCCCCTTTGTTCAGATGGGGAAGCAAATCCTTGATATAAAGCACCCCCTTGATATTGTCACGGCTATCCGCATAGATGGGAATACGGGAGTAGACATTCTCTACGATGCACTTCACCACATCTTTGAAAGGGGTACGGATATCCAGGTCCACCACATCAAGGCGAGAGGTCATGACCTCCTTGGCCGTTTCCCCGCCAAAGCGGATGATACCTTCCAGAATATTATTCTCCTCCGAAAGCTCTGCCTTGTCGGTCAGCTCCAACGCATGCGAGAGTTCATCGACCGATATGTTATGGTTCTTGCGGACCATATGCTTGTTCAAGAAAGAGGTGGAACGTACCAGCATAGATGCCATCGGATAGAATACGGAACGGCAAAACGTGATGCCGGGAGCGGCAAAACGGCAGAAAGCCAGCGTCTTCTGAGCCGAATATATCTTAGGCATGATTTCACCGAAAAGCAACAGCAAAAATTGTAAGGACTACTGTCAGAATGAGGAACTCTGCAATGGGAGAATGAAATTGGAACACATTCATAAAGAAGAAGTTGCAGAGCATGATTATGGTTACATTCACGAAGTTGTTCGTAATCAGAATCGTTGCCAACAAACGTTCGCTGTTGTCCAGCAGATTACTGATTTTCTCATCCGAAGGATGCTTTCTCTCCGCTATTGCATTCAGGTCTGACGGAGAAAGAGAGAAAAAGGCTATTTCGGAAGCTGATGCAAAACCGGAAACAAGCAAAAGCAAACCTGCCAACACAATGGCTACAACGGCCGAAATAGAAGGAGTCTGTACGGATATACCGTTAAAAACATCTGCCAACTGGCATAAATAAGCGTCTGGGTCCAAAGATTTTGGTTTTAGTTAAACAATTAGAACGGCAAGTCGTCCGTCGGGTTATCTTGTGCAGGGGCAGCCTGCGGTTGTACTGGTTGTTGTGGCTGGGGGGCGGCTCCCGCCTGCGGCGCATAAGGGCCAGCACCGGGAGTTGCCGTTCTCGGAGTCAGCATCTCCATATTGTCGACAAATATCTCAGTCACATAACGCTTGATGCCTCCCTGGTCATCGTAAGAACGGGTACGTATCTTACCTTCCACGTAAAGCTTATCGCCTTTATGCACATATTTCTCAACGATTTCGCCTAAACGGCCACGGAATATCAGGTTATGCCATTCGGTACGGTCCGGAATCTGCGTACCATTCTGCAAAGTGTATCCTTTCTCCGTAGTGGCCAAAGAAAGCTGGGCAACACAGTTTCCACCTTCATAATAGGTTATTTTAGGGTCTTGTCCCACATTTCCTATCAATATCACTTTATTTACTGACATAAGCTTCTATTTTATTAATTTGCTGCCAAAATTAACGAGAATATTCACACCATGCAAGAATACAAACAACTTTTATACATATTTCTCCAAGAAAGCATGTATCAGCCGGGGTACCGCATAACGGCCCAAATCTTCGACTGCAACCCGTTGGTAACTTGAGAAGAAGCTCGAATTATCGGGCAGAGTAACCTCGTAGAAGTTGGTGTAAATCACTCTGTGGGACAATACATGTTTCACCCCCCAGAAGCAGTGTACGGACCATCCGCACCTCTCCCTCTGCAAACAGCGCATGAAACTGCGGACATGCCAGAAATTCCTCTTCGGATAAATCTTTTTCCCGTTTCAACCAGAGGCAATTCAAAGAGATTTTTCCAGATATCGTCCTCCGTCCTCTTATGTATCAAGGTATGCGCGCCCATGCGTACATATATATAATTAAAATAGCGGTTGGTGGTCTTGGTTCTGTGCTGCTTCACGGGCAGTTGCTGCACTTTTCCTTCAGACAATGCCCGGCAGCTGCCGGACAAAGGACAAAACAGACAGTTGGGCGACTGCGGCGTACACTGCACGGCTCCGAAGTCCATAATTGCCTGGTTATAATCTGCCGGCCTGGATTTATCGAGCACCTCACCCGCCAAAGCGGTAAAAGTCTTTTTCCCTTCAATAGAATCAATGGGAACATCAATGCCGAAATAGCGGGAAAGCACCCGATACACATTCCCGTCGACCGCCGCATAAGGCATGTCATAGGCAAAGGAGCAGATGGCCGCTGCCGTATAATCCCCCACTCCCTTCAAAGCACGTACCTCTGCATAGGTTTTCGGAAATGTCCCCTTCATGCTTTTGGCTGCGGCATGCAGGTTGCGGGCACGCGAATAGTACCCCAGGCCCTGCCAATATTTCATCACTTCGTCCTCGGACGCAGCAGCCAGCGACACCACATCCGGGAAGCGTTTTATGAAACGCAGAAAATACTCATACCCCTGCGCCACTCTTGTCTGTTGTAAGATGATTTCAGAAATCCATATCAGATAAGGGTCCGTGGTATTTCGCCACGGAAGGTCGCGTTTGTTCTCCGCATACCAGTCCAACAATGTTCCGCTAAAAATATTCATGCTGCAAAAATACTTCATTTTCAGCCTAACAAAGCTTAATGCCAAGACATTTTTTTAGAAAAATTGTCCGAAATATATTTTTTAGAGCCACG
>ENA-OQHD01000452-OQHD01000452.1-human-gut-metagenome-genome-assembly--contig:-NODE-452-length-15001-cov-2.824123_pt1 | contig 15001 bp, 18 predicted proteins | sample MGYA00242560_ERZ504711 | MGnify/ENA primary metagenome ERZ504711 (study PRJEB26092, sample SAMD00036198) | human gut metagenome | host: Homo sapiens | study: EMG produced TPA metagenomics assembly of... | reverse complement strand
ATGCTTATGAAAAAATGGTTATATAATTGATCCCGCTTCTGGCAGAGCGGAATTTGCTGATCTTCAGATTTCTGATGGGAAAAGTTTTTTCAATCGGACAGCATCTTTCAGTTTCCCCGTCAGAAGAGATCATTGATGCTTCAGGACTGACCATCGCTCCGGGACTGATCGACACCCACGTTCAATTTTCGCGATCCTGGCTTCACCTATAAGGAAGATATTCATACAGGTGCTTCTGCCTCCGCTGCCGGCGGATTCACTTCCGTGATCTGTATGGCAAATACCAGTCCTGTCGTTGACTCAGTTTCTGTATTTTCCGGCCTCGCTGCCGCGAAAAAGAAGAAGCTATTCACATTTATCAGGCTGCTGCCGTTTCCCATGATCTCAAAGGGACAGAACTGACTGACATGAAAGCTCTTGCCGCTGCCGGTGCGTGCGGATTTACTGATGACGGCATTCCGTTAAAAGATGCTGCATTCCTTCTGAAAGCCATGGAGCTTGCCGCACAACTAAACCTCCCAATCAGTCTTCATGAGGAGGACCCGTCTTTCATTGAAATAAATGGAATCAACCACGGAGCTGCTTCTGATTTTCTTGGGATCTACGGTTCTCCTTCGATTGCTGAGGAATCCCTTGTCGCCCGTGACTGTATGCTCGCCCTGAAATCCGGTGCAGATGTCGTGATCCAGCATATCAGTTCCGGAACTTCCGTGGAACTGGTGCGTACTTTTAAAGCTCTTGGAGCAAAGTTGCACGCAGAGGCAACTCCTCATCATTTTACGCTGACTGATGAGGCAGTAATAAAATATGGTTCTCTTGCAAAAATGAATCCACCGCTTCGTACAGAAAAGGACCGTCTTGCCATCATACAGGGACTTTGCGACGGAACCATCGACATCATTGCCACTGACCATGCCCCCGCACAGTGCAGAGGAAAAGAGCCGTCCGATTCCATCGGCTCCAAGCGGGATCATCGGGCTTGAGACTTCACTTGCACTTGGCATCACTTCTCTTGTACGTCCGGGTCATCTGACTCTGAATCAGTTACTCGAGAAAATGACAGTTAATCCGGCTCATCTGTATCATCTTCCTTCAGGAAAACTGGAACCGGGGGCTCCTGCTGACCTGGTACTTTTTGATCCGAACGAAAAATGGATTCCGACAGAGTACCATTCCAAATCTTGCAACTCTCCATTTACCGGTTGGGAATTATATGGAAAGGTAAAGCGGACTATCTGTGCAGGAAAGACAGTTTACACTGATTGATCTAAATCGATTTGATTTAATCCCTCAATAAAAAACTACCGGGCTATACAGATCCTGCATCCTGTTCAGGTCCGCTATAGCCGGCATTTTTTGATCGACTCTTTTTATATTGCAGCTTTTCTTTTAATACTCTGCTTTTATTTCATAAGTTCTTCTGCCATCTCATCCAGCTCTTTCAGGTTCTCTTCACTCAGAGAGGACATAATCTTCACTGGTTTCTCCAGCATTGTAATATTTTGCTCTTCTCCAACATTCCTGCAATCACTTTTCCTGCAGTAGATGCCCAGGAACCATTTTCAATCAGACCGATCGTCCGGTTCTGATAATTCCGTTCTTTCAGATGTTCGATGAAAGTTCTCATAAACGGGAAGATATCTCCATTATAAGTGATTGTGGCAAGCACCAGCTTTCCATAACGGAATGCATCCTCTACCGCTTCTGCCATATCCTCGCGGGCAAGATCACATACCACAACTTTCGGGCAGCCTTTTTCCTTCAGTTTTTCTCCCAACAGCTCTGCAGCCTTTTGGTATTTCCATAAACAGAAGTATAAGCGATCATAACACCTTCTGACTCAACGCCGTAAGAAGACCAGGTCTGATACTGTCCCAGATAATGCTCCAGATTTTCGCTTAAAACCGGTCCATGCAGAGGACAGATCTTTTCGATTTCAAGTGCAGATGCAGCCTTCAGAAGATTCTGAACCTGGACACCATACTTTCCAACGATTCCAAAATAGTAACGGCGTGCCTCACAGTCCCAGTCTTCCTCTACATCCAATGCACCGAACTTTCCAAATCCATCCGCTGAGAACAACACCTTATCCGTACTGTCATAAGTCACCATAACTTCCGGCCAGTGTACCATCGGGGCGAAGACAAACGTAAGGATATGCTTTCCAAGTTCCAACTTCTCCTGGTTCTTAACTACGACTTTCTTTCCCTCTAAATCCAGGTTGCGGAAAAAGTTGGATATCATAGTAAATGTCTTCGCATTGCCCACAATCTTTGTATCCGGGTATACTTCCATGAACTTCTCAATATTGGCTGAATGATCCGGTTCCATATGCTGGATGATCAGATACTCCGGTTTCGCTCCGTCCAGTGCATTCTTTACATTCTCCAGCCATTCTTCTCCAAATGCCTCATCAACTGTATCCATAACTGCGATCTTTTCATCCCGGATCACATAAGAATTATAAGCCATTCCATTCGGAACAATATACTGCCCCTCAAATAAATCGATATCATGATTGTTCACGCCTACATAAATAATTTCATCCGTTACCTTCATCTTCTCTGCCCTTTCTTTCATGATGTATTTTATTCACCTTGAGTATAACGCAATTAAAAATATATGGCAATCCCGTCTTTTCAGGATTAAACCATACATTCATCCACTCCCGCTCTGTTAATTTCTCTTTCAGCCAAAATCTTTTCTATCAGCTCTTTGTCCTCAGGCGGTGCGGCCCACGCCAGCCCACACCCTGCGGACAGAATCCGGGGAACCGGGATCAGCCGTCCCGGTATTCCCTTTTCCTTTACAGATCTTTTCCATTGCCATCGCATCTGCTGTCGTATGAAAGGTTACAACAATTTTTTAATTCCTTTTTTCGCATGAGACCACTGCCCCTTCTCATTGCACCCAAAATCTGCAACTTATTTTTTCCCTTCGTTTTCAAAGTATTCTTTTACAAGCTTCACAACAACCCCTGATAACAGGAACACTGCAAGCAGGTTCGGGATTGCCATCAGTCCGTTAAATGTCTCCGCAATACTCCACATCAGGCCAAGATCCATCGTAGCACCGACGATCGCTACCAGCGAATAAAGTACCATAAATGGTTTATTGACTTTTGAACCAAACAAAAATTCAATACATCTTGTTCCATATAAGCCCCATCCAAGGATTGTGGAAAATGCAAAACAACACATGGCAACTGCGGTAAAAATAGAAACCCAGTTTCCATAAGTAGAAGTAAACCCGTTGATCGTAAGCTCTGCACCTGCAGCCTCACCATAACCAATGGAAACGCCACTGCAAAGAATAACCAGTGCTGTCATTGTGCAGATCACGATCGTATCTACGAACACCTCAAAAATTCCAAAAAATCCCTGCTTGACCGGTTTCTGCGTATCAGCACATGCATGGGCGATCGAACCTGTACCAAGACCTGCTTCATTAGAAAAAATTCCTCTTGATACACCTTTTTTCATACTCATAAAGAAACTTCCCACTGCACCGCCTGTAACAGAAGCCGGAGAAAATGCACCTTCAAAAATTGATGCAAATACACCCGGAACATTCTTGATATTCAACAGGATCACGCCCAGTGCCAGCAGAATATAAACGACTGCCATAAACGGAACCAGCTTCTCTGTAACCCGGCCGATCCTCTTAATCCCTCCTAAAAGGATCAGGGCGATCAAAGCGGCAAGAACAATTCCGATGATCAGGTTCAATGTTCCTGACTTTCCTGCTTCAATGACTCCATAATTGATCAATGCTGAATCGATCGCTGTCGTGATCGTATTGACCTGAGTTGCATTTCCTGTTCCGAATACAGTCAGCACACCAAACGCTGCAAAAAGATATGCCAGCCAGTGCCAGTTCTTCTTCAGTCCATTTTTTATGTAGTACATTGGTCCGCCTACAAGATCTCCATCTGCATTCTTTTCACGGAAATGAACCGCAAGCGTTACTTCGGAAAACTTTGTACACATTCCAAGGATTGCAGAGATCCACATCCAGAAGACCGCACCCGGACCTCCGATAGCGATCGCACCGGCCACACCGGCTATATTTCCCGTTCCTACCGTAGCTGCCAGTGCCGTACATACTGCCTGAAACGGGGTCAACGCTCCGTCCGATGCATCCCTCTTCCTGAGCATTCGTCCAATCGTCACCTTCATCGCATACGGGAATTTGCAGATCTGTAAAAATCTCGTTCTGAAGCTCAGCAGCAGACCAACTCCAATGATACAGATCATTGCCGGCACACCCCATATAAAGTTGTTGACAACATTATTTACTGATTCAATCGTAGATAACATTCTTTCATTCCTTTCTCATCTGAAACTGCGGCATCCTTTCTCCAAGTCAGCTTCCCCAAAAACTGTCATTTTACATCAACGCCGCTTTACCTTGCCAAACCGCAGTTTAACTGTTGAATTATAGCATATTTTCACCTTAAAGTACAGAATTTACATAAGATTCTTCTCTTGAGTAGCAGCTCTTTCCTGTGCTATAATCATAAGGTCATATATAGCAGCATTTTATTTTGCGTGAAATGCTTACAGATCAGAAAGGACTTTTATATCTATGTGGATTGCAGATAATTGGAAAGACTATGAAATTATTGACTGTTCAAAGGGGGAGAAGCTGGAACGCTGGGGCAAATATCTTCTCGTCCGTCCTGATCCCCAGGTCATCTGGGACACCCCGAAGACCGACCGTGGCTGGAAAATATGAACGGTCACTACCATCGCAGCAAAAAAGGCGGTGGTGAATGGGAATTTTTTAAGCTTCCTCAGCAGTGGCAGATCCATTACGGTTCGCTTACTTTTAATCTCAAGCCGTTCAGATTTAAGCATACCGGTCTTTTTCCTGAACAGGCAACCAACTGGGACTGGTTTTCAGAAAAGATCCGCAACGCCGGCCGACCTGTCAAAGTACTGAATCTCTTTGCCTATACCGGAGGAGCTACCCTCGCAGCCGCGGCTGCAGGTGCAACTGTCACTCATGTTGATGCCTCCAAGGGAATGGTCACCTGGGCAAAGGAGAATGCTGTATCTTCCGGGTTGAAAGATGCTCCGATCCGCTGGCTTGTAGATGATTGTGTGAAGTTTGTAGAACGTGAGATCCGCCGTGGCAACACCTACGATGCCATTATCATGGATCCGCCTTCTTACGGACGCGGACCAAAAGGTGAGATCTGGAAGATTGAAGACATGATCCATCCGTTGATCCGGCTCTGTGCAAAAAATTCTGTCCGAAGATGCATTACTTTTTCCTGGTCAACTCCTATACAACGGGTCTTGCACCTGCAGTACTGACTTACATGATCTCCACCGAATTAAAATCCTGGAACGGTCATGTTGATTCTCAGGAGATCGGACTCCCTGTTACAAATTCAGGACTGGTTCTTCCCTGCGGTGCTTCCGGCAGATGGGAATCCCGTTGATTTTTCTGATACTGGTTGCCTTTTTACATTGCAAATCATATGAAAAAAGCATCGGAATAAGGAATCTCTTCCAAGAGTTTTCTTTCCGGTGCTTTTCCTTTGCTTTTCTTTACTTCTCTTTTTTCCGGCTTTCTGATTCATCTTACCTGGATTGACCCAAGAATCTCCCCAATAGGTGCTGCAATGTTCAGTTCTGCCCGGACTGCTTTCTCCGTGCTGGATTTATTGATAACAACCAGGTGCTTTCCCCGAAAATAATCAATAAACCCTGCTGCCGGATATACAACCAGCGATGTGCCTCCGATGATCAGTGTATCTGCTGAACCGATTGCCCGGACGGCACCATCCATTGTCTTTGCATCCAGTCCTTCTTCATATAGTACCACATCCGGCTTGATCTCGCCGCCACAAGAACAGTGCGGTACACCTTCCGATTTTTTTACATACTCTGCGTCATAAAATTTTCCGCATTTCATACAATAATTTCTATGGATACTTCCATGAAGTTCATATACTTTTTTACTGCCTGCCGCCTGATGAAGACCATCAATATTCTGCGTCACAACTGCCTGAAGCTTTCCTGCTGCCTCAAGCTCTGCCAGCTTCAGATGTGCCGGGTTCGGCTTTGCATCCAACATCATCATCTTCTCTTTATAAAATTCATAAAATGCTTCCGGATATTTTATAAAGAAACTATGACTGACAACCTGCTCAGGAGAGTACTTGTATTTCTGATGATAGATTCCGTCTGCACTTCTGAAATCCGGAATCCCGCTTTCAGTTGAGACTCCTGCTCCTCCGAAAAATACGATCCTGCTACTCTCATCTATAATCTTCTGAAGTTCCGCTATTTCCTTTTCATACATCTTTTCTTTCCTCACCACATACAGTAAATGCGGTACATACTTCATGTACCGCATCTCCTGGAAATAATTTTATGTATCTTACAGATCTACTCTTCCGGTTGTATCGCCATTGACAACATAATATGCTGCTGACTCTTCCGGTTTCAGATAAATCTTGACATCCTTCATCTCTCCGACTTTTCTCTTAAGATTCTTTGTCCAGATCTCTTTCACTTTCTGAAGGATCTCTTTTTCTGTATATTCCTTACCTGCAAACTGAAGGAACATCTCCGTCTTAAGCTCTGCCTTTTTGGCTGTTGACTTTCTTCGCTGCTGTCTTCTTTGCTGCAGTCTTTTTTCACTGCTTTATCTGCTGCCTTTGCAGTAGCTTTTACAGCTTTTTCCGCTGTCTCCGCAACTTTCTTTACGGCTTTCTTCGCTGTCTCTTTTGCTGCAGTCTCTTCTGTCTGAACTTCCGGTGTATCCACTAATACTGCTGCCTTTGTCTCGAGCTTCATTGTAGAATCTTTCTTAGTCTCAATCGCTTTTGCAGCTTCTGTCTCTTTCTTATCGGCCTTTTCTTCCGGCTTTGCAACCGGAGTCTTTGCTGCTTTCTCTTCTGCTTTCCTTTCTGCTTTCACTGCTTTTGCTTCAACGGCTTCTTTAACGGCTGCTTTCTCTTCTGCTTTGGCTGCTGTTACTTTTACTGTTGAATTTGCTTTCTTTGATACCATAATCTCGTTTCCCTCCTAAATTATACACCCAAGTACAATGGATTTTTCCTGCTTTGTACTTGTGAATAAATTCACAGTTCTATCAGATTGTACCGCATTTTTCCCAAAACGTCAAATTCAAGAATTTTTCCTTTATTTTTCTTCCTCTCATGACCGATCCTGATTGTCAGAATAACTCCTGAAAAAAGTATCCAGTCCTCTCAGAGTCTTTAACAGTACCGGAATTTCCGTCTCGTCCAGTTCCTCGATCACAGCATTCGTCATCTGTTCATGAAACTTTGCATGATGCCTGTAAGCCCGCTGCCCCTTTTCTGTCAGCCAGATATAGACCACCCTCCTGTCCTTCTCACCACGTTCCCCATCAAAACGTACTTTTTATTGACCAGTGCATTCATTGCCGTCGTAATGTGAGCCTGCTGTGATCTTCATTTTTTTTAGCCACCACAGACATCGTCGTCTTTCCGGTCAGACCGATTGCCTCGATAATATGCATATCATTGTTCGTAATATCCTTAAACTCTTCCGTTATGATCGCATTTTTTCCAGTTCCCATATTTCATTAAATAAATGTACCAGAATATCATTGATCGTCTCATAGGTTTTCATTCCTGATTTCCCTCCTCCGCCTTATCATCCCGGTGCATTTATCCGTCATTTACAGCTTTCTGAAAACGCCTGCCGTTATCTGTCCGCTACAGCTTTCTGAAACGCTCGCCCCATCCTGTCCGCTACAGCTTTCTGAAACGCTCGCCCCATCCTGTCCGCTACAGCTTTCTGAAACGCTCATATCTTCCTTCCAGCAAGTCTTTCGTTTCCAGCTTCTGGTATTTTGTCAGAAACTCTGCCAGACCTGCCCGCAGCAGTTCTGCAGTTGGTTTCATCGTCAAAACACTGAAGTTTTGTGGTTCCGGGAATACTCTCTCGATCACCCCCAGTTTCTTCAGATCGGCTGCTGTCAGTTTCATCATCTTTGCTGCTTCAGCCGACCGGCTGCTGTCCTTCCATAAAATGCTTGCAAACCCTTCCGGCGAAAGGACAGAATAGACACTGTTCTCCAGCATCCACACTTCATCTGCCACCGCCAGTGCCAATGCACCACCACTTCCGCCTTCACCGATCACAACAGAAAGTACCGGCACTTTCAATCCCGACAATTCAAATAAATTTCTTGCGATTGCTTCTCCTTGCCCGCGTTCTTCCGCCTCCATTCCGCAAAATGCACCCGGAGTATCTACAAAATTGATGACCGGACGATGGAATTTTTCTGCCTGCTTCATCAGCCGCCGTGCTTTTCTGTACCCTTCCGGGGAAGGCATGGCAAAATTCCGTTCCAGATTTTCTTTTGTCGTCCTGCCTTTTGCCTGTGCGATCACCGTCACACAGATTCCCTGAAAATATGCAATTCCTCCAATGATCGCCGGATCATCTCTGTAATATCTGTCTCCATGTAATTCTACAAAATCTTCAAACAAAATGTCAATATAATCCTTGCCGACCGGACGCTCTTTTGAACGGGATCGGCAGACCCGCTCCCATGCCGTAAGAGATTTTTCAGACCATGGTTCCTGTTCTGCTGCTTTCTTTCCTGCTTTTTTTTCTGTCATTCCTGCCTTTGGGATCGGTTCTGTTCTGTCGGATTTTCTGACCTCTTTTCCCTTTCTGCAATCCGGGTGGACATGATCATGCATTTTCAGGATCCTTCCCAAAACCGGCTTCATATTTTCCCGCTTTACAATCTGATCTACAAATCCATGTTCCAAAAGAAATTCTGCCCGTTGAAATCCTTCCGGCAGTTTCTCCCCAATCGTCTGCTCGATCACCCGCGGGCCTGCAAACCCAATCAATGCCTGTGGTTCTGCTATTATAATATCTCCCAACATGGCAAAGCTGGCTGTCACGCCGCCTGTCGTCGGATCTGTCAGTACCGTCACATATAACAGTCCTGCATCGCTATGACGTTTTAATGCCGCTGAAGTCTTTTCCATCTGCATCAGCGAAATAATCCCTTCCTGCATCCTCGCTCCACCGGAACAGGTAAATAAGATCACAGGAAGTTTTCCATTTGTGGCACGTTCCACCGCCCGGGTGATCTTCTCGCCGACTGCATACCCCATGCTTGCCATCATAAAACGCCCGTCACAGACTCCGATCACTGCCTGCGTGCCGTTGATTTTTAACACGCCCGGTCACAACAGCTTCTTTTAATCCCGTCTGTTCCCTGAGTTTCTTTATCTTTTCAGAATATCCTTTAAATTGCAGCGGGTCAGGCGGACCGTCCATTCCATCTAGATCCATATCCCACTCTTCAAAACTTCCTTCATCTGCGATCATCTCAATCCTTTTGTATGCAGGAACTCTGAAATACCCATGACATTTCGGGCAAATATATGCTCCATTGATCACTTCTTCCGACAGGATTGCCGCACCACATTTATTGCATTTTTTCAAAAGCCCTTCCGGTGCTTCCGGTCTTCTTCTTAAACGCCCCTTTCGTACAGGATTCTCTCTTTCCCCTGTCTTTTTAAACATATTCTGAAGTCTCATTTTTACTCCCTTCTTCCGTCCCTGCATCACGAAATTCCTGCTTCTTTATGCCAAAAGTCCTTTTGCCTCTGTAACAAATTCCACATCAATATTTCCTGAAATAAAATCAGGGTGGTTTAAGATTGAATACTGATAATCTATATTCGTTTCAATCCCTTTGATGATTACTTCTCCTAATGCACTTTTCATTTTATGGATTGCTTCTTCCCTGCTGTCTCCATGAACGATCAGCTTTGCCAGCATAGAATCATAACAGGGCGGTACCTGATAACCTGTATAAACCGCAGTATCTACACGGATTCCTTCCCCTCCCGGGAAATGCACATCTGTGATCGTGCCTGGTGATGGTCTGAAATTCTTCATCGGATTTTCTGCATTGATCCTGCACTCAATGGCATGTCCGCTGATACGCACTTCTTTCTGCTTCATGCCAAGTTTCTGACCATCTGCAATCCTGATCTGCTCTTTGATCAGATCCACCCCCGTCACCCATTCCGTGACCGGATGCTCCACCTGAATCCTGGTATTCATTTCCATAAAATAAAATGCTCCGCTCTTTTCAAGAAGAAATTCGATCGTACCGGCATTCCTGTAGCCTGCTGCCTTTGCAGCCCGGACAGCTGCCTCTCCCATTTTCTTACGCAGACCGGCACTCAGTGCAACCGATGGAGATTCTTCGATCATTTTCTGATGGTTTCTCTGGATAGAACAGTCACGTTCTCCTAAATGGATTACATTCCCATAGTTGTCTGCAAGAATCTGAAACTCGATGTGCCTCGGATGCTTTACAAAATGTTCAATATACATCGTTTCATCTCCAAAAGCGATCCCGGCTTCTTTCCGTGCTGTCTGAAAACTCTGCTCAAATTCTTCCGGGTTCTGTGCCACACGCATTCCCTTTCCGCCACCACCGAGTGCTGCCTTGATAATAACCGGATAACCGAATTTTTTTGCGATCTTTGCCCCTTCCTTCACATCATAAACTGCCTCTTTACTCCCAGGAATGACCGGGACTCCTGCTTTTATCATGGTATTCCTTGCCTCGGATTTATTTCCGAGCCGGCTGATCACGTCCGATGGTGGTCCGATATAGACAATATTACACTGCTCGCACAACCGGGCAAACCGGCTGTTCTCTGAAAGGAATCCAAATCCCGGATGGATTGCATCCGCACCGGATACCAGCGTCGCACTGATGATGTTCTGCATATTCAGATAACTGTCTGTGGAAGGTGCCGGACCTATACATACTGCTTCATCCGCAAGCTGTGTATGCAGAGCATCCCTGTCTGCCTCTGAATATACTGCAACGGTACGGATTCCCATCTCTCTGCACGCCCGGATGATCCTTACCGCAATTTCACCTCTGTTGGCAATCAGTATCTTTTCGATCATATCTTACTCTCCCATCTGAAACTTACTAATGCTAAAAGCTATTCGCCTACCATAAAGGTAAGCTCTGCTGTCACTACCGTCTTTCCATCTACTGATGCTGTCGCTTCACCGACCCCGACCGGACCTTTTCTTTTGATGATCCTCGTTTCCAGACGCAGCCTGTCTCCCGGCAAAACCATTCCCTTAAACCGGCACTTCTGAACGCCTCCGAAAAATGCAATCTTTCCACGATTTTCCGGCAGACTTAGAATCGCAACTGCACCGGTCTGTGCCAGTGCCTCTAAAATCAGCACACCCGGCATCACTGCTTTCTGTGGGAAATGCCCCCGGAAGAAATCTTCATGATAGGAAACACCCTTGTATCCCACGGCATATTCTCCAGGCACGTAATCCTCAATCTGATCGATCAGAAGAAATGGATGTCTGTGCGGAATAATCTGCTGAATCTGTTCTGTATTTAAACTGTGCATCGTTCTGTCCTGACCTTTCCTGTTATCCAACTGCAAAAAGTGGCTGTCCATATTCTACGGACTGACCATTCTCTACAAAAACTTCTGTCACTGTTCCTGCAAAATCTGATTCAATCTCATTCATCAGTTTCATCGCCTCAATGATCGCTACGATCTGACCTTTTTCCACTCGCTCCCCGACTTTCACAAACGGCTCTTCATCTTCTGCCGGAGCAGCATAGAACGTTCCTACCAGTGGTGCTGTCACAATTTTTCCTTTTTTCTGCTCCGGCCCGTCTGCTTCATTTTTATTTAATGCGGCTTTCTGCTGCACAATTTCTTCCGTACATGACACCTCTTCTATCTGCTGTCCAGACTGAATTGGCTGTAGTTTCCTTTTTCAAAGAGATTTCTGCATTTTCATCTTTATATTCAAGCTCTGTAAGGTCCGACTCTGATACTGCATCGATCAACTGCAGCAGTTCTTCCATTTTCATACTCATGCTCTACTCCTCATAGCGTTTTACGATCAGTGACACATTATGACCGCCAAATCCCAGGGAATTTGACATTGCATAATCAATTTTCTTTTCCACCGGAGAACCAACTGCATAATTCAGTCCACATTCTGGATCTATATGCTCTGTCCCTATGGTCTGATGGATAAACTGATCCTCAATACTCTTTACACATACAATCACCTCAACAGCACCGGCTGCACCCAGCATATGGCCGACCATTGATTTGGTAGAATTGATCACTACCGTTTCTGCCGCCTTTCCCAGTGCATAACGGATCGCTCTTGACTCAAACAGATCATTATGATGCGTACTTGTTCCGTGTGCATTAATATAGTCAACCTGCTCTGGCTGTATTCCTGCTTCTTTCATGGCAAACTTCATCGCCATGCCTGCTCCGGATCCGTCTTCTGCAGGGGAAGTAATATGATAGGCATCACCGGTTGATCCGTATCCTGCCATCTCCGCATAGATTCTGGCACCTCTCGCCTTGGCATGCTCCAGTTCCTCCAATACAACAATTCCGGCTCCCTCTCCGATCACAAATCCATCCCTGTCTTTATCAAATGGCCGGGATGCTGATGCCGGATCCGGATTACAGGACAATGCTGTCAAAGCTGTAAATCCCGCTACACCGGAAGGACAGATACTTGCTTCTGTTCCTCCCGCCACACAGACATCAAGATCTCCATACTGGATTGCCCGCATAGCATCTCCGATGCTGTTTGCCCCTGAAGCACAGGCAGTCACTACATCTGTACAATTTTCCTTTCAGTCCAAGCTGGATTGATACATTTCCTGCTGCCATATTGGAGATCATTAACGGAATCATCAATGGATTCACGCGTCCCGGACCACGCTCCTGCAGATTTTTTATAACTTTTTTTCATGACACTCCAGTCCACCAATTCCTGAGCCAATGATTGTCCCGATACGGTAGGGATCTTCCTCTGCCATATCCAGTCCTGCATCTTCAAATGCTTCTTTTGCTGCCGCCACTGCATACTGGGAAAAAGATTCCATTCTTTTTGCCGCTTTAAAGTCCATTCGTTCTTTTGCGACAAAATTCTTTACTTCTGCTGCAAGTTTTACTTTATATTCTGATGCATCAAAATGTGTGATGGGAGCGATTCCTGATTTTCCTGACCGGATTCCATCCCAAAATTCCTCTATGGTATTCCCGATCGGTGTCACTGCACCCATTCCTGTTATAACTACTCTGCGTTTCATTTCTTTTCCTGCCTCCTTCTACATTGCCATGCCACCGTCGACATGGATCGTCTGTCCTGTTATATACCGGGCAGAATCAGATGCAAGAAATGCGACTGCTTCTGCAACATCTTCCGCTGTTCCAAAGGCTCCCATCGGGATCTGTGCCACAGCGGATTCCCTGACTTTTTCCGTAAGAACTGCTGTCATTTCTGTCTCAATAAATCCCGGAGCGACTGCATTGACAGTAATTCCTCTGGATGCAAGTTCTCTTGCAGCACTTTTGGTCAGTCCTATCACGCCTGCTTTGGATGCCGAGTAATTTGCCTGTCCTGCATTCCCAAGGATTCCTGAAACTGATGACAGATTGATAATTCTTCCGCCTCTTTGTCTGAGCATCTGCCTTGCAGCAAACCGGATACAATGGAATGTCCCTTTCAGATTGGTATCGAGGACTGTATCGTAATCTTCTTCTGACATTTTCATCAGCAGACCATCTCTCGTGATTCCTGCGTTATTGACCAGAATATCCAGTCTTCCAAAGTCATCCGTTACTTTTCTGATCATTGCTTCTGTGGCCTGATAATCTGCTACATTACACTGCATGATCTCTGCAATTCCTCCGTCAGATTCAATTTCTGCTTTCACTTCCTTGGCTTTCTCCATTGAACCATGGTAATTGATCACAACTGCTGCCCCCTCTGCTGCCAGCTTCAAAGCAATCGCTCTTCCAATTCCCGGGAGGCTCCTGTCACTAATGCAACTTTTCCTGTCAATGTATTTGCATAACTCATTTACCACCTTTTTCAGATCTTCGACTGTACTGATATTATATGTCCGAACTTCTCTGCTGATCTTTCTCATAAATCCGGTCAGTGTTCTTCCCGGACCGATCTCTATAAAAGTATCTACACCCTGACTGAGCATTTTTTCTATACTCTGCTGCCATCTGACCGATGCCGCCACCTGCTTTGCAAGAAGGGCTTTTGTCTGATCGATTTCTGAGACATATTCCGCTGTAACATTTGTCACATAGGGAATTTGTAATTCTGAGAGTTCCACACTTTTCAATTCTTCTCCCAGCTCTTTTCCTGCTTCTTTTAATAATGGAGAATGGAATGGCCCACTGACTTTCAACGGAAGAATTCTTTTTGCTCCTGCTGCTTTCAGCCGTTCTGCTGCCTTTTCCACCGCATCGTTCCAACCGGTAATCACGATTTGTCCGGGACAGTTATAATTTGCAACACTCACACCTTCCATCGATGCCACCGTCTTTTCGACGATTTCTCCTGAAAGACCTAACACTGCCGCCATTGCACCTTGTCCATCCGGAATTGCATTCTGCATCAGAAGTCCTCTTTTTCTTGTGATTCGGATTGCATCCTTCAGCTTCATTCCTCCGGCTGTTACGATCGCACAATATTCACCCAGACTCAGTCCTGCTGTCACATCTGCCACAAGACCTTCTTCCTCAGCAACACGCTCCATCGCCATGCAGACTGTCACGAGTGCTGCCTGTGTATATTCTGTCTGATCCAATCTGTCATTTTCTTCAAAACAAAGCTTTTTCATGTCGATGCCAAGCAATTCGGTTGCCTGGTCAAAAACCTTCGCAGCCGTTTTGTACTGGTCATAAAAATCTTTTCCCATCCCCGCTTTCTGTACGCCCTGTCCGGGGAAAATAAATGCAACTTTACTCATAAATTTCTGTTCCTCCAAGCAATGCATCTGTCTCCTGCACCAGCTTTTCGATTACCTCTTTGCAGGACATTTTTTCTTTAATCATCCCTGCGATCTGACCTGCCATGACACTTCCATTTTGAACATCCCCATCAACAACCACTTTTTTCAGTCCACC
>ENA-OQHD01000451-OQHD01000451.1-human-gut-metagenome-genome-assembly--contig:-NODE-451-length-15004-cov-2.142367_pt1 | contig 15004 bp, 23 predicted proteins | sample MGYA00242560_ERZ504711 | MGnify/ENA primary metagenome ERZ504711 (study PRJEB26092, sample SAMD00036198) | human gut metagenome | host: Homo sapiens | study: EMG produced TPA metagenomics assembly of... | reverse complement strand
AATCATTTGAAAATCCTATATTCCATGCCCCAAAACTATTATCCAAGAAAATCTTTAATGACTTAATTGTTCTTCCATTTTTTATAAAAACTGGTAGTAATAATTTCTAGAATCTATCATCTCTGCCATAATTTGAAAACATCCATATTTTTCTTCTAATTGTTTACACAAATCAACCATTATTTCATTAATCTCATGAAAAGCTTTTGACATAAACTGATTAATTTCCAAATCTGTCGGTTCAGCATTATCTGCTCCCGCAAAAATTCCCATGGATTCAAATATTCTCTCAGAAACATGTTCTGCTCCGCTTTGCCTTTGAGATTTCCGGATAATATTCTTATCCGCTAAATGCTCTTCTATCGCTGTACAAACATCACTTATGGAAGGATTATTCATATCCGAAACCAGATCGAGAAAATCCGCTATATTAGCAGAAATATCCTGTCTTCTTTTCAAATCTTCGCCAAGTCTTCCAATATTCTGTATTCCGATTCCCTCTAAATCATGTTTCAGTTCTTCATATTCTGCCTGCCAATGCTTTACATAACTCGCGCGTATTGCTGGCTTGTAAATACCTGTATGCACAACTGCAGGAAATATTTTATCCTGATACTGCCTATCCCTCATTACTTCAAGAACCTCATACATACAGTTTGCGGATTTTAAATAAGCATCTGAAATCAACAATATCATATAATCCATTTTGGGAATTGACTGCATATACTGTTTGATACTTCCCCATTTCCTAATATCTAATTTATCACGATGCAGATTTATCTCAGGATCCTTTGCCAAATGCATCTCTATATCAGAAGCAATCTCCTCATCTGCCCAACAATACGACAAAAAAATTTTCTACTCTACCCACTCTTGTACCTCACTTTTCAAGTTTATCGCACTTCATCCGTACTTGTTTAATATTAGCATATTTCTCACTTCTCGTCTACTTAATATAGACTTTTAAAACTTGACAACCGCTATATCTTGTGGTAACATAATCTTGTAATTGATTTTTGTGACTGGCTGACTGCCACCACACGTTGTTTAAGTTGGAATGAAGTGTCAAAAGATACCATCTCTATAGATGGCATTTTTTCGGCACTTTTTTTAATTTCCAAATATGCCTCTGGCATATCACAATCACGGCACACACGCTGATATCAGAAAGGAGACAAGAATTATGAACACCCCCGTAACAATCATTACCACAGGCCGCGTCACTGCAGATCTGGAGCTGAAGACCAGCCAGAACGGACGAAACACCAAATTTTGTTCAGTTCAGCCTGGCTGTCAACAAAGGCTATGGTGAAAACAACCGCCCTAACTACTACAAATGCCTGCTCTTTGGAGAAGAAGCCCAGCGCATCATTGATGCCAAGGTAAAGAAAGGCAGTCTGATCCAGATTGTCGGAGACCTGGATCTGGAAGAGTTCAAGAAACGCGATGGCTCTGCCGGCTGGAGTGCCCGAGTCACATTGTTGTCCTGGAACTATGCTCCTACTAACCGCCCGAAGGAAGATAGCCTTCCCGAAGAAAATAATGCAAGAGACAACCAGTTTATCCCTACCGAAGACTGTGGTGAGAATGGCCTGCCGTTTAATTGAAAAAAACGGTCACAAGAGGAATTGCTAAAAAAGCATATCCCGCTGATGCAGTTCCTCCTTTTTATGTTCTGAATGAACTCACAATCCCCTAAACAACCGAAAGGAGTATTCCATGAAATCCTCTCTCTTTACAAAAGGCTTCAAAATCTTAATCGTCACTCTGCTTCTGCTGGCTGTACTATTTAACCGGTCTCTGGCTCAAAAACTTATGCTGGCCACAATCCTGATCTGGATGTTTATGGTCATTGTAAGGCTTTTTGAAGCCAACGGTCAGAAAGCTGATAGAAAACTGGTACGCTGACAGACAATACCGAAGGAATATTACCCCCTTAGTTCTGTCTGCTCCCATGCCGGATGAAGCAATATCCTTTTCGCCGGTTCCGGAGCCAGAGCCTGCTTTCTCTGAAGCAGAACAGAAACGGATGCTTCAGCATATCAGTCTGCGGATTACAGAAAAAATCAAATCTGCATACCCGGATGCTACCTGGCGCTGGGCAGACTCTCCTGATCTGACTGCAATTCTGGACGGAAAAACCTTCCGGATACAGGTCGATGATATGGCGGCCATTCACTCATGCCGATATACGCTTTGACCGCTATGCAAGAATCCGGATCACACCTCTTTCAGTGGGAGAATTTGCTTCATCTGCTGATTCAGGAAAGAAAACACCCTCGGAAGAAGATACAAAAGAACCTGCAGTTGTTGATGTAATATCCTGGTATGAACTGATTGGCAGACAGATGCTGGAATCCGTTATTACAGACCTGAATGCCAACGGACACAGCCGCCTTTTCTATCAAGGAAAACGGAGATATCATCATCACCCGAAACAAAAAAGAAGCGTTAAAAGGCACTCTGGATCAATTTCCTCCCAAGAACTACTGGAATGAATTCCTAAACCTTTTAGAAGAACAGGAACTGCATGGAAAGGTCGAAAAAGACCGCATCATCATTTCCTGGGTTTAAATTATCAATGAAAGGATGAAACACAAATGGCAAAAACACCGTTATTCCAAAACTGGAGCTGGAAACGCACACTTCCGGAACCCTTCGACAAAGAGGACGCTGTCAGCACTGCTTCCTATAGCAAATACTGTATCGGTTCTACCAAGAAAGCAACTCTGCATTCTGCAGCACTCAGTGCAATCCTTGCCTATATGGACATGGATACTGCAGTCACACCCGGCAGTACATCTGAATGTGCTTATGGTACACAGGGAGAAAAACTGGTTGCTGAATATCAGAGCCGTACCGGAGAAATTCACGCAGTCATCTTTAATAAGACCAATCGAAAATTTGTAGCAGGGCGCTTTGACATTGCTGATCCTTCTGCAAATACAAAGGTGTACAGCATCAAAGACAGCGGTAATACAGGAACTGCACTGTTCTTTGCGTTGCTTCCCCTTGCACTGAAGGATCTTGAATTCAAAGAACAATATGACAAGCTGGCCTCCTGCAAACAGGCAGGATATCCAGATATGGAAACAGCGGATGAAGCTGCTTACATTCTCTGCGACAACTTATACCGGAGAATTGAAAATGCTGATAATCTGGGAAATGACGGAATAAAAATCGTTGTGCCTCCAACAGGCAATATCCAGCAGATTACACCTCTGAACCTGACAAAGGGAACTTACTCCCCTACCAGTGTTCTGTTCGGCACCTTCCGCATTTTCAAGCCCGGCTCATCCGTAGCTGCATCCATTCACATTGACAAAGACCATTTTTCCGGCAAATATTCATTTTCCAGCCGAACCTTTTCCCCAAAAGAACAAATGCAGATCCCCAAACTGGAAGTACTGGTACATCATTCCTCCGGAGGTAGACAGCATCTGTAAACACATACAATTAACCACTGCTGGAACCCAGCCTATGCGTAACTTTCTGCTGCGCGGACCTGCCGGAACCGGAAAAACAGAGGCTGCAAAAGCAATCGCTGCCGGACTGGGCACTTCCTTACCTGTTTTATACCTGCTCTGCCAATACAGAGATTTTTGACCTGCTGGGACAAATGCTGCCGGATACGAATAGTTCCGCCTGCAGTCTTCCTGAAGAGTATCCATCCCTGATGGACATTCAGATGGATCCTCCCAGTGCTTTCTATAAGCTGACAGGGCAGTATCAGGAAGGTATCACCGATGGCGAAGTCTATGACAAACTGGTAGAAACCATCACACTGCGAGCAAAGCAGAAAGAAACCGACAGCAACCAAAATGGACAGCATTTCCGCTATGTGGAGACGCCCTTAATCGAGGCAATCCGTAAAGGCTATGTGATCGAAATTCAGGAGCCAACAGTTATCGCAAATCCCGGTGTCCTGGTCGGTTTAAACGGATTGCTGGACCGCTGCGCCAGCGTGGTTCTTCCCACCGGAGAAGTTGTCAGACGCCATCCTGATACGGTAGTCATTGTCACTACCAACATCAATTATGCCGGATGCCGTGACTTAAATCAGTCCATTATTTCAAGAATGAACCTGGTAATCGACCTGGATGAACCAGATATGGATACCCTGGTAAACAGAGTGACTAAGATTACTGGATGCACCGATACCAGTGTAGTTGCAGAAATGGCAAAAGCGGTGACAGAGATTTCCGAACATTGCCGTGAAACCATGATTAGCGATGGAAGCTGCGGTGTCCGGGAACTGATTTCCTGGGTCCAGTCCTATATGGTCAGTGGAAATGCTTTTTGGAGTCAGCCAGCTATACAGTACTCTCCTCTGCATCCAGTGATCCTGAAAACCGGGCAGAAATCTTCTCTACCTGTCTGGAAGGAAAATTTGCCGCATAAAAAGGAGGTGAACCAATACATGAATGATATTACAGAACAGGAAATGACCCGTTATTTTTCTAATAATCTGAGGTTGCTGAGAAATGGGCGCACACCGACCCATCTCTCAGCAACAGCTGGCAAACCAACTCCATGTGGATCGGGGACTGATTGCAAAATATGAATGCGGCTTGCTTTTACCGCCCGTTCATCTTGCCTTTCTCATCTCTCGCTACTTTAAAATCCCTATGGAGGCGCTTCTTGCAAAACCGCTCAGAACAACAAGAAAGGAAATCTGCACATGAGAACATCGCACCGCACAATCCGGAAGCTGATCCGGGAAGAACAGTCGAAAAATTACAGACGAACAATTAATTTTCCTCTCAGCAGTTCTCTGCCTATATGACAGACATTGTCGAGACTGCAACCAAACGATACCGCAGAAGAAGCAAGGTAAAAATGCACTGGGATCCATTTTTCCAATTCAGATGTTGCACATACCGATAACCGGCTGATCCATATCAATGCCGCGAATTTCCTTACCAGAAGTTTTCCCACCAGGAGTCTTCAGGCAGACAGCATCATCGGACTGGCCGGACATGAGGCAGGACATATCCTGTTTACGGACTTTACCATGCTTCAGATCCATATGCAGGCACTGGAGGCCGGAAGCTTTTATCCGGCAGAACCTGGGAATCTGACTATGCTTCAGTCCCTCAGCCTTCAACAGATAAAAACTATTTGAAGAAAAGATGAAGCGGTGATTCAGGCTATCCGTCTGGTTACCCACAGTCTGGTAAATACGATGGAGGATCTCTACATAGAGGCCCGCATGATGGACGCCTTCCCCGGTTCCTTTAAAACAGGTATTCTGCTGAACAATTTAAGATTTTCAGAAGATATTCCCTCTGTCACAGATGAAATTTGCAGAAGGGCATCATGAAGTATTCATCATTATAAATCTTCTGATTCAGTATGCAAAAATGCGGTGACTTAAACAATGCCAGACGGCTACAAGGGGAAGTATCTGGATACATTATACGAATGCATCCATTCTGGATGATGCAGCCTATGACGAAGATGCCAAAGCCCGCTATCAGGCAGCCAATCAGATGCTGGTTCTTCTATGGCCTTATATGCCGTCTCTCATTGAACAGGTTTCGGGAAGACCTGAAAAAATCAAAACGCATCATGCGGCTCAAGCTGCAGAAGAACAACTGGCTACGCCGCCCAAAAGCACTTTCTGGAACCAGCAAGCCGGTTCCATCCAAAACGCCATATAATCACACTCCATCTTCAGAAGATGAAGAAAGAGAACGCCTTCAATCTGCTCTTGATTACGAGACCGGGCGTATTGCTCTGGAGAAGACAGATGAGATATCAGAGGGCGACAGCGGCGGTACATCCTATGACCGCAACTTCTCCGGCTCCGGCTATGTGTCCCAGGCTGCAGAAGATATGCAGCGTATTGTCTCACAGTTGGCTGAGGAATCTGCAGCTATCCGCTACGAAGAAGAATTATCCGAAGAGCTCCAGGATGAATCCAACCGTATTTCCTACGGAAACATCCATAAAGGAATACATATCCATATCAACCGCATGGGATATGTACCGGAAGAATACCGAATCAGCTATCAGAAAGTATTTCCTGCCCTCCATCCTATTTCCAAACGACTGCAGAAGCAGGTTTCCCAGATACTGATCGATTCCAAAACCGGCGGCAAGTTAGACGGTCTCCCCTTTGGGCGCGGACAATGCCCGAATGCAGTCAGAATGACGGAAAACTTTTCTACGAAAATCCGCCTTTCCCCATGAACAGGGTGACATTGCTGTCTGCCTTCTGATTGATGAAAGCGGCTCCATGTCCAGTCGTGACCGAATCACCAAGGCCCGGTCTGCAGCCCTGATTATCCACGATTTCTGTGTGGCACTGGGATTCCGATTGCCATCTATGGGCATACGGAAGATTATGACGTAGAGATTTATTCCTACGCAGAATACGATTCCCAGGACGGAAAGGATGCATACCGACTCATGGATATGTCTTCCCGCTGCGGAAACAGAGACGGCGCTGCCTTGCGTTTTGCTGCGGAACGTCTGATGACGCGGGCCGAAGATCTGAAGCTGCTGTTTTTGGATTTCTGACGGGCAGCCGGCCGGTGACGGTTATTACGGTACTGCCGCAGAAGCAGATCTGCGCGGAATCAAGCAGGAATATTCCCGGAAAGGGATTCAGCTTTTGCCGCCGCAATCGGAGATGACAAGCCTAATATTAAACGCATTTATGGAGATGGTTTTTTAGATATATCAGACCTAAACCGGCTTCCGGTTCATCTGGGAAACCTGATTATCCAATACATTAAGCAAAAACACACTGCCTGAGCCTTAGCTTTTTATGCGGTGTCAGAAAGGAGAATCTATGAGTGGACATATATCCGATCAAATTGTTGTCTACAAAAATGACAAAGTGCTGGTAGAATTACGGGACAAGCTGAAGGTTGCTTCTGTTGCCAACTATGCTCATATCCATGCAACCGGTGAACAGACTGGCAATGGAACCAAGCGTACTTCCCTTATCGGGATCCTGATGAAGGACTATTCAAAAGGAACCAAAGACCAGGCTGTTACTGTAACAGCCAATGTCTCCCCGGAAGAGATACGCTTCCTCTTCAGCCGTCTGAATGCAGGATTCCCTGCTGTTGATTTTAAACAGGAAAAAATATTCGGGGATCCGGACAATACTGGCCATTCACAGGTGACAAAGCTGCGGATTATCCGGGCGGAAAAAGACAGCCGGGGAAACCAGCGTAATAACCCCTGGTATATTGAGATAGAAAATGGAAAAGGCATCGCGGTTAAAAACTCAAAAGGCGGCACTTATATGAAGTCTAATTCCTTTTCCGGAAATGGGAAAGCATCTGCCAACTTAAATGATCTGGAGATGTTTCGACTTTTATGCAAGACCGTTTCCTATATCGATGCCTGGGAAAAAGCCATCGGTCCATCTCTCATCATACAAGCCAAAAATATAATTAAAAAGAACCAGGAAGATGCACAGAGACATAACACCTCTGCCGCATAATAAACACAAGGGAATGCCGACATCGGTGTTCCCTTTTCTTATAAAATCGCCTGCTTCAGGCGGGAATGGAGAAATAATGAATTCAGGAATGATAAGAAGAATTGATGATCTCGGGCGTATTGTTATCCCAAAAGAAATACGGAAAAATCCTGCACATACAGGATGGGGAGCCTCTGGAAATCAATGTAATGGACCGGAGTATCATGCTTACCCCCTATTCACCGCTTCCGGCTCTGAGCATTCAATCGGATCTGTTTTTAAGGGTAATGGCAAAGGAATTAAAAATCCGGAACAGCGATCTGCAGTTCCACTGCCATTCTCTCTTACCGGAATGTCAGTCTGTATCGGGACTGCAGCCTTTCTGACGAAATCCGCAGCCGGATACAGTCACAGCAGCAATATGAATACGATCCGGAAAAGCCTATTTATCTGGAAACAGCCCATATCTGTCCGGTAAACGCCTTGTATCTCATTGGGACACCGGCAAAGCCCATAGGTGCCGTGGTACTGATCCGCAAAAATGACATAGATCTCTTACCAGAGCCAAAAATCCATTGCCCGGATTGCTGCCCAGAATTTTACAGAACTCACGAAGGACTAATCTCAAGCAATAATATTATCAAGAAAGAAACGATTGGAGGAACGACTATGTTTAGAATAAATAAAAGCAGACAGCTTGATCGAAGACCCCTTATTCCATCAAAAGGACAATTTTTATGTGACCGGTTATTTAAGTTCTCCCGTCAGCAAAGGACAGCCTGCAGAATACATTTATAACGGAAATCGGATCCGAACTTCCACTGTTCTTCAGATTTTAAAAGCCAGTGATGAATTTATTACCTTTGAGACCTTAAATTCCATCTATACAATCAGTTATCTCAAAGTATCTGCAGAGAATCGTGTTCTTTGTGCCTAGAGGTACGGCAATCAAAAAATAGCTCTGCTGAAAAGGAGATGTCCATGATAGAAAAAGCAGTAAAATCCTGTTTGGAAACAGAAAAACAGCTGAAGGATCAGATGGCTACTCTGAAAAAGAATCGTGACAATGTCCCTCTTGATGTACTGAAAACCAAATATAAGAAAGGCTATACCGCACTCTGCGAGGATCTCCGTCTTTTGACAAGTGACTTTATCAAGTCCATCGTCCTCAAGGATATTGCCGTTATGCCAAAAATACATGCCGGATGTAGTTCAGATCATTGAAACAACAGTTAAAGACTCTGGCCTATTAAAGGAGTGCTCCAAAGCAGTCTATCGGCAGCAGGATTTTGAGGAATTAAAAAGCTTGGCTGAACAGCTTCGGGAACTGGCGCTAAAGGCCCTGGATGAGTTTTACATGAAGCATATCGGACTTTACATTGCTCCGGAATGCCTGAAGGAGCCTTATCCGCCGCCATATTACTTAAACCTGGTAACCAATCAGTATTATGACGGAACCAGGTGGGCAAAAATCTAAGTCTATATATTGTATTTATCTTTTTCAAATAATCCATATATTGTATTTTATTGACCTTTTCTATATCTTGTGGTATTATAATCTTGTTATTGATTTTGTGTTTTCAGAATTTGAGAAGGAACACACGCTGTTTAAGTTAGTACGAAGTCAGAATGCATTGAGAATTTTTTTCTCATGTCTTCTGACATTTTTTATTTGCAGCCAGACTGCACGTTGCGGGAAAGAATGATTCTACTATGAATTCTTCTGTTCCCGCGTTTTTTATGCGGCGGGAAAGGAGGAAGAATTATCTTTCAAACACATTCAATGACAATAAAAAAATAATGGAGGCGCATATGAAACAAAATCAAAATGAACATCTCTCCCAGGAGGCAATACGCATTCATCATCTGGTGAAACAGCTCAACCAGTACCGGCACGAATACTACAACATGAATGCTCCCAGTGTATCCGATGCAGTCTATGATTGTCTTTTCGATGAATTAGATGCATTAGAAAACGAACCGGAATTATCCTGAGTAATTCTCCGACACAGACCGTCGGATATCAAGCTGTCAGTCAGTTAGACAAAGTACACCATCCGATACCACTGCTCTCTCTTGACAAAACAAAACAGATAACAGAAATCCATGATTTTATGAAAAAGCAGAAATCCCTTCTTATGCTGAAGCTGGATGGACTTACCATCAAGCTCACATATGAAAATGGCCGGCTCATTGAGGCTTCTACAAGAGGCGATGGCGATGAAGGAGAAATCGTTACCCACAATGCTTCGGCTTTCCGGAATATTCCTTTATCTATTCCTTACCAGAAACGTCTTGTTATAAGTGGAGAAGCATTTATCCACATTCATGACTTCGAACGGCTGCAAAATACCCTATTGGACAGCAATGGAAACCCTTACCGAAACGCCAGAAATCTGGCCGCCGGCTCTGCTCGCTGTCTGGATGCCAATATCTGCAAAGAACGTTCTGTTTCCTTCTATGCATTTCCATGTTCTGGAAGGACTGGACGAATCTTCGGAGCTTTCAAAAATGCCGCGAAGCACGCCTTACAGCATTACATCCTCTGGGATTCGACATCTGTCCTTTTGCTGGTACTTTCATCAGAAGCATCCCTTGAAACACTGAATGAAGCCATGGCAACGCTCCGTGATCTGGCTTCTGAACTGGATATTCCCATTGACGGCCTGGTTCTCCGATATGATGACCTGCCTTACTCTGTCGCCTGCGGGCGTACCGGACGTTTCTATAAAGACGGAAAAGCTTTTAAATTTGAAGATGATACATTTAAAACCATTTTTCGTTCGATTGAATGGCAGACTGGACGAACCGGAGAGATTGCTCCCGTGGCACTGTTTGATCCGATTGAAATTGACGGATCTACTGTATCCAGAGCAAGTCTGCATAATCTGACATTTATTCAAGATCTGGAACTCTATCCCGGATGTCGGATTCTGGTATCCAAACGAAATATGATTATTCCCCATATCGAAGAAAACTTAGATCGCGGCCACTATCAGGATATGACACCCAGAACATGCCCCTGCTGCGGCAGTCCTACCCGTATCTATTCCAGAAGTTCCGGTTCGGAACGGATTGTACAGACACTACACTGCGATAACCCAAACTGCAGCCAGCAGATTCTTCAGCGCTTTGTTCACTTCTGTGAAAAGAAAGCTATGAATATCATCGGTATTTCTGAAGCCACCTTAAAACCAGTTTATTGACCTGGGCTTTTTCGAAATGCTTTCAGGATATTTATCACCTGGATCGCTTTTCAGATCAAATTGCTGATATGGACGGATTCGGTAAAAAAGTCCTATGAACGGCTCTGGAACTCCATTAACGAAAGCCGCAATACCACCTTTGTCCGTTATCTGGTTGCCATGGATATTCCCATGATCGGCAGAACTGCCAGCCGGAAACTGGAACAATACTTTCACGGAAATCTTTTGGAACTGGAGCTTGCAGCTATGAGCCGATTTGACTTTACCTGCCTGGAAGACTTTGGTGAAACTATGAGCAGCAATATTATCGAATGGTTCCATGACCGTGAAAATCTTACCTTATGGAGTAAACTTACTAAAAGAAATGACACTTTAAAGAAAGAGAGGAAACTATCATGACAGAAACAAAAGAAAACAAATTTACAGGATGTACCATCGTAGCAACCGGAAAGCTTGGAAAACTTTACCCGTGACAGCATTAACAGCAAGATCATCAGCTTAGGCGCCACCGCCGGAAGCTCCGTCACAAAGAAAACCGATTACCTGATCTGCGGAGAAAAAGCCGGCAGCAAACTGGCGAAGGCACAGCAGCTTGGGGTAAAGGTTCTGAGCGAACAGGAATTTTTTAAATATGATTGCATAATACTGAAAGCGTATAAAATGAAGCGGGAAGGGACAGCATAGGTATCTTCCCGCTTTTAATATACCGTAAAGAGAGCTATTTTCTACTATATTATCTCTCCATGTTTTGTTATAATAGAAATAATCGAACGAAAGGAGCGCTGAATTATGTATCTGAAAAGAATCATTTACGATCAGCTTCTGGATTGGAAGAATGATACCAGTCACAGTACCCTGGAAGTAAGCGGGGCGAGACAGGTCGGAAAAACATACATTATCAATAAATTCGCAGATGAAAATTTCAGGCATAAAATCTATATCAATCTGTTTGAACAAAGCGGGCAACAGTTTATGGAGTGCTATAAGCAGGCCACTTCCTGGACTCCCGGTACAAAACGCCCAGAACACCCTCTTCATGATGCCTTTCGCCTGTTTGATATCGAGTTTACTGATTCTGACGACACTGTAATTATTATTGATGAGATTCAGGAATCCGCTGAGATTTATAACCGGATCCGGGAATTTACCAGACAGTTTAAATCCCACTTTATCATTACCGGAAGTTATCTTGGAAAGATCTATGAATCGGACTTCCGCTATTCCAGTGGTGATGTCACGACAATTCCCATTTATACGCTGTCCTTTGAAGAGTTCCTGCTTGCCTACGATTCTGCTTTATATGAACAATATCAGAATCTGTCACTGGACACCCCTGATTCAGGCAATATTTACACCCTCCTGAAGGAAGCTTACGACATCTACTGCCAGGTCGGCGGATATCCGAAAGTGGTGGAGACCTATCTGGAGACACGCAGCTTTGAAAAGGCTCAGGGTGTCCTGATTAAGATTATCGACACCTTCACCAACGAATCTATCCGGTATTTTACGGACATCCTGGACACAAGAGTCTTTACCCAGATCTTCCTGTCTATCTGCCGTATTTTAAACCGTGAAAGCCGGGGGCTGAAAGAAGACAGTATCAGCGAAGAACTGCAGAAACTGGTAACAAGAGACTATTCAAGTAATATATCAAAAGCAGTCTGCAACCGAGCCATCAGCTGGCTGTATTTTTCCCGGTATCATCGGTTTCTGTGCAAAGATTACGGAAATGGATGTTCTGGATTTCAAGCCTGCAAGCCGCTGCTACTTTATGGATCTCGGCCTTGCAAACTACTATCTGACACTAACGGGAACCGATGCTGCAACGCTTTCCGGTACCCTGAATGAAAACTTTGTTTATATCAATCTGAAGAAACGCCAGGACTTCCCTGCTGAGATTGCTTTTGAAACACCTGCCTTCGCCACCTATAAGGGTGGAGAAATTGATTTTGTCGCCCAGACCTTAAAAAACCGCGTCCGCTATCTAATCGAAGTGAAAGCCGGTAAGGGTACTGCGACAACATCACTTAAGGCATTAGAGCACGGAAAAGCAGATCATCTGCTCTATCTGAAAGGGGATACCAAAGGCGGAATAGACAAAAAGGTTCGTACACTGCCGATCTACCTGCTGGAACGGTTCAACTTTCAATAAATTATTAAAAAGCAGACAGCCAGAACATGAGACCGATATTATTATTTATTCTCATGCTCTGGCTGTTTTGATTTTCGTGTTATACTAATCAAAAATGGAGACTAGCTTATGACTGAATCCATGAACCAACTTATCCCAATTTTTGAAGACATCATCAAGGCAAACAACTTCATTACCTTTGCCTACAGTTCCCTGGATGACCGCTGGTTTTATCTCAGCATGAAAGCCGGTGATGACTATGATTCCACAAAAATCCTGGGAAATCTAAACCAGGCCTATGCGTATATGCTGGAAGAATGTCAATACTACTGGCTGAAACGCAACAGGCTCCTGCAGCCCGACCTTACCGTCGATGCTATCATTGCTTCACTCTCTCCGGAAATTCATGGTCTTCTGGACGCATTCCTGGAGCCATATGTAAAAGCAGCTGAAAAGTTCCTTTAAACCCAAGAGCAGGACAGTGACCAAACATTACCGGCCACTGCCCTGCTCTTTACCTTGTTCTTACTTCCAGTCCCTCCATCTTCAGTCCCGGTAAACCCACCAGATACCAGTCCTCATACATCTCAACTCTGGCCGGAACCCACACATCATTCAGACAGACTCAAATACCTCCCGCAATGGATTCCGCCATAATTTACGGTCTCTCCATCGCAATCATAACAGAAATCGTATCTGCCGCTCTCCTTGTCATAAAATAATGTTCCCTGCTTCATCGCTTGAACCTCCTTGTTTATCCATTAAGTACCTCCATCCTCTAAATTACTTGAATTTTCTTCATACCGTTTTGCCAGACGATAGAACGAATCTTTCTTTATCCCCATCTGCCGCATAGCCTCTGATGCTGTTACTTCTCCTGCCGTCCACTTGGGATACCATTCATCCCAGTTTTCAGGGAACTGTACCTTCGGTCTGCCAAGATGCCTGCCTTCTGCCTTTGCCACCTCAATCCCCTGTCTCTGCAGCTCATGGCGCTCCGCCCAGTCTTCATCAGCCACATAAGCAAAAAGCAGCCAGCACCACATCGGTAATCAATTGCCCTACCAGCTCCTTGGACTGTGTGGTGTCCAGGATCGGCATGGATGTTACCTTGATATCAGCTCCGATCTCCTTCGTAATGTGATGCCACTCCTGATAGATTTCTCTGTAGTTTCTTCCGAAGCGCTTCAGTTCCGTTACCACCAGCAGATCTCCTTCCCGCAGAACCGTATCCACTAGGGATCGGTACACCTTTCGTTCAAAGGATCTGCCGCTCTCCTTTTCCACAAAAATATCCCGCTCCTCAATCCCTTCCGCCTTCAGTATTTCAATCTGCCGCGCCAGGTTCTGGTCCTTCGTGGATACACGCGCATACCCGAATTTCTTTACTGCCATTTTTCAGATGCCTCCTTTCCAACTGTCGCAAAAGGTAGGGTTCTGTTTTTGCAACATCGCAAAATTATTTTCCAACCTTTAGCGACAGTTTTTCTCTATGTTTCCTGCCGGTAAATACCCGTCTCACAAGGTTTACCTTTAGCGATAGGTATTCTATACGGAAGAAAGGGGCTGAAAGCAACAAATTTATATCCGGAACTTCAAAATGCACAAAAGCAGCGTATGACAAAGCTCTTGGTAGAGATCCTCATCAAATACACCGAAGTCCAAGGCATTCTTTACCAGCAATGGCCGGAACATCTGATAGATAGTTTCCACTGCCGCACTGTCCCCGGATTTTGCCCGACGCAGTAAATTTTCAAAATCACTCATATCGCTTCCCCTCCAGTTCTTTTCTGATCTTCCGGATCACATAGTAGTAAGCCATCTCTGCCTGCTTCTCTGACATCTCCATCCTCGTCCCAATCTCTTTGAAATCCAGTTCCTCAAATACCCTTGCGATCAGAATTTCCTGCTCTCTCTTCTTTAATTTGATTATTGCGCCAATCAGCTTTCCTTCTTCCAACACGCGAATCAGCTGCTCTATGGATGGAGTCTCATTATACTTCCAGGGCAGATGCTCCAGCTTATACTGGCGATATTCCTGTTCAAAGTCCGTATAGCTTCTTTCTAATACGCCAGGACGCTCAGCCTCAAATTCCGTCTGTTGATGCTTTCTTTCCATATAACTGATTCGTTATTTTTTAACTGCAGTTACCAGATATGCTGTGAATCGGTTCTGGACGCTGCTTCCCTGCTCTGAGCCGTATTCTTTCATCTTATCCTCCAAAA
>ENA-OQHD01000449-OQHD01000449.1-human-gut-metagenome-genome-assembly--contig:-NODE-449-length-15039-cov-5.822224_pt1 | contig 15039 bp, 16 predicted proteins | sample MGYA00242560_ERZ504711 | MGnify/ENA primary metagenome ERZ504711 (study PRJEB26092, sample SAMD00036198) | human gut metagenome | host: Homo sapiens | study: EMG produced TPA metagenomics assembly of... | reverse complement strand
AAGACCTATTTTATCAGTTTTTTTAGAAATAATCCAAGATTTTAAACGAGAATTATTCAGAAAAATTTTTGAACCAAAAAAATAGATTTTAAATTAATTAACCTAGGGTTAGCCGTATTCTACTCCTAACCAAAGAATGAGATCAATTATTTTGTCTCTGTTTAGCTATAAAAAAAGTGAAAGCCTAAGCCTCCACTTTTTATGATTAGTCTACGTTAACGTATTCTTTTGAAAGTTCAAGAACTTCTTCCATTGTTGAACATTCAGTAAGTGCACGGTTAGCGTATTCTTCCATTTTAGCTGTGTCAAGTTTCTTCATTAAGCTACGTGTGCGAAGTATTGATGTAGCTGACATTGAGAACTCATCCAAGCCCATTCCGACAAGGAGTGGAACAGCAGTTTGATCACCGGCCATTTCACCACACATACCAGCCCATTTACCTTCAGCGTGAGCTGCCTTAATAACGTTGTTAATCAAGCGAAGGATTGATGGGTTATATGGTTGGTAAAGGTATGAAACTTGTTCATTCATACGGTCAGCAGCCATTGTGTATTGGATAAGGTCGTTTGTACCAATTGAGAAGAAATCAACTTCTTTAGCAAATTGGTCAGCAAGCATTGCTGCAGCTGGGATTTCAATCATGATACCTACTTCGATGTCGTCTGCAACGGCAACACCTTCAGCAACCAATTTAGCTTTTTCTTCTTCAAGAATACCTTTAGCAGTACGGAACTCAGTCAACAAAGCAACCATTGGGAACATGATACGCAATTTACCGTGAACAGATGCACGAAGCAAGGCACGTAATTGAGTACGGAACATTTGGTTACCAGTTTCAGAGATAGAAATACGTAATGCACGGTAACCCAAGAATGGATTCATTTCTTTAGGAAGGTCAAAGTAAGGAAGTCCTTTATCCCCACCGACATCCATTGTACGAACAACAACAGGTTTACCATTCATACCTTCTAGAACTGCTTTGTATGCTTCATATTGGTCTTCTTCGGTTGGGAAATCTTGAGAATCCATATACAAGAATTCTGTACGATAAAGACCAACTGCTTCTGCACCATTATCGTTAACACCTTCAACGTCTTTAGGTGTACCGATATTTGCTGCTAACTCGAAGTGTTTTCCATCAGCAGTAACTGTTGGAGCATCTTTAAGTTGAGCCCATTCTGCCTTTTGTTTGGCGTAAGCTTCACCAGCTGCTTTAAACTCAGCAATTTGTTCCTCAGTTGGATTAATAACAACTTCACCGGTAATACCTGAAACCGCTAAAATGTCACCATCTTTAACAAGTTCAGTTATGTTGTTTATTCCAAGGACTGCTGCGATTTCAAGTGTACGAGCCATAATTGCAGAGTGACTAGTACGTCCACCGATATCAGTAACAAAAGCTTTTACAAATTTTTTATTCAACTGAGCTGTATCAGATGGAGTCAAGTCATGAGCAACAATGATTGATTCTTCATCGATTGTTGCTGGGTTTGGCAATTTCTTACCAAGCAAGTTTGCAAGCACACGTTTAGTAACGTCACGAATATCCGCTGCACGTTCTTGCATGTACGGGTTATCATCCATACCTTCAAAGATCGCGATAAACATGTTAGTTACTTCCGTCAAAGCAGCTTCGGCATTAACTTGTTTAGCACGGATAGTTTCTTTGATTTGACCAGTCATTTCTGGATCAGCAAGAACCATCAAATGAGCATCAAAAATCGGCTGCTGCTTCTTCACCAAGGCTTTCAACTGCTTTTTCACGGATAACAGAAAGCTCGTCTTGCGACGCCGCTAGAGCAGCATCTAGACGAGCCTCTTCTGCACTTATATCTTCAACTGTAACAGTTTCAAATGACAAGTCTGGTTGAACAAGTAGATATGCCTTAGCAACAGCAACACCATCAGATGCCGCGATTCCTTTAAGCACTTTTTGTCATAGTTTTTATGCCAATCCTTCTTTTGTCATTGTTTCTGCGATTGCTGCAATTGCATCATCAGCGTCAGGACCTTCTGCAGAAATAGTTACGTCAGCACCTTGACCAACACCAAGACTCATAACACCCATGATAGATTTAAGGTTAACTGCTTTACCTTTGTATTCAAGAGTGATATCTGAAGCAAATTTACTTGCTGTTTGAACAAGCAAAGTAGCTGGTCGTGCGTGAATACCAGTTTCTGCAACAATGTGGAAATCTTTAGAAGCCATAATGAACTCTCCTTCTTAATTTGGAATATTTGAGTTATCAATGATAACCCTTACAATTTAGTATTATAACATAGCTGTTTGATATTATCAAGGTTAAGACGCACTTTATAAAAGTTTTCATAAGCTAATCTCTCATTTTATTTCCAATTTTCATTTTTCAAACCATAATCAAACACCAGTCTTTATCTATTCACAATATTTTCAGAAAATTTCTTTCATATTGTTTTCAATCATTAATTTTCATTTTTGTGCAAAACAATCATATAATTGAGATAATTTGATTGCTGAAACCACTGGTTGAATAGGCTCGTTTTCCAAAGGCTAGGTCAGCTGTAAAAATCCCTAATTTAAAGTTTTTTTGCAATAGCACTTATAATGAGTTCAGCTGCTTCAGACCAACCGATATATTCTAAAAGCATACAGCCAGATAAGAGAATAGAGCAAGGATTAGCCCTATCTTGATCCGCAATATCTGGAGCCGTTCCATGAGTAGCTTCAAAGATAGCATGGCCTGTTTGATAGTTAATATTAGCTCCAGGGGAGATTCCGATACCACCAACCTGGGCAGCTAGAGCATCACTTGCATAATCGCCATTCAAGTTGGTTAATGCAACAACATCAAATTTTTTCGGGATTCAAAAGAATCTGTTGTAGAAAATTATCAGCGATTATATCATTAACTTCTAGACGGCCAGCAAGCATTTCTTCCTTATATTCTTCCTCAGCCACTTCATAGCCCCATTTACGAAAGCCACCTTCTGTGAATTTTTGAATATTCCCTTTATGCACCAATGTCACTTTCTTTAGATTGTTCTTAAGAGCATAGTCAATAGCTGAACGAATCAATCGTTTACTTCCTTCTATTGAAATAGGCTTAATTCCAATACTACTTGACTTGGGAAAGCGAATTTTATCGACATTCATTTCTGTTTGAAAAAAAGCAATAACGCGCTCTACATCTACCGTTCCTGCTTCCCATTCAATTCCTGCATAAATATCCTCAGTATTCTCACGAAAAATAGTAATGTCTGTTTTTTCTGGTTCCTTAAGCGGACTTGCTACTCCTTCGAAATACCGAACCGGTCGAACACAAGCGTAGAGATCAAGTTCTTGACGTAAAGCTACATTTAAAGAACGAATTCCTCCTCCGACAGGTGTTTCAAGTGGCCCCTTAATAGCTACCAGGCTTTCTCGAATAGCCTCTAAAGTTTCTTGCGGCAACCACTCACCTGTTTTATCAAAAGCCTTTTTACCTGCCAAAAGCTCTTGCCACTCAATACGACGCTGTCCTCCATAGGATACTTCTACCGCTTTATCAAAAATTGCTTGAGCATTCTTCCAAATATCACGTCCAACACCATCTCCTTCAATGAAAGGAATAATCGGATTATCAGTAACTTTGAGCTTGCCATTAGTCATAAGGATTCTTTCTGCCATATATTTTTTCCTCCCTAGCGTTTTTCTAAAGCAATATAAGTCATATTTTCTTGTCCAATATACTGTGAACGTGGACGAATCAATTTGTTATTTTTTTGTTGCTCGTGAATATGTGCAATCCAACCGGCAACTCGACTCATAGCAAAGATGAGTGTAAAGATATCGCTGTCAATTCCTAGAGTATGATATACAGTGGCTGAATAGAAGTCCACATTAGGAATCAATCCTTTCTTATCTCTCATGAACTCTTCAATTTCTTGAGACTTATTAAAGAATTCTTCATTCTCTGTACCCTCTGTCAACTTCTTGGCCATATCCCTTAAGAAAATCTCACGAGGATCTTTCTTCTTGTAAACACGGTGCCCAAATCCCATGATTTTTTCTTTAGATCAAGTTTTTCCTGCAAGTATGCATTGACATCACCAGATTCACGAACTTCTTTTAGCATATCAAAGACACGTTCATTAGCCCCACCATGAAGTGGACCTTTCAGGGCACCAATAGCTGTCGTGACACAAGAATAAATATCTGTTAGGGTTGAAGCACAAACTCGCGTAGCAAATGTTGAGGCATTCAATTCATGGTCAGCATGAAGGATTAAAGTCTTATTCATAGCTTCGATTTCAATTTCAGAAGGTTCAACACCATTCAACATGTAAAGAAAATTCGCTGCAAATCCTAAATCCTTCCGTGGTTTAAGAGGCATTTTACCAGTACGTAAACGTGCAAAAGTCGTAATGATAGTTGGCAATTTAGCCATTAATTCGATGCTTTGCTGATAAACAGCTTCCATGGATCTTTCCTCAGCATCCACATTATATACACCAAGTAGGGAAACTGTTGAACGAAGAACACTCATCGGGTGTAAATGGGGGCGAGATTGGATAAGAATACATTGTTCTACAGCATCTGAAATATCATAGTTCTTACGTAATTCGGCCTCAAAATACTTGAGTTCCATTTGCGTTGGAAGATGACCATTCCACAGCAGATAAATTACTTCCTCAAAAGACGCCTTATTATTCATAAACTCGGAAATATCATATCCTGCATAGGATAAATGGTCATCAATAATAGATGAAATCCTAGTATTACAGGCAATCATATCCTTAAGTCCATCAATTTCAACTGTTGTCATTTTAGGCTCCCTTCAATTTTTTTTCTTACAACCATTGGCAAGATACCACCATTTTTATAGTAGCGAATATCAGCATCTGCATCAAAACGAACCAGTACTTTGAAAGTTTTGGTTTGTTCAGGTGTTGAAGCTGTAACAGTAATAACATCATGAACACCTGGATTTTCTGAAAGATCAAAGCTAAAAATCTCATGTCCTGTCAATCCAAGAGTTTCAGCATTTTCTCCTTCCATAAATTGTACCGGCAAAATTCCCATCATGACTAGATTTGAACGGTGAATACGCTCAAAACTCTCAGCAAGTACTACTTTCACACCAAGGAGATTTGCCCCTTTAGCTGCCCAGTCACGACTTGAGCCCATACCATAATCCTTACCAGCAATTACAAGTGTATCTCGATTAGCTTCTTTATATTTCATAGCAGCATCGTATATGGGTAGAATGTCACCTTCATATTTAGTATATCCACCAATTTTTCCTTCTGCCAACTCATTTTTGATACGAATATTAGCAAAAGTTCCTCGCATCATGACTTCATGGTTTCCACGACGACTACCATAAGAATTAAATTCTTGATAATCTACACCATTTTCAGACAAATAGCGTGCTGCTGGACTGTTTCTAGCAATATTACCAGCTGGAGAAATATGGTCTGTTGTAACCGTATCTCCAAATTTAGCCAATACCTTCAAATTATTCAATGGTTTAATGGTCAAATCATCTCCTAAAGCATCAAAGTAAGGTGGATTTTGAATATAGGTAGACTTCTCATTCCATTTATAATTTTGGCTCTTTTCAGTAGTAATGGCATTCCACTTCTCACTGTCTGAGAAGACACTAGCGTATTCGTCTCGGAAAAGTTGACGGGTTACGTATTTATCAACATAAGCTTCAATTTCATCACGTGATGGCATAATATCTTCTAGATAGACGGCTCGCCCATTGTCGTCAAAACCTAAAGGCTCCCTTGTCAAATCAATATTAGTGTTACCAGCCAAAGCGTAGGCAACAACCAATGGTGGGCTAGCTAAGAAATTTGCTTTTACGAGAGGATTAATACGCCCTTCAAAGTTACGATTTCCTGACAGAACGGCACTCGCTAGTAAGTCCGTGTCTACAATAGCTTTAGCTACCTCAGGACGTAGATCTCCCGAGTTACCAATACACGTCGTACAACCGTAACCTACCAAATTGAAGCCAAGCTTGTCTAAGTAGCTTTGCAAGCCTGAAGCTTTAAGATAACCAGTAACAACTTTAGAACCTGGTGCCAAAGATGTCTTCACCGTTGGAGATACCTTTAACCCTTTCTCAACTGCTTTTTTAGCTAAAAGACCAGCCGCCATAAGAACGTAAGGATTTGAGGTATTGGTACATGATGTGATCGCTGCAATGGCCACATGCCCCGTTTGAATTGTTTCTGAATGATCCTCAAAATCAACTTTTGCCGTTTTTTCTAACTCCTTCTTGTCCAATCCAAAGCCACGCACACCTGCTTCTCGTACCACTGCATCCTGAAATTCTTGCTTAGCATCGGACAAGAGAATCAAATCCTGTGGACGTTTGGGACCCGAGATAGAAGGTTTAATGGTTGACAAATCAATTTCAACAACCTTAGTATACTTGGCTTCTTTACTTGGGTCATAAAACAGATGATTGGCTTTTGTGTAGGCTTCAGTGACCTGGATATGTTCCTCATCACGATTAGTTAAACGCATGTAGTTAAGAGTTTCGTCATCAATAGGAAAATAACCACAAGTTGCCCCATACTCTGGTGCCATATTAGCGATTGTAGCACGATCAGCTAGAGATAGGCTCTTTAAGCCAGAACCAAAATACTCTACAAATTTACCAACAACATTTTCAGAACGAAGTACTTGAGTAATCTTGAGAGCCAAGTCTGTTGCCGTAGCAATTTTAGGAAGTTCACCTGTTAAATGTACACCAATAACCTCTGGAATTGGGAAATAGGAAGCTTCACCTAGCATAGCTGCTTCAGCTTCAATTCCGCCGACACCCCAGCCCAGAACACCAATACCATTAATCATCGTTGTGTGACTATCTGTACCAAACATAGAGTCGGGATATAGTAGCCCATCCTTTTTCAATAATGACATCACTTAGAAATTCAATATTAACCTGATGGATAATACCTGTAGCTGGTGGAACCGCACGGTAATTTTCAAAAGATTGTTCGGCCCATTTAAGAAATTCGTAGCGCTCATTGTTACGTTTAAATTCTAGATTGATATTATCTTCAAGCGCTGTATCACATCCATATGAATCGACTTGAACAGAGTGGTCAATGACTAAATCTACTGGAATCTCTGGATTAATAAGTTCTGCTTTACCACCATTAGCCACTATAGCATCCCGCATTGAGGCCAAGTCAACGACAACAGGAACCCCTGTGAAATCTTGTAAAATGACGCGACTTGGTTTAAATGGTATCTCAGAAATTGTTGGAAAATTCGGAAATTTTATCAGATCAGAGATGTGAGATTCCTTAACATCAATTCCATCATTTTTTCGGAGGAGACTTCAAGTAGTATTCGAATGCTATAAGGTAGTTCCTCTACCTTAACATCATAGGATTTGCTGCTTTTCGAGATCATAAAAAGAGAATATCTTACCATTTACAGTTAGATTTGAACAGTATTCTTGCATACTTGAACCTCCATTAGTTAAAAAATTTCCTCTATTCTACACTGTTTTTTTAAAAAAACAAATAAAATTGGCATTCTGGTGTGATGTTTTATTACATCTTCAGTCAGTTGTTGGAATTTTAGCCATTTCCATAAATAAATTCTATTTAATTTAAGAAAACTTAAAAATGCCTTCAAAACACAAGATATAGGGTTGTGTTTCAATACTAAACACAAAATATTGTATTCCTTAAAATATTTAGCTTGATTTTTCCCAATATTTTGGGTATTCTATTAAAGTCAAAAAAATTGACACCTAGTCACTTAAAATCTTTAAAAAAAGGAGTATTTGCAATGGCAAAGATTACATTGTTTTCAAAAAACAACTGTATGCAATGCAAAATGACAAAAAAATTTTTGGAAAAGGAAGGTGCTGATTTCGAAGAAATCAATATCGATGAACAACCAGAAAAAATTGATTACGTCAAAAGCCTAGGCTTTACTGCTGCTCCAGTGATTGAAGCAGGCGATATCGTCTTTTCAGGTTTTCAACCGGCTAAACTTAAAGAAATCCTTTAATTATCAAGTTTTTATATAGAAAGGAACTTGTTTGCTTAGTTTAATATGTTAACTTTAACCTTTAAACTAGGCCTGGTATCTGTATTATGTCTTTAAAAAATCTTGGCGATGTTTCTTACTTCCGCCTCAACAACGAAATTAACCGTCCTGTAAACGGTCAGATTCCTTTGCATAAGGATAAAGAAGCGCTTCGTGCCTTTTTCCTTGAAAATGTTAAGCCAAATTCAATGGCATTCAACAGCATCACAGATAAAATTAATTATTTGATTGAAAACGACTATATTGAGTCTGAATTCATCGGTAAATATGAACCTGCTTTCATCGAAAAATTGTCTGCAGAAATTCATGCTCAAAAATTCCGCTTTCAATCTTTCATGGCAGCCTACAAGTTCTACCAACAATATGCTCTCAAAACAAACGATGGCGAGACATACCTTGAAAGTTTTGAAGATCGTGTTCTTTTTAATGCTCTTTACTTCGCTGATGGTGATGAAAACCTGGCTAGTGACCTTGCTAACGAAATGATTCACCAACGTTATCAACCTGCTACTCCTTCATTTTTAAATGCTGGACGTAGTCGTCGTGGAGAACTCGTTTCATGTTTCCTTATCCAAGTAACGGACGATATGAATTCCATCGGTCGTTCTATTAACTCAGCTCTCCAATTATCACGTATTGGTGGAGGGGTTGGTATTAGCCTATCTAACCTACGTGAAGCTGGTGCTCCTATCAAGGGATATGCTGGTGCTGCTTCTGGAGTTGTCCCAGTTATGAAGCTTTTTGAAGACAGCTTCTCTTACTCAAATCAACTTGGTCAACGTCAAGGTGCTGGTGTTGTTTATCTGGATGTTTTCCACCCAGATATCCTTGCCTTCCTTTCAACTAAGAAAGAGAACGCTGATGAAAAGGTACGTGTTAAGACATTGTCACTAGGTGTTACAGTACCAGATAAATTCTACGAGTTAGCACGTAATAATGAAGATATGTATCTCTTCAGCCCCTACTCTATCGAAAAAGAATACGGTAAACCATATAACTACATTGATATTACAGCTATGTATGATGAATTGGTTGCCAATCCTAATATCACCAAAACTAAGATTAATGCGCGTGAGTTAGAAACTGAAATTTCTAAACTCCAACAAGAGTCTGGTTACCCATATATCATCAACATTGATACAGCTAACAGACATAACCCAATTGATGGTAAAATTGTTATGTCCAACCTCTGTTCTGAGATTCTCCAAGTTCAAACACCAAGTGAACTTAACGATTCTCAAGAATTTGTTAAACTCGGTACAGATATCTCATGTAACCTTGGATCTACTAATATCCTGAACATGATGACTTCACCTGACTTTGGTCGTTCCATTAAGACTATGACACGTGCGCTTACCTTTGTTACAGACAGCTCAAGTATCGATGCCGTTCCATCAATCAAAAATGGGAACCAACAAGCTCATACCTTTGGTTTAGGAGCTATGGGGCTTCACTCTTACCTTGCTAAACACCATATTGAGTATGGTAGCCCAGAATCTATTGAATTCACTAATATCTACTTCATGCTTATGAACTACTGGACTTTAGTTGAATCTAACAATATCGCCCGTGAACGTCAAGAAACCTTTGTCGGCTTTGAGAATTCAAAATATGCTGACGGTTCTTACTTTGATAAATACGTTACAGGGCAATACGTTCCTAAATCTGACCGTGTTAAAGAACTTTTCGAAGGCCACTTCATCCCACAAGCCAAGGATTGGGAGGAACTACGTGAACTCGTTAAAAAAGATGGTCTCTACCATCAAAACCGTTTGGCTGTTGCGCCAAATGGCTCAATCTCTTACATTAACGACTGTTCTGCTTCTATTCATCCAATCACACAACGTATTGAAGAACGTCAAGAGAAGAAAATCGGAAAAATTTACTATCCAGCCAACGGTCTTTCAACAGACACTATTCCTTTCTACACTTCAGCCTACGACATGGACATGCGTAAAGTTATCGACGTTTATGCCGCTGCGACTGAACACGTTGATCAAGGTTTGTCATTAACCCTATTCTTGCGTAGTGAGTTGCCTAAAGAAATTTACGAATGGAAAACAGAAAATAAACTAACAACTCGCGATCTTTCTATCCTTCGTAACTACGCCTTTAACAAAGGAATCAAGTCAATCTACTACATCCGTACTTACACAGATGACGGCGAAGAAGTTGGCTCTAACCAGTGTGAAAGCTGTGTCATCTAAGATAGTGATTTGAGGCTAACAACTTCACTACTCTTATTTATAAAAAGCATAAAATGGGTCGGTTCGCCGACATTTTTTAATAGATAAACTCAAAAAACTATATCATGATTTTTAATTATGATAAAATAGAAATGATATCAATAAAGAAAGAGGTTTCTAATGGAAACTTACTATAAAGCCATTAACTGGAATGAAATCGAAGATGCGATTGATAAATCTACCTGGGAAAAATTAACTGAACAATTTTGGTTAGATACTCGAATTCCCCTTTCAAATGACCTTGATGACTGGCGTAAACTTTCAGCTGAAGAAAAAGATTTAGTTGGAAAAGTTTTCGGCGGCTTGACCTTGCTAGATACCATGCAATCTCAAACGGGTGTTGAAGCCATTCGAGCAGACGTTCGTACACCTCATGAAGAAGCTGTCTTGAACAACATTCAGTTTATGGAATCTGTTCACGCAAAATCTTACTCTTCTATTTTCTCAACTTTGAATACTAAATCAGAAATTGAGGAAATTTTTGAGTGGACAAACAGCAACAAGTACTTGCAAACTAAAGCAAAAATCATTAATGATATCTATGAAAACGGAACGGCACTTCAGAAAAAAGTTGCTTCAACTTATCTTGAAACCTTCCTTTTCTATTCAGGCTTCTTCACTCCACTCTATTATCTTGGTAATAATAAGCTAGCTAATGTCGCTGAAATTATCAAACTCATTATCCGTGACGAATCTGTTCACGGTACCTATATTGGCTATAAGTTCCAACTAGGATTCAACGAATTACCTGAAAAAGAGCAGGAGAGTTTCCGTGAATGGATGTATGATCTCCTCTATCAATTATATGAAAATGAAGAACTCTACACTAAATCTCTTTATGACGGTGTTGGATGGACCGAAGAAGTAATGACCTTTCTTCGCTATAACGCCAATAAAGCATTGATGAATTTAGGACAAGATCCTCTTTTCCCAGATTCTGCTAACGATGTTAACCCAATCGTTATGAATGGTATTTCTACAGGAACATCAAACCACGATTTCTTTTCTCAAGTCGGTAATGGTTACCTTCTAGGTACTGTTGAAGCTATGCAAGATGATGATTATAACTACGGACTAAAATAAAAGCTAGCCTAGGCTAGCTTTAATGGCTCTATAATTTCTGTAGTGGGTAAAACCACTGTAGAGATTATAGAGCATTTTTGAATGCAGACAAAAAGTCCCATAAAAACTATAATGAGAAGTAACCAAACCATCATTAGGAAGAACTCATGAAATCTATTAAGAATACCACAGGATTAATCGGAATGATAGATCCTAACATCATTATTCTTGTTTTTAAAATGGATACTCATATCTAGGTTCAAGCAAAACTAGAACTCCAACACTACTACGTCTGAAGAAACGTCGCTTCCAGTGTAAAGATTGTAGAAAAGTCACGGGGGCTGAGACATTAATCGTTGAGAAAAAGCCACCAAATTTTCAAATCTAGTCCGCCAAAAGGTCTCACAACTCCTAACTGAGAAGATATCACTAACGGATATTGCCAGAAGACTTCGTGTGTCGACATCCACTGTCTATCGTAAGCTTGATCAGTTTACTTTCAAGGAACATTTTGATAAACTCCCAAGGGTTATGTCCTGGGATTAGTTTGGGTTCAAGAAAGGGGAATTGACTTTTGTCGCTCAGAACTATGAGACTAACAAATCTTTAATATATTCTCAGACTCAGAGCTCAATCTGATATTAGCTAACGCTCAACATATTAAGAATGTACCTGGTCGAAAAAACAGACATGAAGGATGACGAATGGATTGCACAGCTCGGACGTTGTGGACTTATTGAGCCATCTTATATTCCTAACCCTGAAGTAATGCAGTTACGTTTACTCACTCGTAGGTTACGTTCTTACAAACAACGTCAAACTCAAATAAAGAATAAGATTCATAACCTCTTACAACCTACTAATATCAAACTAACCAGCTATCTTTCTGTTATCTTCTCTAAGACAGGACAATCTCTTTTAATGCTCTTTATCAATGGGGAACTGATTGATTATGACAATGTGACAGCTTGTATTCACAAGCATGTCAAAGCAAGTCCCGAAGAATTTAATGTAGGCCATGAATGGGAAGTTGTCTCTGGAGGATCGATTTCTCTTGGACCAAAGCCTAGAAGAATATCAATTGTATCAAAAACTCATGAATAAATTAACGATTGAAATAATAGCTTATATCGAAAAGGAGTTCCCCTGAAGAAAATAGATTACTTCAAACGATTCCTGGTGTGAGTGAAACTTGTGCAGCCACTATTTTAGCTGAGATTGGACCAGATGTGAAGGCTTTTCAATCGGATGCAGACTTAGCTTCTTGGGCTGGGCTCTGCCCAGAATCCTATGAAAGTGCTGACATTAAAAAATCCTCACACATCACACAAGGAAATCGATATATCAAGCAGGCTTTGACCATGTCGGTATTGATTGAGGCTCACTCTAAAGATAATGCGTTTTTATCTTTTTATATCAAAATTTCCCAAAGAGGAAGTAAAATGAAAGCCGGCATTGCTTGTGCACATAAGCTGCTTCGTATCTTTTACAAAATTCTCGCAACACATCAAGAATACGACAAAGAAAAAGTGCTAGAACTGAGGAAACAGTTCTAACTCCAAATCTAAAAAAAGTTTCAATTACCGTATAGCACAGGAAGTGATTTTTGCACTTTTTACTGTCTTTTTTCAAATCATGACTCCCCCGTTAGACAGGAGGTCATGTTTTGTCTCGCACCTAACGGAAAGAGACGGACTGAAAGTCACATAATAAAAAGAAAGGACGAAATTTGTCCTTTCTCGATCTTAGCTTTTCTTCAACACACTACAGTTGACAAAGAGCCAAAAAATAGGAAAAGCCATCCAAATGGACAGCTCTTTCACTACCTAGAAAGTCAAGTAAAGAAATCTACGATAGCTTGCCAGATTTGTGCGAAAATATTTTTGCTATTCTCAAGTGTTTGGTTAGCATCAAAGTTTAAGTTGATGCCAGAGAAAGTATTACCCGCTTTTGAAACGATAGAAGCTTTAAGTGAACTCAGACTTGACTTGAAGCTAGCACTATCAATGATTGATGACTTAGATAAATTTAAAGCAAAGTTCACCAAAAGATTGATTTGAGTATCAGAAAGATTCAGGTTGTAGTTATTGATGGTTCGCTGAACAATCGTTTTAGCTTGATCATCAGTCAACTTATTTCCTTTATCAGCAACTGCCGTCTTGATATCAGTCATGGCTACATTAAGCTTATCCGCATCATAGTTACTCTTACCTGAATTCTCATCATTGATTTGGGAAAGGGTTTTAAGCTCTTCCTGAGCAAGCTCTTTGCTTTCATCTGAGACTTTTGCTCCATTCTGCTCTAGAGAATAATAAATACCAGCCAAGGCACTTTCCCCAGTTACTGGAATAGGTGCTGCTACTGTAATCTTAGCATGTTCAATACCAAGTGTCGTTGCAGCATTACGATACATATCTGGAGTGATTTTTGTGATATTTTGTGGTGTCACAATTTCTACACTCAAGGTTTCCTTAGCACCTAGTTTAGCAATCTTAACTGAAGAATATAACTGAAGACTAGAATCATCTGCAACATTCATGATATTTGCATAGGCCGTAGTCGTTAATGTCTTGACATTGGTATCCTTGCTACTATCATAACTTAGCAAGTTTAGGGTCTGATTACGCTCTTCCTCTGACAAAGAATAACCCATAACGTAGTCAGGTTGAACGTAAGATTCATCAATAACCTTTTGGACATCTGACGATGTGTCTGCTTGAGCAGCTGAGGCAAAGGTTGTCACCAAAGTTAGGAAAGCCATCCCAGCAACGAAAGCTTTTTCAATTTCATGTATGTTTCCTTTCGAAAATAGAATAGTATCCATAATCTCCTAAAAGATGACCGAGTATGAGCTCAGCCGTGAATTCATTATACCATGACTTAAAAAATAGGGTCAAAAAAACTACTCATGTAATTCCAAAGGGAGCCCGTCTGGATCAGCAAAGAAAGTCATCTTTTCCCCAGTAAAACTGTCCTTGCGAATAGGTTAGCATGAAATACCTTTTTGTTCCAAAGACTCGACAACCTCTTCAATATTAGCCACTTTAAAAGCTAAATGACGTAGTCCACACGCCTCAGGATAAAACAGACGCTTTGGTGGATCCACATAGGCTAGATCACTAGTCTTATTTCCAAAGATTTCCAGTTCTATATCACCACAACGTAGATCTAATTTATAATCGTGACGTTCCGGACAGTGATTTTCACGTATGATTTCAAAACCTAGTTTATTAACATAAAAATCTCGAGATAGATCATAATCAGAAACAATGATAGCGACATGATGTATTGTTTCCAAAAAGCATTTTTCCCTCCATAGAAAAAGGACCTTACGGCCTTTTCTTAACTTTGAAATTGATTGTATGACTTATTGAAGTCTTCAAGAATATTTGAACTTGCCTTGTCAAAGTCTATCTGCGATTCCAAGTTCCCTTTGACAACTGTACGCTGAGTTGCTTCAGCATCTGTACAAGTTACCAAAGTCACTTCAGATTTACCAGGAGTGTTATCAACCACTGCTACTTCAGTTGGTTGGACAATTTTTGACCTCACTGATAACATAGGTGTAGACCTTATTTTTGATCCGTAAGATAAATCTTCATGCCATTTTTTGGCTCTATCTATTGGTGAGAAGAGCATATCAGAAGCCCCAGCGATACCGAAAATGTGGTGACTAGCCAATGAAT
>ENA-OQHD01000447-OQHD01000447.1-human-gut-metagenome-genome-assembly--contig:-NODE-447-length-15088-cov-2.281666_pt1 | contig 15088 bp, 17 predicted proteins | sample MGYA00242560_ERZ504711 | MGnify/ENA primary metagenome ERZ504711 (study PRJEB26092, sample SAMD00036198) | human gut metagenome | host: Homo sapiens | study: EMG produced TPA metagenomics assembly of... | reverse complement strand
CGGGCATCCGAACTGCTGCTTTTGACCTCCAAGAGCATCCTTGAGATAGCCCTTGAGACCGGATACCACAACGAGAAGACGCTGACCCGCAATTTCCTGAAGTTCCGCTCCATGTACACCAATGCCGACAAGCGCCTGAAAGAGCTGAACGCCCTCAACCAATATAAGATAGAAGAAGAGCTTACGGACGAGCAGCCCGATATCCGCTTCGACGACCTGACCGGCACTTCCGAAGAGGAGGCTACCCTGCTGATTTCGGACGATTTTGTCATCTCGAAGAAGATTTCCTTAAAAAGGAAGGCCCAAGAAAAACAGAATACGTTCGTCAAGATAGAGAACGATCCCCGCGTCACCCGCGTAGGCCGTTTCATCCGCAAGTACAGCATTGACGAACTGCCGCAGCTGTTCAACGTCCTCAAAGGAGACATGAGCATCGTGGGCAACCGCCCGCTCCCCCTCTACGAGGCCGAGCTGCTGACCAGCGACGCATATATCGAGCGCTTCATGGCCCCCGCCGGACTGACGGGACTGTGGCAAGTGGAGAAACGAGGCGGTGCCGGGAAGATGTCGGCCGAAGAGCGCAAGCAACTGGACATTAAGTACGCCAAAGAATTTTCATTCTGGCTGGACATGAAGATACTGTGCAAGACGCTGACGGCGTTTGTGCAGAAAGAGAATGTATAAAAATAAAGATAACAGGAATTATATGGCTTTAGAGATGATAAAAACGATATATCACGTCCATCATTTACAGTGTAATCCTCTTAGGATTGTTGGGGGTACCTTTGTCTGTGGCTGCGCAGCAGGAGTTGACACGGGAGGAGCGCATCAAGATATTGGAGCAACTCAAGATGGAGGACAAGAAAATAGAAGTCAACACATTGGGTTTAATCAGTCCGAAGACATCAATAGATATTGAGAAGTTAGAGTTGCCCCCTCTATCTGTCTTTCTTGATGCAGTGACAGAAAATGCATTAGTAAAAAAAGCGCAATCCCAAGTAGAGCAAGTCAAGAACCAATATAGATTAGAAAAGCGGAACTGGTGGAACTACTTCAGACTGAACGGTAACTATTCCTACGGACGCTATAATATTATAGGCAATGCCAGTGACGAGTTCACCCCTATGTACCAGACAACGATGTCAAGTGCCCAGCACAACTTCAATGTCGGGGCCAGCGTCGGTATCACTTTAGGAGACTTGTTCAACCGACCGCTGAAACTGAAAGACTACCGCTATCAGATAGAACAATTGCAATATATGCAAGAAGATGTCATGGAAGAACGGAGACTAAAGGTATTGGAAGCCTACAATGCAGTTACCGAACAATTAGCCACTATAAAAGCCAAAGCAGAAACGGCCGCCTTGTATAACGCACAGATGAAAATCTCAGAAAACAACTTCATACAAGGAACCGTTGACATCATTTCACTCTCTTTGGAACGTGCGCGCCGCACTGGTGCCGTGACCACGTATGAACAGAGTCGTGTAGCTTTACACAATTCTATCGTATTACTGGAGATGCTGACTAATGTAAAAGTTATATCAGACAAATAAACCGATTATGAATATAGTACAATTTTTGGCAAGCTTCTTTTACCGCATCCGTTATTGGTTATTGTGGGGAAGCCTCCTTGTTACGGCATTGGTCATATACTTTACACAGTTTCTGCCATACAGTTATACGGTAAACAGCAGTCTATATGCAGGTGTAACCAACAGCACCAATCTGGACGGAAGCCAGCTTATCAATATCAACAGTACCTTCGACAATATCATCAATATAGGCAAGTCCAAGAACACTTTGGCAAAGGTTTCGGTACGTCTGCTTGCAACCAGCCTCGTATACGGTGATGAGTGGAAAGACAACATGTACATTCAAGCCAAACATTATAGGCAGCTCGTCCAAATCCTTCCTAAAGAAGTGCTGGCTTTGGTAGACCGTTCCTCTTTGGATAAAACTACAAATAATCTGATGAATTACCGGAAAGAGAACAGCAGTAATTTTGTCTATTCCATATTCAACCGTCCCTACCCTTATTACAGTTATAGCGCATTAAACACAATCACCATTAAACGACTGGGTACCAGCGACCTGATAGAATTGGTATATACCTCCTCCGATCCCGGTATTACGCAAAACACCCTCAAGATATTGGAAGATGAACTGTTAAAGGCTTATGAGCAACTCCGGTTCAGTGCCACGAACAGTGCTATCGCCTATTTTGAAGAGCAAGTGCGCATAGCCAAAAAAGGCACTTACTGCAGAAGAAGATGATTTGACAGACTATAGTGTTCAGAAACAAGTCATCAACTACAATGAACAATCCAAAGCATTGGCTCTGACTAAATATGGTACTGATGATCGCATGGAAGAAGTCCAGCGAATCTATGGAAGTGCGGTCGCCTTGCGCCAGATGTTAGAGAATAAAATGGATATACGTGCCAAGATTATACGCACAAATACTAATTTGTTGCAAGAGCTGGCAAAAAGTCAGTACCCTGAATCAAAGCATTCTCGAACAGGAAATTTTCAACCACAGAACAAAGTCAGCAGAACAGTAGTAAACTTCGAAAAAGTAAAAAGAAGCCCTGCAAAAGGCAGAAGAAAGATAAGCCATCTCTCCGATAATTTGAATGAGTACAGATTTTTCCAAAGAAGGTGTAGGCATTCAGGATATGGTGACAGAATGGCTGACGGCATGCATCAATGAGGCAAAAGCCAAAGCTGAAGTGAAAGTATTGGTTGACCGCCAGCGTGAAATTGTCGACCAATACCGGGATTTTTCACCCGTAGGCACCCAAATCAAGCGGAAAGAGCGTGCCGTGGGCATTGCCGAAGACAATTACCGCCGACAGATAGCAGGCCTTGCCGAAGCACACCTCCGCTTACAGAACATCAAGATGACGACAGCCAACCTGCAAGTCATAGCATCACCCGAGTATCCGCTGACAGACAATGGCAGAAAAAGGCTTATCTACATCCTTGCCGCATTCTTCGGCAGTTTAATATTCATAAGCGGCTACTTCCTGCTGATTGAATTGTTAGACCGCACTCTCCGCGATCCGGACCGCAGCAAACGTCTGTCCGGACTCTCTGTCATTGCAGCATTCAATGGTATAAGCAACTTGAAGTATCGTGGATTCCTCAAGGCTTGCAACCGGCTTGCCGCTGCCTACAGTTGCCGGCAATTGAACAACTACCTGCATCCGGACCGTCCTACTGTCATAAACCTGCTCAGCATGGAGAAACGTGAAGGAAAATCATTCCTTGCCAAATATTTCATTGATTATTGGGAAACTGAGGGTATGAAAGTGCGCCTTGTAAAATACGACCACGATTTCGATACCCAAAACAAGGGATATGTACAAGCTCAAGAATTGTCTGACTTCTGGGTTCTGAATGAAGCAGAAGAAATACCGGACATCATTTTAGTGGAATATCCTGCTGTCAGTACCGCAACTCTACCTATGCCGGTATTGAAAAATGGCAGATTTCAATTTGCTGATAGCCAACGCCGCCCGATTGTGGGGCAGAGATGACGACACCCGATTGAAACCGTTAAAGGAAGAATTGGAAGGAACTCCTCTATTTATGTATCTCAACAATGCAGACCGCGAAGTGGTTGAAAGCTTCACCGGAGAATTGCCTCCTCATACTCCGGTCCACAGTTTCTTCAGCCGGTTGGCACAATTAGGGTTAACATCCAAATCTGCTGCTGTAAAGTAAATGCAAATGGGTATTAAAGGACATAGTATATCTCCCTTCGTAGCAACACTGTCAGTGTTCATCATAGGGTTGGCTGTAATCACCTACAGCCTACTCTCCGGTGCATGGTATATCTTTGCCTCCATTTGGCCTTTTTCCCCTTTCTTACTGATAATGGCAATACAAGCATTCAAAAAATCCTTTTGTCGGTGTATGTCTCCTATTCACATTCAATTACTTTTCATTCCCTGGTACAGATACACGCAGGGCAGTGGGTTGAGTGTCTGGTATGATGTCGCAACCGTCACCCTGCTTGTGACGCTCCTGATATATTCCTATCACCAACAAGGTAAGATTGCATGGAAATACGCCAAAAACATTCTGACGTTCGGAGGTTGTATATGGGCCATATATACTGCGGCAGAAATATTGAATCCAACAGCACTCACTGAAGCTTGGGTTTACTCCCGTGGAACCATATACAATACTCTTGTCGTATCATTGATTAGTGTTTTAACAATGACCTCCTACAAGCGGTTGCGAGTCATTATGCTTCTTTTGTCCATATTCACACTGACAGCCGTGGCAAAATGCCATTTACCAGAAATATGCAGGTTTTGATGAGACAGAAACAACCATGCTGATTGAAACGGAAATGTACAAGACACACCTTCTATCCGATGTCACCCGCTGAATTTTTCCTTTTTCACAGATGCCGGAAATTTCGGCTCCAACATGGGGTTTGACCACCATTCTGTTCGGTATTTCCGCCATCTTCATGGAAAAAACGCTCCATCAGAATCTATTATGCGATTATTGCCATGTGTGCCATATATGCCTTGTTCATTTCCGGCACCCGCGGTGCATTGTTTGTCCCCATCGGAGGAATCATATTGTTAACTTTTCTCAGCAAAAACATCAAACTTATGGGAGCTACAGTCTTCTTCGGATTGTTTTTTATGTTTTTTTCGCCCATACCTATATCGGTGAAAGCAACACTTCCATCAGGCGTATGCGTACAGCTTTCAGACCGACAGAAGATGCCTCATACATTGTCCGCAAAGAAAATCAAAAAAAGTTGGCTGAATATCTAAAATACAAACCTTTCGGAGAAGGACTCGGCTTGGGAGGAGTAGAAGCCAGAAAATATGGTTCCCGTCTCACAACACTCATTCCCCGATGATTCTTTTTATGTCAAGACATGGATGGAAACCGGTATTGTAGGATTAGTGCTTTTTGCTTATCATATATGTCAGTGCATTGTTAAGAGGTTGCTATCTTATCATGTTTCGAATCAAGAATAACGAATTACGCGGAATACTCACAGCCATTGCATGCGGTATCTTCGGAATGATGATAAGTGCCTATGGAAATGCTTTCTTCGGGCAATTCCCTACAGGATTTATAATCAATTTTTAATTTTTGTCAGTCCTGATTAACTGGGGGAGCATATCGACCAACTGCTGACAGCAAAAAACTGAGAACGAAAAAAATAGAAAATATTCAAATAGAAAACATATATGAACGACACTTTTTTCCATATTCAATCCCGACTGGTGGATGGACGAGAACAACAATGCCTTGCAAATGACGGACGCGGTTCTTTTCTTATTGCTGGCCATACCCCGTAGCCTACTTGTTTATCTATGCATTGGCCTCCTTGCGGAAATACAAGAATCCCTATCCACCGTGCCCCCAAGCGACATCGGTTCCTGGTCCTCTTTGTTGTGCTGGAAAAACGGCAAGGAAGTGATAGAGTCCATCAATCATTTCCTTGACACGCAGACGTATCCGAAAGAAAAATACGACATCGCAGTGGCTGCCACACAACTGTCCGAAGAAGATTTGGTTACGCTGCTCCAGATGCCGGTCAACATTGTCGTGCCCGATAAAGAGCATTGCACAAAGATATATGCCATACAGCAGGTCATGGAGCGCTATTCTCCTCATGAGTACGATGCCATCACCATATTCAATTCTGACAACAAAATCGTCCCCAACGCATTAGAACTTTTCAACAATGCCTACTACTCCGGCTGCGATGCCATCCAAGCCCACCGCATGACGGGAAAACCTGAATACCAACATCGCCGTATTAAACGCCACCAGCGAAGAAATCAACAACCACCTCTTCCGCAAGGCACATACGGCACTGGGATTCTCCTCTGCCCTCATCGGTTCGGGCATGATGTTTGATTTTTGAGATGTTCCAGGAAATCGCTCCCAGGTTATCAGGAAGCGATTTGGCCAAAGCTGCAGAAATGGAACTCCTGAAGGAAAACATATATACCGAATACATGGAGGAAATAGTCTGCTATTGCAAAAGACGGACGATACATCGGGGTACAGCAAAGAACGCCAGCGCTGGTTGGGCTCACAGTATCGCAGCTCCATACTGGCATTGCAACAATTTCCGATAGCATTCTTACAAGGAAAGTGGGATTTATGCGAAAAATTATTCCAATGGCTACTTCCATCCCGTTTCCTGCTCATCTTATATATCACGATATGTGCCGTAGCAATGACGTTTCTGGAGTGGCCGCTTGCTACAAAATGGTATGCACTTTTCAGCCGTTTTATTCATCACTTTTTTAGATGGCCATGCCCGAAGGGGAAATCAGCCGCAAATTCCGGAGCGCTTTCTGGTCTCTGCCCATATTGGTAGTCACCTCTTCCATGAGCCACATCACAAGAATCTTTAAACGGAAAAAGAAAAGAAAGGCAGCAAAATTGAGAATCGCCATCGAAGCCCAACGCATTTTCCGCAAAGACAAGCATGGCATGGACTTTGTCATCCTGGAGACACTGAAAGAACTGCAAAATGCGGAAAGACGGTAATGAATATTACGTATTCGTTGCTCCGGGGGAGGACTGGTGCCTGGAAGAATCGGAAAACCTCCATATCATTGAGCTTCGCTGCCCTACTTATCCTTTGTGGGAGCAGATAGCATTGCCCCAGGCCGTCAGGAAGCTGAAAGCGGACTTGCTGCATTGTACATCGAATACAGCCCCCGTTATGGTGTCCCGTCCCTTTGGTGCTGACGCTTCATGACATTATCTATTTGGAGCCGCGTCAGCATCGCAGTCCTTCCTTCTATCAGGAAATGGGATGGCATTACCGTCGCCTGATTGTTCCCCGCATCCTGAAGAAAGCAAGAAATATTATTACAGTTTCTCAGTTCGAGTGTACCCGCATACGCGAAGCGCTGCAACTTCCCAAAGAAGTCATTAAAGCCGTTTACAACGGCTACAGCGCTTACTTTACGATGCAGGAAACACCCGATGAGAGTATTGTGCAGAAATACATACCGCACCCGGACTTTCGTTTTCTTTCTTGGAAATACAGACCCCAAAAAGAATGCGGCACGTACCCTGAAAGCATACGCGTTGTATCTGAAAGCATCCCAAACGAAACGCCCCCTTCTCATTGCCGATTTAAAAGAAGAATATATCGACCAGCTTCTTCAGCAAGAAGGAATCACCGGGATAAAAGAACATCTGTATTATCCGGGATATATCGGCAACAAAGATTTAGCAACCCTTTATAATGCAGCATTTGCATTTCTCTATCCTTCCTTGCGTGAAAGTTTCGGGATTCCGATACTGGAGGCTATGGCTTGCGGCACTCCCGTAGTGACGGGCAACGTTTCGGCAATGCCCGAAGTTGCCGGTAAAGGTGCCATTTTAGTCGATCCTCAAGAACCGCAAAAAAGTAGCAGATGCCTTGCTACGCCTGGAAAATGATGCGACACTCTATCAGCAACAAGTAAATTACAGTCTGGAACGTGTAAAACTGTTCTCCTGGAAACACACTGCAGAAGAATATGTAAAGATATATCACTGTATTCACCAGTAACCGGCAAACATCATGAGAGACTTCATCATCACCAGCCTGCAAACATGGGACATCGAAATAGGTAGTACCATCAAGAATACTGCATTGGAAATTTCAAAGCAGAACCGGGTGCTCTACATCAACACTCCGATGGACATTTCCATCCGGCTGAGAGGGAACAGACAATCTCCGTCCTACATCCGGCGCATGGCTGTCATCAAGGGAGAGACTTCACCGCTCCGGCAAATCAACGCCAACATGTGGGTGCTGGACTGTCCTTTCATGTTGTTCTCGGCCAACTTCCTACCTGCACCGCTTTTTACAATATCGTCAACAGAAAAAAACCAATGCCCGCATAGCCCGATGGATTGTAGAGCAGGCTGCCGCGCTCGACTTCAAAAAGTTACATCCACCTTATCGATACAGACATTTACCGCAGCCGCTATCTAAAGGAGTATATCCATCCGTCTGTTAGCATCTATTACCGGCGCGACTACGTCATAGGCGAAGCCTACTGGCGCAGGCACGGCACCCGTCTTGAACCGGAACTGGCTGCTTCGGCCGACCTTGTTCTGGCAAACTCCACCCGTTTTGCCGCAGAGCTGCAAGCCTACAACCCTCATACCTACCCCATCGAAACCGGAGTAAACCTGACGCTATACAACCCCGCCAAAGAGTACGGAACGCCCGATGATGTACAAAATATTCCACATCCTATCATCGGATATATGGGTACGATAAACAGTACCCGCCTTGACGGAGAACTGCTCTATCAGATAATAAGTCAGCGTCCCGATTATAGTTTTGTGTTCACCGGACCGGAAGACGACGGTTTTCGCCAACACCGAATCCACAGCTTGAAAAATGCGTATTTCACCGGGCGAAAAAAAAGTGGACGAGTTGCCCGCTTACATCACAGCCTACGATGTCTGCATCAATCCGCAAATGGTGAACGACATTACCGACGGTAACTATCCATTGAAAATAGACGAATATCTGGCTATGGGTAAACCCACTGTCGCAACCAGTACCCACACCATGCGCCACATATTCGCAGACCACACGCACCTGGCCACCAACCCGGAAGAATGGCTTTCGGCCATAGACCGTGCTGTGACCGAAGCTGACGACAAAGAGCTCGCCAAACAGCGCATAGCCTTTGCCGAGACCCACAGCTGGGGACACAGTGTAAAGAAAATATACGGCATAATCGATAATTTTTTGAAGGAGAAAGCTACATGAACTATCGTAACATAGACGACCTGAACCATTGCATCCTGCAACATCTCAGCATTCTGCCACGGGATTTCGACCTCATTGTCGGCGTGCCCCGCAGTGGCATGTTTCCCGCCAACCTGCTGGCGCTCTACCTGAACCTGCCGGTCACGGACATAGACTCTTTCCGCAACGGGCATATCTATCAGACCGGAGAACGGGGGAAAACTTTCAACATGAACAATATACATAATGTATTGGTTGTGGATGATAGCATAGCCACGGGAGATGCCATGAAGAAATGCCGCGAATTTCTGAAGGACATAGAACATTTATACAACGTCAAATATTGTGTCATTTATGCAGTTCCACTACAAATCAATTCCGTAGACTACCTTTTTTGAAAATAGTCGATTATCCCCGTTTCTTCCAGTGGAACATCATGAACCACTCTATCCTGCGAAAAAACGTGTATGGACATTGACGGCGTGCTTTGCGCAGACCCCACTCCGGAAGAGAACGATGACGGCGAGAAGTACCGTCATTTCCTGCTGAACGCTCCTCCGCTATTCATTCCCAAAGTCACCATTGGCACACTGGTCACTTCACGCTTGGAGAAATACCGTCCGGAGACGGAAGCCTGGCTCCGGAAGAACCATGTGAAATACAATAAGCTTGTCATGCTGGACCTGCCGGATATGGCTGCACGCCAACGGGCGAATTGCCACGCCTCCTTCAAAGCCAAAGAATACGGTTCATCCACCGACTACATGCTGTTTGTAGAAAGCTCTATGCCGCAGGCTGTGGAAATCAACCGCCTGACCAAGAAACCGGTACTTTGTACAGAAACTTTCCGGATGATTTATGAGTCCAAATCACTATACTATAATCTGAAGTCGGGAGAAACATGCCCGTGGCTACGGCGGTTTTATGATAAGGGTGCGCAACAGACTGAGAGCATTATCTCCTTCCAAGAAATAGCATTCGCAGCATTTTGGAACAGTTAAACAGTTTGTCTACTAATACCGGCCCGATTGTTGCAATAAAAGTTGCAGACAGCAATATGGGGACAATCGCATCAATCCCCATCATTTTCAGTATAATCCGCCCACCGGAAGTACCGAAACCATGAAAAAGATAAATACTGTACGCATAGCCGCCTATCCAGACAAAAAAATCGGTTGTGCCACTTCGATGCCAGCAGCAGGAACAAGGTGGGAATCAACGTCACGGGATAAAGCAGCATGCTCAAAGAGGCGTATTTACCGGGATAGAACCACACTATCTGCATCAAGACAATCCCCCATAGCGCCACGGCAAGCAAGACACGCCTGACAGCCGGACGACTGTAGAGCGACACAGCAAAACGGCAGGCAGCCACGCCGACAAAGAAATAGGGCAATTGCCCCAAGGCTCCCTTGAAACTGAACAGGTTGGGAACCTCATGCAGAATCCAGACATCATTTATCCTGCTAAACACCAGAGCCACCACACAGCAGATACTCCACTTGCCCAGAGTGTCCATCCACTTCCGGCTGTCTATCCACCATTGCACCACAAAAATCAAGAACAACGACGGCAGATACCAATATATAGTGTAAGGAAATATATATATGCGCCACAACTGGCTGAGTTCCCCTTTATTATTGGTGCCCGGCATCAGATACTGTACCAGAAAATACAACGTGCCCACCGCCGCCATCGGCACCAGCAAGCGCAACGCTTTTTTCCGGACAAAACTTCCAAAACCGGAAGATGCGGAGAAAGGCTTCAGTGCATAAACCCAACCGGCAATGGCGGTAAACAAAGGCATCTGAATATAATCTATCCATACATAGAAATAACGCAATGGGTGGGGAAAATTCAATCTTCATGCCGCCATCGGGCCCGGAACCGATGACATGTCCCACCACTACCAATAGGATAGCGATGCCACGCAAAGTTTCAACAGATAAGTTTTTTTCCACATTTGCCATATTGCAAATATAGCGAATTTATCTGTAACCGGTCTCACTATTTCCTTCTTTATTCCTGCATTGACGCACTTTTCAAAATTGTAAAAATTACATCTCCTTCCGGGTAAAATCCGTATCTTTGCCGTGTTTTTGCTTAAAAACCGTACAATGAGTAAAAAAATGTAACCCTGACCCTCTATAGCGAGGGTCAAAATCGCAGTAAGCATCGAAAATGAATACTGCACACAGTAGAAATCCATTATTGGATCAGTTGGAAATCATTGCAGAGGCAATTGGCGGCTTGCTGGAAGGGAAATCGTCTTTCTCCCAAAGCGAACTGCGCAGTCTGGCCCACATACGGCAGATGACACGTATGCACAAAACAAAGTCCGGAGAGTAATAGCTACTGTGAGTCAAATGTTTACGAATGTAACAAGTAGAAGGTTGCCTGAAGAGAGGGCTCCACCGGCTACTTTCTGTGAAAAAAAACACATATTTCTCCATTGTATGCCTAAGCACCCGAAAAGAGACTGTAACACACGCAGGACAGCTTCTTGGGGTCGGTGAGATGCCGCTAAAACCCTACAAAAGTCCATTTGCAGGCTTGTTCTGTTATACGTAACTTTGCCGCATACTTTTAAAAGATATGACCGCTGAACAGTCTACCCCCCCTTACACGTCACTATGAAGCCCTTCTATCCTTTCAGAATATAAGATAACTATCAGGAAATAGAAAACTAATACACGAAGAAAATGATTTGGTTCAAACACCCCAACGATTTGCCTAATGACAAAAGACTCGCCGCACTCATCAATAATGAAGGATGCAGGGGCTATGGTATGTATCTGCGCATCATCGAGATGCTCTGTGCACAGCCCGACAGGAAACTCAGTTTCAGTCAACTGAATATTATTTCAAGAAAAGGGTTCTCCAAAAAATACATGGAGAAAATCATCTGGGAATACAAACTTTTCACTATCCACGAAGAAGAATTCGAATCCGCCATCAACTTCAACTATACGGAAAAAGGAAATCATTTGCAAAATGATTTGAAAACTCCAGAAAAAACGGAGGATGCGAAAAATGACGATAAACCACTGAACAACAGTGGTAATACAAACAAAACCAGCCTCGCGCGCGTAAGAGAAGAACAGAATAGAGAAGAACAGATGAAGAGAAAAGACGACGATGTCGTCCAAAAGAACGGCGGCGACGGCGGCATCACTCCCTACCAGAGCTGGAGGAAGCAAGTGGATGGCTTGTCGAAAAATCAACTGTTCCGTGAAATGGTCTGCATGAGAAGCGGCTACAGTGTCCTGCTGAACAAGCATTTTGATACGGCACTGGAAGAATTCAAGAAACACATCGTACTCCTCGGAAAAGAAGAGAAGATGAACAGCCAGGAAGAAGTGCGAAGCTACTTCACGTTCTACACCCAAGCCGGCCAGCGCACCTCGCAGGAACTGCACATGCTGTTGCAGGGTCTCGAAAAGCAGCAGTCCGCCACCGCTCCTCCCGACCCCCATCGCTACGAGCAGCTGGTGAACGGACGGCGCACCTACCTGGGCTGCCCCATCCCCGACGGAGCGCCGCCCCGACCGGACAATACCGCCTTCTGGAACGAAACGACCCGTTCGTGGAGCTCGCAGCGACAGCCGCCGACATCGAAAAAGCCGAAACAGAAACCCGGCTGAAACGCCACACTCCGGCATCCGGAATGCCACACGTCAGCGTTCCGAATGCCACACCTCAGCACGTCCCAAGTGTGGCATTTACCCTCGTGAAGTGTGGCATTCCAACCCGCTAAGTGTGGCATTTCAACCCCTCAGGCTGCCCTGAAACTAAAATCTGCGTCTAAAAAATTTATCAGAAAACTACTAAAGCAAACCTATATGAGAAATTTTCATCAACGCGGCATTGACACCCGCGGCCGCATCAGCGGCAAAATCAAGACCATCTGCCCGCAATGCAACGACACCCGCGGACACAAAGGCAACAAGTCACTCTCCGTAGACCTGGACAAAGGCCTGTGCTACTGCCACCACTGCGGCTACAAGCTCTACGTGCCCGACGATGCCGAAGAACGCCTCAAGCAGCAGCGCCGCGACATGCGCCGGAAACCCGCCGCACCGCCCCAGCACTTCCGCCGCCCCACCTTCGACCCTGCCCGGATGCAACTCTCCGAGAACCTGGAACGCTACTGGACCACCGTCCGCTGCCTGCCGCAGGAACTGCTGCGCACCCTGCGCATCACCGAAGAGACGGTACGCCTCCCGGAGAGCGGCCAGGAGGAGAACTGCATCTGCTTCAACTACTTCGAGAACGGGACGCTCGTCAACACCAAGTACCGCAGCGCCCTGAAGCACTTCATGATGGTGAAGGGCGCCGAGCTCATCCCCTACAACGTGGACAGCATCCTGGGCACCCCGGAGTGCATCATCACCGAAGGCGAGTTCGACGCGGCAGCCATCATCGCCGCCGGACGCAAGGACGTCGTCTCCGTGCCCGCCGGCGCCCAGAGCAACCTCACGTGGCTGGACCGCTTCGTCGAGTCGCACTTCGAGGACAAGCAGGCCATCTACATCGCCGTAGACGAGGACCCGGCAGGGCAGTCGCTCCGGCAGGAACTCACGCGCCGCATCGGAGTGGAACGCTGCCGCATCGTGCACTTCGGCGAGGGCTGCAAGGATGCCAACGAGCATCTGGTGAAATACGGCGCCGAAAGCCTCCGCATCTGCATCGAGCAAGCCGAAGAAGTGCCCCTGGAAGGCATCTTCACCGCCGAAGACTGCCGCGACGACCTGCGCTCCCTCTACGAGAACGGCCTGCAGCGGGGTGCCGACACCGGCTGGGAGAACTTCGACGAACACTGCACCTTCGAGCCCCGCCGCCTGCTGGTGATGACCGGACGCCCCGGGCGACGGCAAGTCCGAATTCACCGACGAGCTGGTGCTGCGCCTCTGCCTGCGCCACGAGTGGAAAATCGCCTTCTTCAGCCCCGAAAACATGCCCATCGCCTACCACCTGCACAAGCTGGCGGAGAAGCTGACCGGCCACCGCTTCACCCCCGGACCGGGCATGACGGAAGCCGTCTACGGGCAGGCAGTGGGCTGGCTGGACCGCAACGTGTCGCACATCCTGCCCGACGACGGGAGCTACGGCATCGACCACATCCTGGAGAAAGCCCGCCAAGTGGTGCGCCGCAAAGGGGTGCGCATCCTCGTCATCGACCCCATGAACCGCCTGGAACAACGTCTGGAACCGGGGCAGACGGAAATGGACTACATCACCGACACGCTGAACAAGCTGGGACGCTTCGCCACCCGCAACCAGTGCCTCGTCATCCTCGTGGCCCACCCCCGCAAGGTGAACCGCAACGAAAAGGACGGCACCCGGCGCCGTGTCGAGATGAACGACATCAACGGCTCCGCCAACTTCGCCAACATGTCCGACTTCTGCCTCGTGGTAGACCGCAACGACACGAAGCAGATAGCCACCATCTACATCGAGAAGGTCCGTTTCAAACACTTGGGCAGTGCCCACACCGAAGCCAAGTTCGTCTACAACCACCTGAACGGACGCTACTGGCCCTGCGAGGAAGACGTCATCCACACCCCCAAGGAGAGCAACTGGGACCGGTGAACACGCAGTTCGACAATGAGAATTGGTTGAAAAATAATGAAGAACAAGGCAGGTTATTCGAGTAAAAATCCGTATCTTTACAAGACAGAAAAAGAGAATCCGTGCAAGCATGTGCAAACTGTGCAATCACAGGTTATCCGTGCAATCATGTGTTATCCGTATTAAAGAAAACATATAACCTGAACTTTAAAGAATATGATGAAAGAAAATGATTCCTTTGCAGAGCCCCGCTTCCCCGTCCGCAGTTACGGGAAAGGCGAACTCGCCATGTACTACCTTCCGGGCATTGCCCAGCAGACTGCCGTCAACCGGCTGAACGCAATGGATACGCACCGACCCCCGGGCTGGAACAACGCCTGCTTGCCACGGGCATGAACCCCTATTGCCGACGGTACACGCCCGCGCAGGTGCAGCTTATGATCAATGTCTTCGGGGAGCCTTCTTAGAAGGTTCCCACTTTTCACATAAATCCTCAACCCCCACTCTGTCTATATGCTCACGCAATGCCTCGTTTTCAAGATTGGCATATACCACCACATCACGCACTTCATCAAAACGAGCTAAAACAGCACATATCCTGATTACTGTTTTCCAACATATTCCATGTCTTTTTATTCAGTTTACGCACATCTATGCGAATACAAATATACCTCCTATTTGTCACAAATCCAAAACAAAAGAAACAATAACCTCCCTTATCCTCTCCCAACCTCCTCCTGCCTCCCCCAACCT
>ENA-OQHD01000446-OQHD01000446.1-human-gut-metagenome-genome-assembly--contig:-NODE-446-length-15111-cov-3.046917_pt1 | contig 15111 bp, 20 predicted proteins | sample MGYA00242560_ERZ504711 | MGnify/ENA primary metagenome ERZ504711 (study PRJEB26092, sample SAMD00036198) | human gut metagenome | host: Homo sapiens | study: EMG produced TPA metagenomics assembly of... | reverse complement strand
CATATGAGATTTACCGGGAGATCATCAAGGACAACATCAGTTATGACATTCTCATGCAGGATATGAAGTTTGACGGGGACAGGCTTAATGAAATTGTTGACATTATGCTGGAAATTGTCTGCACCCGGAGAAAGACGATCCGTATTGCCGGGGACGACTACCCCGCCGAGCTGGTGAAAGCAAAGTTTATGAAGCTGGACAGTGAACATATCCGCTTTGTGCTGGACTGTATGCGGGAGAATACAACCAAAATCCGCAACATCAAGCAGTATTTACGGGCGGTGCTTTTCAATGCCCCGTCCACTATTGGCAACTATTACACGTCCCCTTGTGGCTCACGATATGGCAAGCGGCGCACTTGCGCCACAGGAGCCGCACGACCCCTATTCATTCAAACCGGGCGAAAGCCTGTAAACACCCACAACCACAAAAGGGAGGATTTTATTATGGCACAGAAAATCGACGGGAGCATTGGTATTTGACGAGCACACAGACCGCTATGACATTCGCTTTGACCTTGCCAGCTATTACGGCGGGCTGCATTGCGGGGACTGTTTCGACGTGTTCACCCGCGGCAAGTGGAAGCCGACCCGCATTGAAATGAACATGAAACAGGAATGGTACTTAGTTGGTATCAGAGCCGACGATCTTAACGGGCTGCGGGTGCGTATCTGACCGCCGCCCCATAGACCACCCCGCAAAGGAGGGAAAGACCCCATGCAGGACGAGATCAACGAGAAAACCGTTGCCCTGTATATCAAGACCGGGAAGCTGACCGCCGAAGTGCTGCAAAAGGCAATGAAAGCCGCGCTTGCACAGGCAAAGAAGCAGATCGGCAAACAGCCCCACGGGAAACAGACCCTAAAGCAGCTTATGAAGCAGAACACGGGCGTTTCCAACATAGAGATCACAAAAGACAATATCAAGGCGTTTGAGAGTATCGCCAAAAAGTACGGTATCGACTTTGCGCTGAAAAAGGACGCGACGGAAACCCCGCCCCGCTACCTTGTATTCTTCAAGGGCAGGGACGCGGACGCACTGACCGCCGCTTTCAAGGAGTTTTCCGCAAAGAAGCTGACGCAGGATAAGAAGCCCTCAATCCGAAAGGCATTAGCCGCTTTCCGGGAAAAGGCAAAGGAGCTGAACGCCAGCCGCCAGCAGACCAAACACAAGGACAGGGAGGTATCGCTATGAAGCCGGAAATCAAGAAGCTGCTTATCCTAAATCTCCCGTATCTGCTCTTTGTGTACCTGTTTGACAAGGCAGGCGCGGCTGTCCGGCTTTCCCCCGGCATGGACGCAAGCCCAAAAAATCTTGAACTTGGGGGGAGGGCTTCACCGCCGCCTTTGCCAGCGCAGCCCCCAGCTTCCACCCCGCCGATTTACTGATCGGTATTGCCGGGGCGGTGATTATCCGGCTTGCCGTTTACCTAAAGGGCAAGAACGCGAAAAAATTACCGCAAGGGCATTGAGTACGGTTCCGCACGCTGGGGGACAGCCGAGGACATAAAGCCGTACATAGACCCGGTATTTGAGAACAATATCCCGCTTACGCAGACGGAACGGCTTACCATGAACAGCCGCCCGAAGCAGCCGAAGTATGCAAGGAATAAAAACATTCTTGTGATCGGCGGTTCCGGCAGCGGCAAGACCCGCTTTTTCGTCAAACCGTCGCTTATGCAAATGCACAGCAGCTATGTTGTCACAGACCCGAAAGGCACGGTTTTAATCGAGTGCGGGAAGCTCTTACAGCGTGGCGGGTACAGAATAAAAGTGCTGAACACAATCAATTTCAAGAAGTCCATGCGTTACAACCCCTTTGCGTATATCCGCAGCGAGAAAGACATTTTGAAGCTGGTAAATACCATAATCGCCAACACCAAAGGCGACGGGGAGAAATCCGGCGAGGATTTTTGGGTGAAGTCGGAACGGCTTTTCTACTGCGCCCTTATCGGCTATATCCACTATGAAGCCCCGGAGGAAGAAAAGAACTTCACGACGCTGCTTGAAATGATAAACGCCAGCGAAGCCCGCGAGGACGACCCGGAATTTCAAAGCCCGGTTGACCTCATGTTTGAACGGCTGGAAGAAAAAGACCCGGAGCATTTCGCTGTCCGGCAGTACAAAAAATTCCTGCTATCGGCGGGAAAGACCCGAAGCTCTATCCTCATTTCCTGCGGCGCAAGGTTAGCACCCTTTGATATTAAAGAGCTGCGGGAGCTTATGGAAACGGACGAAATGGAGCTTGACACGCTGGGGGACAGAAAGACCGCCCTTTTTGTCATTATCAGTGACACCGACGACACTTTTAATTTCGTCGTGAGTATTCTCTATACCCAGCTATTCAACCTATTGTGCGACAAGGCAGATGATGAATACGGCGGGCGGCTTCCCGTCCATGTAAGGTGCTTACTTGATGAATTTGCGAATATCGGGCAGATACCGAAGTTTGAAAAGCTCATAGCCACCATAAGGAGCCGGGAAATCTCTGCTTCAATCATTTTGCAGTCACAGAGCCAGTTAAAAGCCATTTACAAGGACAACGCCGACACGATCACCGGGAATTGCGACACGACCCTTTTCTTGGGCGGCAAGGAGAAAACGACCCTCAAAGAAATGTCGGAAAAATCTTGGGGAAAGAAACCATTGACAGCTTCAACACTTCCGAAACAAGGGGGCGGGAGCTTTCGCATGGGCTGAACTATCAGAAATTGGGAAAGGATATGCCATACTTGTTCGTGAAGAGTTCAGTTGCCTTGAATTTATCATGAACAGGGACACGATCAACTGGATTCTGAAATAACTGAATACAGGAGGTCGAACATGGAGCATTTACCAAAGAAAATCCATCAAAACCGGAATCAGCTACACGCTGGTGGGAGACTACTACATCCCCGATCTGGAGCTACCGGAGGAAAGCCGCCCCATTGGGCGGTGGGGCCGGATGCACAAAGCGTTTCTGCAAGAACACCGGCCCGGCCAGTACAATGCCCTGCTTCTGTCGGGAAAACTCTGGACATATCTTGCTGACCTGAACGAACAGGCCGCTGACCGGCTGGCGTGTATCGTCTCGCAGATGCAGGAGGCGGAGGGTGTCACCGAGGAACTGAAAGCCCGTGACCAGCTTGCGTGGGTCGGGGGCATGAACAGCATTCGCAGCCGAGCAGAGGAAATCATCCTCTCTGAGATGATTTTTGTTTAAGGAGGTGCCTGTCTATGAGATACCGTATCGAATACGCCGATGGGCGTTATTGTAACTTTGCCAACGGCAGGGCTGAGCTGCTGAAATGGCTGAAACTGCTGAAGCAAGAGGAAATCTCCGACATCCGCAAAGTATATAAAAGCGGTGTGTCAGATTCCGTCCTGGAAACATACCGGAATTATATCCGCCCAGCATAAGGAGGGGCGCTTATGGGTACAGATATAGAAAAATTGGTTGATTTGATGATTCAGGAGCGGATGCAGAGCCAGTTTGCTAAGTGGCGGGAGGCAGAAACCGGCACGGAGAAAAAAGGAGGACTGCCTTCGCTTGGAAAAGCGAGTATGAAAAATGCAATCAGCGCATTGTCTGAGGAACAGAAGGACGCTGTAAGACACTACTGTGATTCTATTTTCGATTCTGGTGCAGAAAGCGAGTGCTTCTTTTACCGGCTGGGCCTCAAAGATGGCATCCGTCTCTGGAAGTTTATGAAAAATGCTGATGAAAACGGTCAGCTAACGGATGTATAACCGCATTTTTTGATTCCACCCACAAACGGGTCGAAATGCCGTCCAACGGTACAGGTTGGGCGGCTTTTTCATTACCTGCGCTTCTTCCGCTTGGGCGCATAGTATGGCTGCGGCTTGGCCTTCCCTCTCATGTTGTTGGGATTTTTGAGCAGCTTGGACAGGCTCAGTATCCGCAGGAACGCCGAGAAGTCCTCCGAGGAAATCTTCTCAAAGGGTATCTGCAACTTATCGCAGAACTCGTGGATCAGCATTTCTGTATCGCTGCCCTGCCCTATGGCCTGCTCAAATTTTTCCTTCACATCATCCAGCGTGGGCTGCGGGTCGGCGGTGGTCTTGTCCTTGCGGTGTGCTTCCCGGATGTCCCGGACGATGCTGTCCAGATCATCGTGTATGACGTGGCTGTAAAAATCGCTTTCCTGCACTTGCCCCAGTTCCAGCGTCCGCATATAGAGTTCATCTTCTCCGGGCGCATACTTGCTGAGGACGGTTTGCCGGGTTGCCTCCAACACCAGATTCATCTGCTCCACCCGCATATTGGCGATCTGGTCGATGCAGATTTCCATATCTATCATCAGCCGCCGGAAATTCGGGTGAGAGGCCAGTTCGCAGAGAAGCCGGTTGTTGATCTTGCCGCTCCGCAAAAGGTCGATCATTTCATCGGTCAGATGGAGAGACTGCACGTCAGCGTTGGGAACCTCCCTGTTTTCCGTCAGCCCCATCAGATAGTCGGTGGACACGCCGTAAAAAGTCCGCCAGCGTTGCAATCGCAAACGGGCTGATGTCCTTGTAGTCATCGGTTTCGTATTTTCCCAGCGCGGATTTAGACAGGCCGGTCTGCTCCGCCAGTTGTTCCAGCGTCAGGTGCTTGTCCACCACCCGCAGGTCTTTGAGCCGCTCCGGGATTGTCAGCTTTGCGTACATCCAAAGCCCCCTCTCTCGTTATCTTTTTCAGTGATTACACCCATTATAGCACGATTCCATAAGCGTGGAAATATGCGGATTTCGAGCGTTTTTCCGACGTTTTGGATATACGGGAAAGGCCTCATTTTTTCGGTAAACTGGTTCTTGCAGACAGGCACAGAACCTTGAAAATCGAATGACCGGCTGCAAGGGGTATGGCCTCCGGGGAAGTGACGCCAGGACAGAAATCGAGCACACCAAAGAGGCCGATACGCCGGGAGAAATTCCGGGCAGGAGCGGCTTGCAGGCAGACCGGCGGACAGGAAACAAGTTTTATCATGCGGGGGCGCATGGCTCCGCAGCAAAGAAATGGAGGAAATCATTATGACACTGAGTATGAAAGAAAGAGATTCTCTACGCTTACGGCTGTCTCAGCCACCACAATACGGTGACACGGCTGAAATGGCTGACGGCTCTGACGGTTGACCCGGAGGCCAAACGCCGGATGCTGGGGCTGGCCCGGAAGGTGGAGACGGAGATGAACGAAAGCTGGTACGAGGATTTTTATCACCATCTGCGCATGGAGATGGACGAGTACCGCCGTCTCAAGCGCAACCTGCGTGTGCTGAAATCTTACACCGATTATGAGGAGGATCTGTATGAAGAAGCTGTCTAAGTATGAGAAAGAAACCATCATCAACTGGAACGAGGCGGAGAACCTTGCCAGCGTCTACACCTTCAACGCCAGCTTGAAGCGCAGGCTGGCTGATTTCAGCCGGAAGTACCCACTGTTGTGCCGGTTGGAGCGCAGCACGCCGGAGGGCAGCGTGACCTATGTGCTGGACAAGTCCCGGCTGTCGATCCGGCTGGTGCCTCCGTACAGCGAAGAACGGAAAGCCGCCGCAAGGGAGTACGCAAAGGAGCATGGCTTTCAGGTGGTGGTAACGGAAGAAAAAATCGCCTAAAATCGGGGTGTTTACGGGAAAAATGACGGGTCTGCACCCGATGTTTTGACCGGCAATCCCCGCAGGCGTATTCCGTATCCACTCCCCGCCTATGGGCGCAAATGTGTGGATACGGAGCCGGTGAAACTGGCAAACACCGTTCCTGCGGTGGAAGCCAGCTTCGCCGGTGCGGAAGTACAGAGGGCGGCCAGCCCTTTGTGGCGGGGTGCAGGGGCGGCAGCGCACTGCTGGGGTCAAGGGGCAACGCCCATTGGCAGGTTAAGGGCGGCAGCCATTATCGGGTCAAGGAGAAGTGCCTTGGCAGGTTGAGGGCAGCCGCCCATCGGGTCAAGGGTGAAACGCCTTGCCCAGGGAAAGTTGATGCCTGCGTCAACTTGTATTGGGTATTACCTGACGCAAAATTCGCAGGATTTGCGGCTTCGCCGCCCCTTCCCCGGCCCCAGAACATCTTCGCAGGAAGGAGGAAATCTGTTTGAAACTGACACGACACAATGGACGCTCCGGCAAGCATGGCACCTATAATCCCCGCCACAATGACCGCCGGTTCGATGTGGAGAACAGCGAACACATTGACGCAGAACGGGCAAGGCAAAATGTCTACTGGGACTGCTACCGGGGCTTTACCACCCATGAGTTCCGGGAGAACCCGGAGCAGCCGGATTTCAGCTTTGAGGAAATCGAGCGGATGTATTACTACGAGCATTACGGCGGCTATGTGGAAGCTCAGAACGCCCGGAATGAGGAAAACCCGGCACACCGAGCGCAACCGCACTGTGGAGGACTTGCGGCAAAAACAACAAGACCTGCCCGGAGGAAAGTATCTACCAGATCGGCACGATGGGAGAATCCGTCTCGCCGGATACGCTCTTTTCCATCGTCAATGAGTTTTATCAGGAATTTGAGCGCCGCTTCGGTTCCCATATCCACATCCTGGACTGGGCGCTCCATCTGGACGAGGGGACGCCCCACATCCATGAGCGGCACGTCTTTGACTGTGAGAACCGCTATGGGGAACTGTGCCCCCAGCAGGAAAAGGCGCTGGAAGAACTTGGCATCCCTCTCCCCAACCCGGAGAAGCCCAAAGGCCGGAACAACAACCGCAAGCAGACCTTTGATGCGGTCTGCCGGACGATCCTGTTTGACATCGCCAGACGGCATGGGCTGCATCTGGATCAGGAGCCGTCCTACGGCGGGCGGGACTATCTGGAAAAACAGGATTATATCCTGATGAAGCAGAAGGAGCAGCTTGCGGCGCAGGAGCAGAAGCTGGAAGAACTGACGCTCAAAATCGAGGACGTGGAGACGCTGTTAGATGATGTTTCCGATGCGGCCTATGACAAGGCGGTGGAGGTGGTGACCGATACCGTCCGGCAGGAGACACACAAAGAAGATATTCGTCTGATCGAGGAAACGAAAAAGTGGGTGCTTTCGCCGGAGCGGAAGGCCCCGAAGAAGGAGCGTGACTACGCTGCCGCCCGTCTGGATGGAGTGATTACCAAAATCAAACGGGTCATGCAGAACGCCCTGGCAAAAATCCAGAAAACTCTCATGCAGCCGGAGGTCAAGAAGGCCGGTAAGGAGCAGATTAAGGAGAAGGCCAGAGAATCCATCCGGGAGAAGCTGGCGAAAGGCAGGCTGAACGCTGACCGAGATAACCGGGAACGCTGGGAACGTGAGGGGCGGATTGCTCCGAAAAAGAAACACGATATGGAGTTATGAGGCACCTGATTTTCTGCGGAAACGGGTGCGTTTTTTCTCTGCCTGGAGGTGAGAAAATCGAATATATTTGAAGCGGTGAAGGAGTCTGTCACCACAAGGCAGGCTGCGGAATATTACGGGGTGCAGGTTGGCAGGAATGGCATGGCCTGCTGTCCCTTCCATGATGACAAACATCCCAGTATGAAGATTGACCATCGGTTCCACTGCTTTGGCTGTCAGGCAGATGGGGATGTGATTGATTTTACCGCCCGTCTGTTTAGTCTGAGCAGTAAGGAGGCGGCGCTGAAGCTGGCGGAGGATTTCTCTGTCCACTATGACGCCAAAGGCCATGACCCGCCCCGCAGGAGGCCGGTCAAGCGAAAAATCAGCGAGGAACTGCGTTACCGGCAGGCGGAGCAGAAATGTTTCCGGGTGCTGTGCAATTACCTGCATCTGCTGGAACGCTGGGAGAAGGAATACGCCCCGCAGACGCCGGATGAAGCGTGGAATCCGCTGTTCGTGGAGGCCCTGCAAAAGAAACCGTACACGGAATATCTGCTGGATATTCTCTTGTCCGGCAGCATGGAGGAACGTGCTTCCGTGGTCGCTGAGTATGGAAAAGAGGTGAGGAAGATTGAGCAGCGAATATCAGAGTTTACCGCTAGCCACCCGGCAGGCCGCCATGAGCGCAGCCGAAGCCTTAGCGCCGGAGCGGAGCGTTGATGAGGTGCGGGAAAGCCTGTCCGTCACCGAGAAGGGCCAGCCCGCCAACACCATCGGCAACTGCCGGACGGTGTTCTGCCATGACCCTCTCCTGCGTGGGGCGATCCGCCTGAACCTTTTGACTGACCGGGTGGACATTGTACAGGATTTAGGCTGGCGCAGGAATACCAGTGCCCTGACGGATACGGACGTGAAATATCTGCTTCTCTATTTTGAGCAGACCTATGGCCTGACCAGTGAGAAAAAGATGACGGCGGCGCTCTCCATCGTGGCGAATGAGAACTGCTACCATCCCATACAGGACGTGCTAAACGGCCTTGTCTGGGACGGGACGCCCCGCATCCGCTCCTGTCTCCATCATTTCTTAGGTGCGGACGAGAGCGACTATGTGGAGGAAATGCTGAAACACTTTTTGCTGGGGGCTATCCGGCGGGTATTCCGCCCCGGCTCCAAATATGAGGAAATGCTCTGTCTGGTGGGCGGTCAGGGGGCTGGCAAGTCCAGCTTCTTCCGCTTGCTGGCGATCCGGGACGAGTGGTTCAGTGACGACCTGCAAAAAACTGGACGATGACAGGGTGTATCTGAAGCTGCAAGGACACTGGATTATCGAAATGTCGGAGATGCTGGCTACCAGCAGCGCCAAAAGCATTGAAGAAATCCGCTCCTTTATCAGCCGCCAGAAGGAAACCTACCGGACGCCCTACGAGGCCCAGCCCAAAGACCGGCTGCGGCAGTGTGTGTTCGGCGGTTCGTCCAACACACTGGACTTCCTGCCCCTTGACCGGGCCGGAAATCGGCGCTTTTTGCCGATCATGATTTACCCGGAGAATGCAGAGGTTCACATTTTGGAGGACGAGGACGCCTCCAGAGCCTATCTTTTACAGGTCTGGGCGGAGGCCATGACGATTTACCGCAGCGGCCACTACTCTATGAAGTTCAGCAAGTCCATCCAGCGCCAGCTGGTGGAGGTGCAGAAGGATTTCATGCCGGAGGACACCGAGGCCGGACAGATACAGGGCTTTCTGGAACACTACACCGGCAGCATGGTCTGCTCCAAACAGCTGTTCAAGGAGGCGCTGGGCCACACCTACGATGAGCCGAAGCGGTGGCAGCTGCACAATATCAACGAGATCATGAACACGGTGGTGACGGGCTGGAAACCATTCTCCAATCCCCGGATGTTCACCGGATATGGCAGGCAGAGGGCTGGGAACGGGACGTTTCCGGCAACGAACTGCCCGGCAACGAAGATGGATTTGTGGAGCTGACCGAGGAAGAATGCTGCCAGCTGGAACTGCCGAAGGAGTGGATCGCATAAAATTAGCGGTCTGTTGCCGGGATGGTTGCCACTTGGTTGCCGGGTTTGTTGCCGGGGATTGCTCCGGTCTGGATACGGAAAAAAGCCTGTAAATAAGGTATTTTCTAATATCTATCTCTATCTCCGGCAACGAAAACAACGAGATTTTTCAAGAAAATTGATAAAGTAAGATTTGCAGGTCAGACGGTAGTTTACAGGTTTTCAGAGGTTCGTTGCCGGACTTCGTTGCCAGTGCTGCCGTCTGGCCTGCTACTCTATGGAGGTAGCCTATGGAAAAAAGCAAACAGCAGAAAAATAAAGTCCGTTTTGTGGTGGTGCGGGAGTTCTCCGGGGAGAAGTCCATGCGGGAAGCCTTTGAGCAGCTGATCGAGCGCCAGACCTGCGAACACTTCGAGGAATGGCTGGAACAGCGGGAAATGGCCGAAAACGCTGCGTAAAAATCGGTTGATTCAGGGGCAGGGACATGGTACTATAATGGTATCGTGTCCCTGTTCATAGAAGGAGAACGCTATGAGCAGGAAAAAACAAGTCTATGAGAAAATCACCGCTCTCTACTGCCGCATCTCTCTGGATGACGGCGGCGACAACGAGAGTATGAGCATCAGCAACCAGAAAATCATGCTTCGGGACTTTGCTGAAAAGCATGGAATGTTCCAGTATGAGTATTATGTGGATGACGGCTATACGGGCCGCAATTTCAACCGCCCTGCCTTCCAGCGCATGATCGCTGACATTGAGGCGGGGAAGATCGGCTGCGTCATCACCAAAGACCTATCCAGGCTTGGTAGGAACTATATTGAAGCTGGCAGCTATATCGAAATCTTTTTCCCCAAACACAATGTACGCTATATCGCCATCACGGACGGCGTGGACAGCCTGACCCGTCAGGAGATGGACATTACGCCCTTTAAGAATATCCTGAACGATATGTACAGCCGGGATATTTCTAAAAAGGTGCTGGCAGGCATCACCACCCGCTCCCGGCAGGGGAAGTTCTGCGGAGGGACGCCGCCCTTCGGCCTGATGCGTGACCCGGAGGACAAGGGGCATCTCATCATTGACCCTGAGACAGCGCCAATCATCCGCAAAATCTATGACTATGCCCTTGACGGGCTGGGCTGCATGAGGATTTCCAAACGTCTGATGGAAGAAAAAATCCCAATCACCCATGTCAAAGCCAACACGGAGTTTGACGCCAACTATTATTTCTGGGGCGGAGCCAGAATCAGTCACATCCTGAGAAATCCATTCTATAAGGGCGCACATTTGGTCTTTCGGACGCATCAGAAAGGCATCCGCTCCAACACCTATGACATTATTCCCCGTGACCAGTGGGAAGTGATCGAGGGCTGCCATGAGGCCATTGTGACGCCGGAGGAATGGGAACAGGTGCAGGAACTCATTGACCGCAGGCCGACCATTCAGGGGAATTCCTGCCCCTTTTATAATCTGTTCCACGGTCTGGTCTACTGCGCCACCTGCGGGAAGTCCATGCAGGTGCGGTATGAGAAAGTGGGCCGAACCGGGAAGAACCGCTTCACCGGCGAAATGCGGGAGCCGATTGACAAGGCGTACTATATCTGCCAGACCTACAACCGCATGGGCTGCAAGGTCTGTTCCAGCCACAAGATCGAGGCCAGGGATTTATACAATCTGGTGCTGAAAGACATTCAGGAACTGGCGGCGCAGGCTATGAAGGATGCCGATGCGTTCTACCAGCGGCTCAGCCGCCGGATGGAGCACCGGTATCTGGTGGACGCCTCCCAGACAGAAAAGGAACGCCTGCGGCTGGAAGCCCGAAATCAGGAAATTGACGGGATGTTCCTGAGCCTGTACACCGATAAGGCCAAAGGCATCCTGACCGAGCAGCGGTTTGTGAAGCTGACGGCGGCGCTGGAACAGGAGCAGGAATCCAACCAGAAACGCCTGCATGACCTGGCAATGATGCAAGGTCGTGCCGATGCGCAAGAAAGCGAAGTCCGCACTTTTATCAAGGAAATCCGGCGCTATGCCGCCATCGAGGAACTGGACGAGGCGGTGCTGAACCGGCTCATTAGCCGGATTCTGATTGGAGAAATCAAGAAGATTGATGGTCAGAGGACACAGGAGGTTAAGATTATTTACAATTTTGTTGGGGAAATGTCAAGGTAGAATTTAGACGCTAAATACTTTTAATTTATATCAAAAGTGATACAACAATTTTCTTTTAATGCTATCAGGCAATAAAGTTATTCCTTTGGCCAGAGTAAAAGGGATAACTTTATTTTGCTAAAGCATACTAAAAAGGGCGCGTTGCAGAAAATTATCCGCAACACGCCCTCTTCTATAAGTCCTTATGTCAAAATCAAATTATTGGTAATCTTGAATATTGGGATAAGCGGCACCGTTATTATGCGCGTAAGCTGCTTCAAAGTAGTCGAGGCTTTCAAAAGTAATGCCCTGATAGTTTCCGACATTCAACACATCAAAAGTTAGATTCAGAACATCACCAGCGGAATATTGGTCAAGAAGATTTCCTGCAAATTTCCATCCTATGTTTTCCTCATAAGTATCCTCGGTAAAATAAAATGTAGTCGCATCCTCAGTCGCATCATAACTAATGTCAATAATTATATCAGAGAAATGAACTTGATCTCCAGCATTAAAGTCTTTGAGATAATCTACAGTTTTTCCATCAGCAGGATTAATAAATTGAGCATTAAGTTGTGTCATATCAACAACCTCTGGAGGAAGAGAATTAAGTCTGTAAGATTCTGCAACAGAGAATTGATAAACTCTGTTATTATCCCCAAAGTAAAATCCATCTTCCGTCATAGGAACACTTGAACGAGCATTGGCATTGTAATAATGGGCATAATACAACTGCCATTTGTATGTCTCAGTTGAAACAAACTGTGCTTTCCATGTACCAGAACTGTCTCCTGCTTTCTTTGTATAAAACATATACTGATTTGTACCAGTAGTTGCTTGACTTACCGTATCACCAGAGGCATCTGACAAGATGAGTGCAATCTGTGTAAAAAGTATCGACAAAGATAATCCTATGTCCATGCATACGGATAGAACCAACGCTGTTATCTACTTCTGGACGAAAATAAACCTCAGGCCCCATATCACCCGTGTTATATTCTATGCTAGGTGAAACAAGATAGGCCCAACTACTATCCTTTTCACTCTGTCCATCGAGATCGATAAGCTTTTCCACATAATCTGAAAGGATAATCCAGCCAATCTTCCACCAATTCACTTTGCTTGCTTCAGCAGAAGAACTGATATTCTCGTTGTCGGCATAAGCAAAAGTAGTGTTAGAAAAACTTATGCACATAACCAAGGAAAGAGTAAGTGCAACAATCTTACGTGTTAGCTTTTTCATTAAAACGCCCCCTTCTCTTATAAAACCAAAACAATAATGCAAATGATGGATGCAATAAAAAAGAATACTCCAGCAACCCGCATCAAACCAAGATATAAATCTGTAGGTTCACCGCCCTTTTACAGAAAAGAAGTGTTCAATTTTCCATAAAAGTTCCGGCTTTAAAAATCATGAAAAAAACTTAATAGAAGCAAAAGGATAAGCCATATGTTATCTATGTATAACACTTCCTTTCTGCTAATACTGAAAATTCAAAATCAAAAAAGCGCATAAGTAGACAAATAATCATGCCTAACTTATGCGCAAATAGAAACAATTTTAATTCTAAGCCTCCAAAGCTGGCAGCGTCGGTAAAAATGCTCCATTATTAAGTTAGGCAACTTAACCTTAAAACAAATCATCGGTCTTACCTCCCAACAATATAAATTTCGACTTTTTACTTTTATTTTATCACCTAAAGCAGAACTTGTCAATGAATTTGTCTAAAATAAGTCGATTTTCTTTTTTGATTATGTGCATTTTTAACTAATAGAAAGAAAGTTGTATTGAGGGCGATTGGTGTTCCTTATTCCATATGTCGGAACTGTATGAAGTGAAAATAGTTTATCCGTTGAAGAGTCACTCCACAGGTTATGCTTGATTCTTTCAAAGTTATGTTTCTATAATATGCATCCGTACTGTCATATTATAATTCACATTATTGGATAATATAAATTGACAAGTATAAGATAAACAGACAAGGAGTCGCTGCCACCCGTAAAACGGGTGGCTCGGGACGCAGGCTTTAAGCCCACTCTACTTGGCCGCGCCTCAAGGCGCTAGCTTTCTCTTTTAGGCTATACTAAAGTTTTTATTTCCCTGGTACAACCGGGGTATTTTTTTGGCTTCAAGCCGCCAATTAGAACGGCAGCCACAAAGATTTTTCTTTGCGGCTGCCGTTTTCTTGAATTCATCACTTGACAATGTGGCAAAGAGCTGATGAGCCAGGATGAGCTTGCTGTTATGGATGGCGGCAAGTGTATTCTCCAGCTGCGCGGTGTGCGTCCTTTTCTTTCGGACAAGTACGACATTACCAAGCACCCCAATTTCCAGTACACTGCCGACGCGGATGATAAGAACGCTTTTGACATTGAGGCATTCCTGTCCGCAAGGCTGAAACTCAAGCCCAATGAGGTCTGCGATGTATATGAAGTAGACACAGAGGGCGCTTAACTTCGTTCCGCTTTAGAAGGGAGTGATCTTATCTATTCGCCGCACCTGCCCTCTATGGACCATTGGCGTACAAAGCGGACAATCGCAAGAAAAATAATGAAAAAGGAGGACAGCCGGAATCATGCCCCCGGAAACCGGGCGGCAGATTGTTCCGGCTTTTGTATGCCTATGAAACATGACAAACCTATTTTTTAATCAGATTCCGGCTAACAAACTATATGGCATTTTTTGAACAGGCAATCACCGTTCTTCAGACCCTCGTTATCGCGCTCGGTGCCGGTCTCGGTATCTGGGGCGTTATCAACCTGCTGGAAGGTTACGGCAACGACAACCCCGGCGCCAAGAGCCAGGGCATGAAGCAGCTCATGGCCGGTGCTGGTGTAGCCGTGGTAGGCATGGTCCTTGTACCTCTGCTCTCCGGGCTTTTCTCTGTCTAAGCGTCTCCGTATGAAATCCTTGCCGCTCCCGCAGTTTTGCGGGGGCGGCGGAAAGGAGGTTGACACCGTATGGATTTCTTACTTGAAGCCCTGACAAATTGGCTGAAAGAAATGCTGGTGGGCGGTATTATGAGCAACCTTTCGGGGATGTTTGACAGTGTAAATCAGCAGGTCGCGGATATATCCGTACAGGTAGGCCAGACCCCACAGGGATGGAATGGCAGTATTTTCAATATGATTGAGAATCTGTCAAACTCCATCATGGTGCCGATTGCAGGCGTGATCCTGGCTATCGTGATGACCGTAGACCTGATCCAGATGATTGCAGACAAGAACAACCTGCATGATGTGGATACCTGGATGATTTTCAAGTGGGTGTTCAAATCAGCTGCCGCCATCCTCATTGTCACAAACACATGGAATATCGTGATGGGCGTCTTTGATATGGCGCAGAGCGTGGTGGCGCAGGCGGCAGGGATTATCAATTCGGATGCGTCCATTGACATTTCCTCAGTTATGACCGATCTGGAACCGAGGCTGATGGAAATGGATCTGGGACCGCTGTTCGGGCTGTGGTTCCAATCCCTCTTTATTGGCATTACTATGTGGGCGTTATATATCTGTATCTTTATCGTTATTTATGGCCGTATGATTGAAATCTACCTTGTGACTTCGGTGGCTCCCGTTCCAATGGCTGCAATGATGGGTAAAGAATGGGCGGTATGGGCCAGAATTACCTCCGATCCCTGCTGGCGCT
>ENA-OQHD01000445-OQHD01000445.1-human-gut-metagenome-genome-assembly--contig:-NODE-445-length-15117-cov-3.771448_pt1 | contig 15117 bp, 17 predicted proteins | sample MGYA00242560_ERZ504711 | MGnify/ENA primary metagenome ERZ504711 (study PRJEB26092, sample SAMD00036198) | human gut metagenome | host: Homo sapiens | study: EMG produced TPA metagenomics assembly of... | reverse complement strand
ACTTGCTTTTTTTGTAAAATGCCATAATCTCAATATCCTTTCTTTAAATGACATTGCATAGTTGTTGAAAACCTATTATACTATAAAATAGAGAATTAATCAAATTGGCACGAAATATTTTATGATTGTTTTACAAAATAATTAAAAAGATATTGCTTTTTGTAACAATTGACGGATAGAAAATACAGAAGATAAGGAAAAAACGTATGAAAAAAATGGAAATTAAGAATTGTTGGATTAGATCTCGATGGAACACTTCTTACAGATAAGAAGGAACTTCTTCCTTATACGAAGAATGTGATCGGAGAGGCACTGCAGAATGGTACAGTTGTTCTTGTTGCAACCGGAAGACCATGGACAGGAGTTCCGGAAGAATTACGTGAGCTTCCGGGGATGGATTATGCACTGACTGCGAATGGGGCAAGGATTATCGAGACGAGAACCGGAAAGGTACTGGAAGAACATCTGTTATCCAAAGAAGCAGCAAAAAAATGCAATTGCAATCGGAAGAAAATATGATACTCTGTTGGAAGTTTATTTTGATGGGCAGGGATATGCTCAGAAAGATGAGATCGCGCAGGTGAGAAAGTATCATAAGAATCCGAACATGTGGGATTATTTTCTGAGAACACGAATAGCGGTAGACAGCCTGGAAGATCTGCTGGATGAAAAAGAAGGGAATCTTGATAAAGTACAGATGTTGTTTGCAGATATGGAAGAGAGAGAAGAGGCATGGAAAGAGCTGGAGCGAGAAGGCGTCTTTGAACTGGTTGGCTCTCTTCAATATAATATAGAAATCAATGCAGTTGGTGTAAATAAGGGAACCGGACTTGTGAATCTTGGCAAGATGCTTGGAATCAGGCGGGAAGAGATCATGGCGTGTGGGGATGGCGATAATGATATCGCAATGCTCAAGGAAGTTGGATTTGGGGTTGCCATGGCGAATGCCGAAGAAAAGGTCAAAGCTGTAGCTGATTATATTACGGAGAGCAACAATGATGAGGGGGTTGCAAAGGCCATCGAGAAGTTTGTTCTGAAATGAGGAGGGGAATCATGTTAGAAGTATTAAAGGTTATCATTTTAGGAATTGTGCAGGGAATCACAGAGTGGCTTCCAATCAGTAGTACAGGTCATCTGATTCTGGTAGAGCAGCTGATCCAACTGAAGCAGAGCGAGGCATTTACGAATATGTTCAATGTGGTGATTCAGTTTGGATCGATCCTGGCAGTTGTAGTAATTTATTTTCATAAGTTAAATCCGTTCTCACCGACGAAGACGGAAAAGCAGAAGAAGATGACAATTCAGTTATGGATTAAAGTAGTGATCGGAACAATTCCGGCACTGATCGGAGGAGTGTTGCTGAACAATCTGATTGAATCAAAACTGAGTAATGCATATGTTGTTGCATTGATGTTGATTGTTTATGGTATTTTATTCATTGTAATTGAAAAACGTAATGAGACAAGAGAACCGAAAGTAAAAAGAATCTCTCAGCTTTCTGTGAAGACAGTTCTTCTGATCGGAGTTTTCCAGATGATGGCGATGATCCCTGGGACGTCCAGATCCGGCGCAACGATTGTCGGAGCACTGGCACTTGGGGTTTCAAGAAGTGTTGCAGCAGAGTTTACATTTTTCCTTGCAATTCCGGTTATGTTTGGAGCAAGTGCACTGAAGTTGTTTAAGTTCGGTCTGGCATTTACCCCAATGCAGGTATTTCTGCTTCTTCTTGGAATGATCGTATCCTTTGCAGTATCTGTTATAGCGATCAAGTTCCTGATGAAATATATCAAGAACCATGACTTTAAGGCATTTGGATATTACAGAATCGTACTTGGAATCGTTGTATTTTTATTCTTCGGTATCCAGGCTTTATTCAAATAAGATATGTATTATTGAATAGAGTGCAGTGTGTTTTACTGTTCACAGTTATTGTGAACAGTAAAATTTTGTATTTCCAAAAGAAATCGTGCATAATTACGTCTTGCATTTTATGAAAAGCATGTTATAATTATTAACATGTTTTGAATTTTTATGCAGAAAAAAGAGGAGGAGCTTAAGATGAAGAAGTTTTTATCAGTATTTCTTACTGCAGCATTAGCAGTCAGCATGCTGGCAGGTTGTGGTAGTAAGAACGAAACAGTAACAGCAAAGGTAATCGATATTGACCTTACAAATGAAGAATATGCATTTGGTGTGGACAAGAATCAGCCGGAACTTCTTGAGAAGACAAATGAGTTTATTGCAAAGATCAAATCGGATGGAACACTTGATGAGATCTGCCAAAAAATATTTCTCAGACGGAGAGCCGGAAGCAGTAAAATCAGCAACACTTGATACATCTAAGGATCAGTTGGTTGTAGCTACAAATGCAGCATTCGAGCCATTTGAGTATACAAAGGGTGAAGATTATTATGGAATCGACATGGAGATTGCAAAGCTTCTTGCTGATGAACTTGGAAAAGAGCTTGTAATCGAGAACATGGATTTTGATGCAGTTTGTCTGTCTGTAAGCCAGCAGAAATGTGATATTGCTATGGCAGGACTTACAATCAATGAAGAGAGAGAAGAATATGTTACATTTACAGATTCTTACTATTCAGCATCCCAGCGTTTGATCGTTCCAAGCAATGTTACAACATTCGATGATTGCAAGACAGCAGATGACGTTGCAGCTAAGCTTGCTGAGACAAAATCATCTGACCAGATTGGTGTTCAGCAGGGAACAACAGGTCAGTACTATGTTGAAGGAAGCGAAGATTGGGACTTCCCGGGACTTCCGGCAAAATGTGTGACATACAAGAGCGGATCACTTGCAGTACAGGATATGCTCAATGGAAATATTCAGTATGTGATCATTGATGCAGCACCGGCAGCAGCAATCACAGATGCAATCAACGCAGTTCAGTAAGAGTATTTACTAAGAATTTACAGGCAGTAAAATAACAGAATTTATTAACGAGGGAAATACAGGCAGAAGATGATGCATGCATTTTCCTCTTTTTGGAGAAAGGAAACAAATGGGGAATTTTAGTCAGAAAGTAGACAAATTTATTGATATATTTCTGAATCAGAATGGCTATGTGAAAGTAGTTCAGGGACTGCACAATACTTTGCTGATCGCAATCTGCGGTCTGATTATCGGTATTGTGATTGGTACTTTGATCGCTACAGTCCGTGTGATTCCGAAATATAAAACTCTTCCGAGAGTATTGAATCATATTTGCAGCTTTTACGTTGCATTATTCAGAGGAACTCCTATGGTAGTTCAGCTCCTTATCTTTTATTATGTACTCCTTCCGAATTTTTTGGGGTGAAGATTACCGGAGTACAGGTTTCTATGGTTGTATTTGGTCTGAATAGTGGTGCATATATTTCAGAGATCATGCGAAGCGGAATCCAGTCTGTCGATCCGGGACAGATGGAAGCCGGAAGAGCAGTCGGACTCAGTTTTGGAACAAGTATGATGAAGATTGTGATTCCGCAGGCTGTAAAGAACATTCTTCCGACACTTGGAAATGAGTTCATTTCTCTTATTAAAGAGACATCTGTAGTAAGCTTTGTTGGCGCAGCTGACCTTTATGTTGCATTTAACTATATCGGAAGTAACAGCTACGAATTCATGGTACCGTACCTTGTAATGGCGTTAATCTACATTGCACTTGTGCTTGTGATCACATTACTTGTTAAATTATTAGAAAGGAGCCTGAAGAAGAGTGATAGACGTAATTAATCTGCAAAAAAGCTTTGGGGACAAAGAGATTCTGAAGGGAATCAATGTTACGATCAATAAAGGCGATATCGTTGCGGTGCTCGGACCATCCGGCTCTGGTAAAAGTACATTTTTACGATGCTTGAACTGTATGGAAGACCCGACAGGCGGAAGTATTATCTTCAATGGTGTTGATATCGCAGATATGAAGGTTGATATTAATCAGCATCGCCGCCATATGGGAATGGTTTTCCAGCATTTCAATCTTTATAATAATAAGACAGTTCTTCAGAATGTCATGATGGCACCTGCATATCTAAAATGTAAGGACATTGATAAGGCAAAGAAAAAGAATCGTATGATCAAATTTAAAAATATGTTCCGTGGAAGTGACAAGAAGGAAGAACTGATTCCAATCACTGAGACAAAGGAGCAGATCAAGAAAGAAGTAAAGGAGCAGGCAATGGCTCTTTTGAAGAGAATCGGATTGGAAGATAAAGCGGATGTGTATCCGTCTACACTTTCTGGTGGACAGAAACAGCGTGTCGCGATTATCCGTTCCATGGCTATGAATCCTGATGTAATTCTTTTTGATGAGCCGACTTCAGCACTTGACCCGGAAATGGTAGGAGAAGTACTTGAACTGATGAAAGATCTGGCAAAAGAGGGAATGACAATGGTTGTTGTTACTCATGAGATGGGATTTGCCCGTGAGGTTGCTTCAAGAGTTCTTTTCATTGATGACGGTCAGATTAAGGAAGAAGCTGCCCCGGCAGAATTCTTTGAACATCCGAAAGATCCAAGACTTCAGGAGTTCCTTTCAAAGATCCTGTAAAAGAAAATGCGTAGCATTTTGGAGGTTGGCTCTGAACAGTTACGAAAAAATATTTAATTTTTAATCTATAGAATATCTGTTTGGTATTGTGTTACAATATTGAACAGATATTTTTATATATAAGGAAATGGTATTGAATGAAATGTAATAGAAAGAAAAATACGAAGCAGATGCTTTGGCATGTGAGAGGCTGCAAGAGACAGTAGAACCACTTGTTGAATGGTTTCGGGAGAATCAGAGAGATCTTCCGTGGCGGAAGCATGTGAATGCGTATCGGGTCTGGATTTCAGAGATTATGCTGCAGCAGACGAGAGTGGAAGCAGTTAAATCTTATTACACACGATTCCTGGAAGAACTGCCGGATATCAAAGCGCTGGCTGAAGTGCCGGAAGACAGACTGCTTAAGCTGTGGGAAGGACTTGGCTACTACAACAGGGCGAGGAATTTAAAGGCAGCAGCACAACAGGTAATGGAAGAATATAATGGTGTATTCCCGGATACATTTGAAGAGATAAAAAAGTTGAAGGGAATCGGCAGTTATACAGCCGGTGCGATTAGCTCTTTTGTTTATCATCAGCAGAAACCAGCGGTAGATGGAAATGTTTTTCGTGTGGTTACAAGAATTCTGGAAGACAGTGATGACATTATGAAAGCAAGTACAAGGACAAAGATAGAACGTATGCTTGAACAGGTGATTCCGGCAGAGGCACCAGGAGATTTTAATCAAGGATTGATCGAACTTGGGGCAATCGTCTGTCTGCCAAATGGAGAACCAAGGTGTGAGAGCTGTCCGATAAGGGAAATTTTGTCTTGCATACCAGGATGAATGTCAGATGGACTATCCGGTCAAGAAAAAGGCGAAAGAGCGAAGAATCGAGAAAAGAACGATTCTAAGATTCTGTGATAATGAGGAAATTGCGATTCGCAAAAGGCCGGGAAAAGGACTCCTTGCAGGATTGTATGAATTTCCTAATGTAGAGGGACATTTAACACAAAAAGAAGTTATAGAATATGCAAAAGAGTCAGGTCTTACGCCGGTGCGCGTGAAGAAGCTGCCAAAGGCGAAGCACATTTTCAGTCATGTGGAATGGCATATGACCGGATATGAGATTTTGGTGGATGAGTTGGAAAAAGAATTTCAGAATCCTGAGATCATATTTGCAGGAAAGAAGGACCTGGAGAAAATTATGCAATTCCGAGTGCATTTTCTGCATATCTATAATGAAGAGAATGAGAATACTGTGAAATATTATGCAGGGCTGAAAATGAAAAATAGAGCTCACTCGGTTTTGTTGCAAAAAAAGGGCGAAATATTGTTATAATATCTCTTATAGTTTAAAATGCATACGGGAGAGTTTTAGCAGAAATGAATACAAAACAGAATTATCGAAGCAGCAGTAAAAAATCACAGGAAACAAAAGCAAAAAATCTTTCAGGCGGCGAAGAAGATTCTTCAGAAGAACGGATATGCAAAAATTGTCAATCAAGAATATCTGTGAAGAAGCAGGCGTGTCGAATGGAAGTTTCTATCATCACTTTAAGACAAAAGATGATTTGCTGTCTTATTATATAGAAGACCAGCCAACGATGGGACCGGATCTGCTGGAAACACCGAAAAGTCTGGAAGATGTAAAGGATGGAATTGTCCGTGTTTATTTGAATTATGTAGCTTATTGCCGTGAGCTTGGTGTAGAATTTATGGCAGGGTATTATGATACAAAGAATCAGGCATTGAATCCGGCGATAAGAACAGAACGTCCATATCCGATCGTGACAGTACAGGCTTATGTAGAGCAGGCTGCGAAGGATGGGATTATTAACATTAGAGAGAGTATTGACGAATTTACAACAGATATCCGGATGATCGTGATCGGAAATGTATTTGAATGGTGTCTGAGAGAGGGAAATGCTGATTTCGAGGGCAACATGAGTCGTTCTTTAAGGCGGTATCTGGACAGTACACTGGAGGAAGGTTGATGATTTATCACTTTATTGTGAATCCGCGGGCTCGTTCAGGGCTTGGCGAGATGCTGTGGAAACAGCTGGAACCTGAGTTGTGCAGAAAAAGGAATCGATTATCAGATTCATCTGACAACAAAGAAAAAGGATGCAGGAAGATTGCATCAAAGATTACGGAAGATGGCCAGGAGCACATGTTTGTTGTTCTTGGAGGCGATGGTACACTCAATGAAGTACTAAGTGGAATTAAATCACTGGAGAAAGTGACGTTGGGATATATTCCGATTGGATCAAGCAATGATTTTGCAAGAGGAACAGGAATCCCGGGAGATCCTTTTGAAGCATTGGACACAATTCTTTCACCCAAAAGGGTTGAAAAGATGGATATAGGTGTGCTAAAAGGGAAGGGAAAGGAAGAAGATTTGCAGTGAGTGCCGGTATTGGATTTGATGCTGCAGTCTGTCATGAAGTATGTGTTTCAAAATGGAAACGTGTATTGAACCTTCTGAAAATCGGTAAGCTGAGTTATGCGGTTGTGGCAATGGATCGTATTATAAAGGATCGGCCGGTGAAACTTGAACTGACACTGGATGATGGAAGCATGAAAGTGTTTGAGAGGACTTATTTTGCAGCATTTATGAACCTTCCTTATGAAGGAGGAGGCTTTAAGTTTTGTCCGGACGCTTCCGGAAGTGATGGATTTCTTGACATTATGGTTGTGTCGGATCTGTCGAAGCTCAAGATTCTGTGTCTGCTTCCGACCGCATTTTCAGGAAAGCATACAAGATTTAAAGGGGTGACGATATTAAAATGTCGCAGTGTAAAGGTAGTGACAGATCGTGCACTGCCGTTACATACAGATGGAGAACCATTCCTTTTATCAAAAGAGATAGAAGTCTCACTGGGAAAAAGGAAAAACTTAATGTGATCGTTGAATAGAAGAAAGGTGATGAAACAGGATGCATATAGGGATTGTTTAGCGATTGGGTTATGTATTGTAATAGGAATACCAGCTTTCTTAACTTTTTTTGCTGGCTCCAAGACTGTCGGGCAGGAAAAAGAGTGCATCCGTTTCTTGGCGTAAAGTGGGCGCATAGAGGACTTCATGATAAGAAGCGTGGGATTCCGGAAAATTCATTTCCGGCATTTCGTGCGGCAATCGAAGCCGGAGATGGAATAGAACTGGATGTTCATCTGACAAAGGATGGACAGTTGGTGGATTTTTCATGATGATACATTTGAAAGAATCTGTGGAAGACGGGGCAGAGTGGAAGATACTTCATATGAAGAGATGCAGAAGTACAGACTTGCGGAGACAAAAGAGCGGATTCCACTATTGTCAGAAGTACTGCAGTTGGTAGATGGAAAGGTACCACTTCTGATCGAAGTGAAACTTCCTAACACAGATACAAAGATTTGCAGAAAATTGGATGAAGAACTGCGAAAATATCATGGCGAATACATGATCCAATCCTTTAACAGCCTGGTACTTCGTTGGATGAAGAAACATCGGAATGAAATCCCAAGAGGACAATTATCTGAGAATCTGACGAAAAAGCGACAGAACAACGCATTATCTCTTGAGATTTTGTGTAAAATATCTTTTGAGTAACTGTATGTGCAGACCGGATTTTATTTCTTACCGGTGGTCGGACAGAAAGAATCCGGGATTATGGCTGAACAGGGTTCTCTTTAAAACGCCGGCAGCGGCATGGACATTGCATGGAGAAAAAGATGTTAAGGCGGCAAGAAGAAGCTTTGATATGTATATTTTTGAGATGAGTTAAAGAAGAGTAAATCTGATTTCTATTGAAAGTGCTGATTTAAAAAGTAAAGGTGAACAAAAGAAGAGACAGATGTTGATAATTCATAAGAAAAATGAAAAGAAATGTTAAAAACTTATGAAGTCGGTTGAGATTGTGTTTTAAAAGTGCTATAATCGAGCCTATCAAAAAATGAGCGTTAAATGAAAATAGCGCAGAAGTAGCAAGTGCTGTATCGGTTTGATGAAAAGCGGAGGAGTGTCAAGATATGAAATGGAAGACAAAGTTCATAGAGACAATGAAAAGATATAAGCATGCATGGGTGTTTTTATACGCGTTAATCTATATGCCGTGGTTTTTGTTTCTTGAGAAACATGTGACGATGAATTATCATGTGGTGCAGACAGCATTAGATGAAGAGATTCCTTTTATTGAATATTTTATTGTACCGTATATGTTATGGTTTGTATTTATCGCAGCTACATTTTTATACTTTTTCGTTACAGATGTACAGGGATTTTACAAACTGGCGAAGATTTCGTTTGCAGGAATGACAATTTTCCTTATTATTTGTTCCGTATTTCCGAATGGTCAGGATTTACGACCGGTTGTGTTTGAGCGGGATAATATTTTTGTAGATGCAGTTCGAATGCTGTATCGGACAGATACTTGTACGAATGTATTTCCAAGTCTTCATGTGTTTAATACTCTGTGCGCATGTATTGCAATCCATAAGAGTCAGGCACTTAAGAAACACAAAGCTGTTTGTATTGGAGCATATGTGCTTGGAGCGTTGATCATAATGGCGACTATGTTCTTGAAGCAGCATTCTGTACTTGATGTGACAGGAGCATTTATTATGGCTTATCTGTTGTATCAGTGGGTATATGCAGAAGAGACGAAGAAAGTTCCGGGATATTCAAAGCGTCCGGTATTTCAGAATAAGTAAGAGTTAGAAAAAGGAATTACAGGAAGTGCTTTTGGCTGATGAGGTCAAGGGCACTTTTTTTCGTATATTAGGAAAAGTCCTTTCCTAATATACAGAAGTTTCTATAGAAAAGCATCTGGGGAAATGTTATAATAAAAGCCAGTGAATTACTGTGGGCAGATTAGCCTGACAGTTACGAATAAAGTATTACATGAGATTTAGGAGGACTAGAGCATGAAGAAGGTTATGCTTACTGGTGACAGACCGACAGGAAGATTACACGTAGGACATTATGTGGGTTCCCTGCGTCGTCGTGTTGAATTACAGAATACAGGAGATTTTGATGACATTTTTATTATGATCGCAGATGCACAGGCATTGACTGATAATGCTGATAACCCGGAAAAGGTACGTCAGAATATTATCGAAGTAGCATTAGACTACATGGCTTGTGGATTGGATCCGGAGAAGTCTACTCTGTTTATCCAGTCACAGGTACCGGAACTGACAGAGTTATCATTCTATTACATGAATCTTGTGACAGTCTCAAGACTGCAGAGAAATCCTACTGTAAAGAATGAGATCAAGATGAGAAATTTTGAGGCAAGTATCCCGGTTGGATTCTTCACATATCCGATCAGTCAGGCAGCAGATATTACAGCATTCAAGGCTACTGTTGTACCGGTAGGAGAAGATCAGCTCCCGATGCTTGAGCAGACAAAGGAGATTGTACACAAATTTAATTCCGTTTATGGAGATACCCTGATCGATCCGAAGATTCTTCTTCCGGAGAATGAAGCATGCCTTCGTCTCCCGGGAATTGACGGTAAGGCGAAGATGAGTAAGTCTCTGGGCAACTGTATTTATCTGTCAGAGGAATCAGAAGATATTAAGAAGAAAGTATTCAGCATGTTTACTGATCCGAATCATATCCGTGTGGAAGATCCGGGAAGTCTGGAAGGAAATACTGTATTCACATATCTGGATGCATTCTGTAAACCAGAGTATTTTGCGGAATTCCTGCCAGAATATCAGAATCTGGATGAGCTGAAAGCACATTATCAGAGAGGCGGACTTGGAGATATGAAAGTGAAGAGATTCCTGAACAATGTTCTTCAGGCAGAACTGGAGCCAATCCGCAACAGAAGAAAAGAACTTCAGAAAGACATTCCTGCAATCTACGAGATTCTTAAAAAGGGAAGCGAGAAGGCAGAGGCTGTTGCAGCACAGACATTGAAGGAAGTAAAAGATGCTATGAAGATCAATTATTTTGATGACAAGGCACTGATTGAGGCGCAGGCAGAGAGATTTTCAAAATAGAGTGTTGTTGGAATAGTTATAATGTAGTTTTGAATCAGGACAGGCGGTGCAAATTTGAGTTTGCTTATATGTGAACTTGAATCTGGCACCGCCTTTGCTTGGTTTTGGGTAAACTTTTTGGGCGTCTGTTCGGAGAGGATCCTTTGAAGTGAGATTTTCCAAAGATACAAAAAGACTGTAAGGAAATTTCCTTACAGTCTCTATAGCGTGCGATAGAAGATTCGAACTCCCGGCCTTCTGATCCGTAGTCAGACGCTCTATCCAGCTGAGCTAATCGCACATTTTGTTGTTTGCTCTGTTGTATCGCTCACAACAAAAAAGATTATATAACGGATATTGGAAAATGTCAACACTAATTTTGAACTTTTTTTCGAAAAAAATTTATGCAACCGCTCAAAGAGGAAAATCGATCGATGGGAGCCGCGCTGAACCTTGACCTTATCGCACCACGTCATACGCAAAAAAATGGCGCGCACATCCCCCGACAAGTCTTTCTGAGAAGGCCATGCATATGGTAAGGTAAGTTGGTATCAACCATTCTTAGACACCGTCACATCGATCGGAGCGAAGCATAGCACCGGCAAGAACATTCAGCCCTTCTCGGCTTCAACCGATGATGTTTGCCTGGGCGTTCGTCATCGCGTTCACCTGTACGGTCGCAACGACCACGTATCCCGGATCCTCGCGGGCTTTCGCCGACGAGTTCGCCACGTTCGGCAAGCGCGTCGTGACCGTCGCCTACTTCGAAGACGGCGACTATATGTCCACCGACGAAGAAGGGCGCTACGTTGGGTACAACATCGAGTATCTCAACGAAATCGCACGCTACGCCGACTGGACATACGAATACGTCAAGTACCCTAGTTGGGAAGAGGCCTGTGCCGCGCTTGAAGCGAGCAAGGTGGATCTGCTTCCCATGGTGTACTACACCGAAGACCGAGAGAGGCGGATGATCTTCTCGGCATCATCGCTCTGCGAGATTTCCACCACGCTCAACGTGAGGCTCGACGACACGCGTTACGCCTACGAGGACTTCAAAACGTTTTCCGGCATGCGCGTGGGGGTAATCGCGAACAGCCAGGACGCCGAAGCGTTCGCACAATACAGCGAGAAGAACGGCTTTTCGGCGGATATCGTGGCCTACAGCGTTACCGGAGACCTGCTGAAAGCGCTCGACGAAGGAGCGGTGGATGCCATTGCCATCACGTATCTCGGGACGAATTCGCGCTTCCGAACCGTAGCTCAGTTCGCCCCCGAGCCTTTGTACATCGCCCTCTCGCCCGAACGCACCGACATAGCCGATGAGCTCGACAGCGCGATGAGCCGCCTCAAGCTGCGCGACCCCGACTTCGCCACGTTGCTGTACGACCGCTACTTCAGCATCAACACCGACCAGGATCCCGTCTTCACCGAAGACGAGTACGCCTATCTGGCGTCGGCTCCCACCCTGCGCGTGGCCTACGATTCGTATCGCGCGCCGCTTTCCTACACCGACCCCGAAACCGGCGCGTTCGCCGGCGCGGTCGCATTGCTGTTCGAAGACATCGCGCAGATCACCGGGCTGAAGTTCGAATTCGTGGCTGCGGACTGCCACGACGAGGCCGTCCGCCTCGTCGAACGCGGCGACGCCGACATCGTGTACGACGTCGATCGAGAATCCGACCCCCAGGCGATCAAAAGCCTCGACACCACCGGCCCCTATCTGCGCGACCCCATGGCCCTTGTCGCAGGACCGAATCCTTCCGGTTCGCGCGTCGCGCTGCCAAGCGGCTTCTCGCTCGCCGCGAGCACGGCGTACTCTTCGTACGCCGAATACGACATCGTGTACTGCGACACCCCGAAAGATTGCTTCGATGCAGTGCTTGAAGGCAAAGCCGATATCGCCTTTGCCGATACCCACGTGGCGAACTACTTGCTGGCGGAACCCCAATACGAGAGCCTGAGCGTCACCACCATCACCTCCTTCTTCAACAGCATGAGCATCGGCGTGAGCCGCAACGCCGACCGACGACTGGTGAGCATCCTCGACCGCTGCGTGCAGTACACCGCCGAAAGCAAGATGACCACCTGGCTTTCGCAAAGCAGCCTCGCCGTACATCCCATCAGCCCTTTCGACTTCTTGCGCCAGTATCCGGTGCAATTCATGGCCGGCATCGTCGCACTGCTCGGCTCCGTGCTCGGCGTTGCCCTGTACGTCAGCCATGTGAAGCTTCGCGCGGCGCGGCGAGTGGAGGACTTCTCGTTCACCGATCCGCTGACCGAAGGCTGGAGTCTCGCCCGCTTCCGCTCCGAGGTGGGCGCTCAGATGGCGAACGCCCGCGATGGCGCTTACGCCATCGTGTACCTCGACGTAAAGAGCTTTAAAGGCTTCAACGCAGCATTCGGCTACGCCACGGGCGATCGCGTGCTGCTCGACCTCAACGGCACGCTGGCCGGCATGAAAGCAGCCGACGAACGATACGCGCACGTCATCGCAGACGAATTCGTGCTGTTGGTTCGCTGGAGAGGCTGGGACGCGCTGCTGGAGCACTTCGATGAACTGGACCGTCGCTTCAACAGCACCGAAACGCTTACCGAGCTATCGCACCGGCTCATGCTGCAGGCCGGCGTCTGCATCATCGAGCGCAGCGCCGAAACGCCGCGCATCGACGTGCAAACCATCATCGAGTTCGTGGACGCCGCACGCTACGCCCGGGACAGCATTGGGGAGGCCTCGCGCAGCACCGCAGCATTATACTCGGCGAGCATGAAGGATCGCGACATCGCCGAACGCGCGCTGGTGGCCGCCGCGCACGACGCGCTCGAGCGCGGGGAGTTCACGGCCTATTACCAGCCGAAGGTGGAAATAGCGACGAACCGCCTCGTGGGCTTCGAAGCGCTCGTTCGTTGGGAATCGCCTGAACGCGGCCTCGTGCCGCCCGACGAGTTCATTCCCCTGTTCGAGCGCACCGGCCTGGTCGTCGACTTGGACTTGCAGGTATTTCGCCTCGTCTGCGCCCGTATCCGGGAGCAGCTGGACGCGGGAGAACACCCGCTCGTCATCGCCTGCAACTTCTCGCGCTTGCACATGCAAAACGACGCGTTCCCTGAAACGGTGAAGAGCATCGTCGACGGATTCGGCGTGCCCATCGAGCTGCTGGAGCTCGAACTGACCGAGAACATCGTCATGGAAGACCTCGAACGCGCCGAACGGCTGTGCCGCCGTTTAAAAGGATCTGGGCTTCCGCATCGCCATTGACGACTTCGGCAGCGGGTACTCGTCGCTGGGCACGCTGCAGAACCTGCCGATCGACGTGCTGAAGCTCGACCGCAGCTTCCTCATGAGCAGCGAGAGCGGCGAGCGCTGCAAGGCCATCCTGGACGGCGTGGTGTCCATCGCCGACAAGCTGGCCGTGAACGTGGTGGTGGAAGGCGTGGAAACGCGCGATCAGGCGTCCATGCTCGTGCGCATGGACGATCGCATCATCGCGCAGGGGTTCCTCTACTCGCGCCCCGTCCCCGGGACGTCTCGGACGCGCAGTTCGCCGTCGGCTTCATCGAGCCGAACGAACGCCCGTAGCGGCCACGCGGTTGCCGGAACGAGAAACGGGGGACGGCCGTTCACGCGGCCGCCCCGTCGTCGTTACGCTTTTTCAGATGCGTAGAATACCGCTTGGTCGAACACGTCGGTCACCGACTTGCCGTCGATGAAGGGAGCGTCAAGAACTCGCTCACCGTCGGCACCAGCTCGCTCGCGTCGACGTAATGTCCCTTTTGCGTTGAGCTTCGCGGTGTCCTGCGCGCGCCAGTATCGATCGTTGACGTCGGTCAGGTAGTACGTCTCGCTGCCGATCTCCATGTACACGGAGTGCTTCGCGTGCAGGTAGTTCGGCAGCTCGTCGAAGGATACGTCGAGCGCCTCCGCTGCTTTCGTTCCCATAACGGCCCCTTTCGTCCGAAAAATCACCTTGGCGCTATCATAGCAAGTAACTGTCAGCGGTTTCATCGGAAAATGGGAGAATCGGTCAGCCGGTTTTGCCGGAGAAGAAGCCTTCTGCGGACGCACCGCCCCGCCAAGCCGCACCTTTTCACCACGAGCATGCTGCAGGATCGCTAGTTCTGCCGCACGAGCTTCCGCATCGAGCCGATGGGGGCGAACGTCAGGATGGCTCCGACCACGCACAGCAAGAACACGACAGCCGCCGTGAACGCCGACGCGCCCGACACGTTCACGCCCACGCCGATGAGCGCCCACAGGAACACGAGCTGGAACGCCATGTCGTCGTAGGCCTTGCGCATCACGTAACCGAACGCCAGCACGCCCGCCGTCAAGAGGATGGTGAACAACCCGTTGAAGAACGGGATGCCGCCGTCCAGCGCGCGCGTGACGAGGATGGCCATGTTGGCCAGCGTGGCCACCGTGACCCACGCGGTGTAGATGGACACGGGCACCCGTCCCGAGGCGGTCTTCATCGTGCGGCGCACGTTCAGGTACAGCGCCGCCAGCACCAGCCACTCGGCCAGGATGACGATGAACGACACGGCCACCAGCTCGAAGTGCCACAGGGCAAGCCACAGCACGTTGAGGGCGCAGCTTGCGATGAACAGGATGGACGTCATGGTG
>ENA-OQHD01000444-OQHD01000444.1-human-gut-metagenome-genome-assembly--contig:-NODE-444-length-15157-cov-4.660878_pt1 | contig 15157 bp, 12 predicted proteins | sample MGYA00242560_ERZ504711 | MGnify/ENA primary metagenome ERZ504711 (study PRJEB26092, sample SAMD00036198) | human gut metagenome | host: Homo sapiens | study: EMG produced TPA metagenomics assembly of... | reverse complement strand
GCTGTCCTTAGTACGAGAGGACCGGGATGGACTGGCCGCTGGTGTATCTGTTGCATACCAAGTGCATGGCAGAGTAGCCAAGCCGGGACGGGATAAACGCTGAAGGCATCTAAGCGTGAAGCCCCCCATCAAGATGAGATATCCCTACGTAAGTAGTAAGACCCCTTGAAGACGACGAGGTAGATAGGTCAGAGGTGGAAGTGCAGTAATGCATGGAGCTGACTGATACTAATCGGTCGAGGGCATGACCAAGCAAGGTGATAGGTAGGATGAAAGAAATATTTCTTGTATGCAGTTTTGAAGGTATATATAAAAGGTAAAAAGGCAATCAACATATGTTGGTTGCTTTTTAATTGTTATTATACTGAAAATGTGCTAAAATTAACGAGAAATACGGCCGGACTCATGACCGTAAAGATCATAATTTATTTTTTTGAAGGAGGAATCTAATATTATGATTACCTGGAACAACTTAGATACCCTTGCATCATTCAAAGAACTTGAAAAAGTTGAGCGAGTAAATCTTGTAGAAGCAATGACAGGAGAAAGCGGAGCAGAACGAGTAAAGAATTACAGTGTTCCGATGGCAGAAGGACTTACTTATAACTATGCTGCAAAGCAGGTTGACGATAAAGTACTGGCAGCACTTGCAAAATTAGCAGATGAAGCACAGCTGGCAGAGAAATTTGAAGCACTTTACAACGGAGAAGTGATCAACACAGGAGAGAAACGTCTGGTACTTCATCACATGACACGTGGACAGCTTGGAGAAGCTGTAGAGGCTGACGGAGTGGACAAGCGTACATTCTATACAGAACAGCAGGCTAAGATCGCAGATTTTGCAAATAAAGTACATACAGGAGAGATCACAAACGGAGCAGGTGAGAAGTTTACAACTGTTGTACAGATTGGTATCGGTGGAAGCGACCTCGGACCTCGTGCAATGTATCTTGCACTTGAGAACTGGGCTAAGAAGAATGACACATTCAAGATGGAAGCCAAATTCATCAGTAACGTAGACCCTGATGATGCGGCAGCTGTACTTAATTCTATCGATGTTGCACATTCTATCTTCGTACTGGTATCAAAATCAGGAACAACACTTGAGACATTAACCAATGAATCATTTGTAAAAGATGCACTGAAGAATGCGGAACTGGATGCTTCTAAGCACATGATTGCTGTTACAAGTGAGACATCTCCGCTGGCTAAGAGTGACGATTATCTTGCAGCATTCTTCATGGATGACTATATCGGAGGACGTTATTCTTCTACATCTGCAGTTGGAGGCGCTGTATTATCTCTGGCATTCGGACCGGAAGTATTTGCACAGTTCCTTGATGGTGCTGCAGCAGAAGATGCACTTTCTAAGAACAAAGATGTATTCAAGAACCCTGCAATGCTGGATGCACTGATTGGTGTATATGAGAGAAATGTATTAGGATATCCAAGTACGGCCGTACTTCCATATTCCCAGGCACTGAGCCGTTTCCCTGCACATTTACAGCAGTTAGATATGGAATCTAACGGTAAATCTGTCAACCGTTTCGGTGAGCCGGTTAACTATCCTACAGGACCGGTCATCTTCGGAGAGCCTGGAACAAACGGACAGCACTCATTCTATCAGTTACTGCATCAGGGAACGGATATCGTGCCGTTACAGTTCGTTGGATACAAGAACAGCCAGATGGAAACAGATGTTGTAATCCAGGACAGCACAAGCCAGCAGAAACTTTGTGCAAACGTAGCTGCCCAGATCGTTGCATTTGCATGTGGTAAATCCGATGAGAACCGTAATAAGAATTTCGAAGGCGGACGTCCATCAAGCATCATTATCGGAGAGCAGGTAAATCCGGGATCTCTCGGTGCACTTCTTGCACACTTTGAGAATAAAGTTATGTTCCAGGGATTTGTATGGAATGTGAACAGCTTTGACCAGGAAGGTGTACAGCTTGGTAAAGTACTTGCAAAACGTGTACTTGCACACGAGACAGATGGTGCACTGAAGGTGTTCAGTGATCTGTTGAATATCTAATAAATTAAAGAAGCAATCACTTGTTAGTGTGATTGAATAGTGGTATGATAGTGCTGTTAGGCAGAAATGTCTGTTTGACAGCACTAATTTTTTTGATGAAAGGAAAATAAAGACGTGACCTATAAAGAAGCGAGGGTATATTTGGACGAGATGTCGAAATACGGAAGTGTACTTGGCTTAGATACGATTCGAGGTCTGTTGCGTGAACTTGGGAAACCCCAGGATGATCTGAAGTTCATACATATTGCAGGAACGAATGGAAAAGGATCTGTGCTTGCATACACTTCAATGATATTAAGTAAGGCAGGATACAAAACCGGGCGATATGTTTCACCGACAGTCATTTCTTATCTGGAGAAGATACAGATAGATGGGAAATGGATCTCTGAATCAGAATTTGCAGAGATCATGGAAGAGATAAAAGAAGCAATTGACCGGCTTGTATGTAAAGGAGAACCTGTTCCGACAGTGTTTGAAGTAGAGACGGCGATGGCATTTTTTGTATTTTAAGAAACAAAAATGTGATCTGGTTGTATTGGAAACCGGTCTCGGCGGAGAGACAGATGCGACGAATGTAATTAAGAATACAGTTTGCGCAGTATTTGCAACGATCAGTGTTGATCATCTGGGGGTGATCGGAGATACCCTGGAAGAGATCGCACAGACGAAATCCGGGATCATCAAACCGGGATGTATGGTAGTGTCAGCAAGACAGCAGGAGAATGTCAGACTGATCCTGCGAAAGAAAGCAGAGAGTCTGAACTGTATATACACAGAAGCAGAGCCGGAACAGATGAGTATCGAAAAAGAAGATTATAAAGGACTTACATTTTCATATAAAAAATTATGCGCATATGCAGAACCACATTGCAGGAGAGTGCCAGAGAGAAAATCTTTCTGTGGCACTGGAAGTAATTGAAAGCCTCAGGAAGCTGGGATATCAGATTGAGGAAGGAGCAGTGAGGGACGGCCTTGATGCAACGAGATGGGCGGGACGTTTTACTTGTCTGTCTGAAGATCCGGTTGTGATCGTAGATGGTGCGCATAATGAAGATGCGGCGAAGAAGCTTAAGACATCCATTGAACGGTATTTTACGGGAGAGGAACTTATCCTGATCATGGGTGTATTTAAAGATAAAGAATATGAGAAGATCGTACAGATTCTGTGTCCGTCAGCAAAGCGGGTGTATACGGTAAATCTGCCGAATAAGGAACGTACACTGCCGGCAGAGAAGCTTGCAGAATGTGTAAGAGACTGTATGACAGAACAGATGAGCGTGTACGCAGAAAAGAGTATTGGAGATGCTGTTGCAAAAGCGTATACTTATGCAACAGAAGACAGTGGGAAACGTGCGGTGATCGCATGTGGTTCATTGTCATATCTAAGTGAAGTAATCCGGTGTATGGAAGGATGCGTACAGAATCCGCAGAGAAAGGAAAGAATATGATAGATCATGAGAAGATAGAACAGGCAGTGCGGCTGCTTCTGGAAGGAATGGGAGAAGATGTGAACCGGGAAGGACTGATTGATACACCGGACCGGATCGCAAGAATGTATGAAGAGATATATGGAGGTATGGATGAGGATGCAGGAAAACATCTTTCTAAGACATTTACCGTTGAAAGTCATGAGATGGTAATAGAGAAAGATATTACATTCTATTCGACATGTGAGCATCACCTTCTGCCATTTTATGGGAAAGCACATATTGCTTATATTCCGGATGGGAAAGTTGTAGGATTAAGCAAACTTGCCCGTACCGTGGAGGTATTCGCAAGAAGACTGCAGCTTCAGGAACAGCTTACCGGACAGATTGCTGATGCTTTGATGGAGTATATGCAGCCGAAAGGGGCTATCGTTATGATCGAAGCAGAGCATATGTGTATGACAATGCGTGGGATCAAGAAGCCGGGAAGCCAGACTGTGACAATTGCAAGACGCGGTGTATTTGAGACAGATCCGGTACTGGAAGAGAGATTTTTCCCGGATGCTTGGACGATAAAAATGAAAGAGATACAGATGTAGATGAAAAGAGTAACAGAAAGACAAAAGGGATGCCCCGTCTGAATGCGGTGGTGAATCATGAAGTGTATCAGACATACTATAAGCGTATCTGTGAATGTGAGACGGATAGGGTATTCTGTTGTCATCAGATGAACCATCTTCTGGATGTGGCAAGAATTGCTTACATTAAGAATCTGGAAGAAGGACTTGGATTCGATAAGGAACTGATCTACGTAGCGGCGGTGCTGCATGATATTGGCAAATCTTTTCAGTACAGACAGCAGATTCCGCATGAGATCGCAGGAGAGAGAATAGCAAGGCGGATATTGGATTCTCTTCCGACTGGTTTTACATTTACGGATGAAGAAAAAGCACTGATCTGTCTGGCAGTCAGGGGACACCGCAGACGGCATGAGCATATGAAGCCGATAGAGGAACTGTTCTATGAAAGTGATAAACGTTCCAGAATGTGTCTTTCCTGCATGGCAGAGAAGAAGTGTAACTGGAATGAAGAAGAGAAAAATATGGAGATAATAATATGATCATAGGTGGAAAGAATTTTGATACAGCAAATCATACATACATTATGGGAATCCTGAATGTGACGCCGGATTCCTTTTCCGATGGAGGAAAGTTTAACGGAATGGATGCGGCAATTGCACATGCACACCAGATGGTTGAAGAAGGCGTGGATATCATTGACGTAGGTGGGGAATCTACGCGTCCGGGACATATCCAGATCACGGATGAAGAAGAGATTGCAAGAGTGACGCCAATTATTGAAGTGCTTAAGAAAGAATTTGATGTACCGGTGTCGATCGATACCTACAAAAGCCATGTCGCAGAGGCTGCACTTCAGGCAGGTGCAGATCTTGTCAATGACATCTGGGGATTAAAATATGACAAGAAGATGGCAAGTGTGATCGCAAAGTATCAGGCTGCATGCTGTCTGATGCATAATCGGGAAAAGGCGGAATATCAGGACTTTCTGAAAGATTTCATGGATGATATGAAAGAATGTGTAAGACTTGCAAAAGCAGCAGGCATTGAGGATGACAAGATCATCCTTGACCCTGGTGTCGGATTTGGAAAGACTTATGAGATGAACCTGGAGATTATCGATAAGATGGAGATATTAAATGAACTTGGATATCCGGTATTGCTCGGAACATCACGAAAATCCGTAATCGGACTGACGCTGGATCTTCCGGTGACGCAGCGGGAAGAAGGTACGATGGTTACGACCGTATATGGGGTACAGAAGGGATGTGCATTCGTACGCGTCCATGATGTAGAGAAAAATAAGAGAGCCATTCAGATGACGAAAGCAATCATGCGGGGACACGAAGTATAGAAAGAGTGAGAAATGAGATGAAACCGGACAAGATAAAGATAGAAGATCTGGAAGTATTTGCCAATCATGGTGTGTTTCCGGAGGAAAATGTACTGGGGCAGAAATTTGTGGTGTCTGCGGTTATGTATACGGATACCAGACGGGCAGGACTGACAGATGAGCTGACTGCATCTATCCATTATGGAGAAGCAAGTGCATTTATCACAGAGTATTTGAAAAGTCATACGTTTAAGCTTCTGGAGAAGGTTGCGGAAGGACTGGCAGAGGAGATGCTGGTGCGTATAGCAGGTCTTCAGAAGGTGCAGATTGAGATCAAGAAACCGTGGGCACCGGTCGGACTGCCGCTTAAGACGGTCAGTGTAGAGATTGAGCGTGAATGGCATACGGCATATATTGCGCTCGGATCGAATATGGGGGATAGCAGAAGCATTTTGGAAGCCGCGGTACAGGCGCTGGATGAGATGAAGAATACAAAGGTGGAGAAGGTATCGACATTTATCACGACACCTCCGTACGGAGTGACGGATCAGCCGGATTTCTTAAACGGTTGTCTGAAGCTTTCGACATTATTATATCCGGAAGAGTTATTAAAAGAGCTGAACCGAATTGAAAAAGAGGCAGGAAGAGAACGAATCATACATTGGGGACCGAGAACACTGGATTTGGATATTATATTCTATGACGATCTGGTTGCAGAGACGGATGCTTTATGCATTCCACATGTGGAGATGCATAAGAGAGCGTTTGTACTGGAGCCTTTGCATGAGATTGCACCTTATAAACGTCATCCGGTGTATGGGAAGACGGTCAGAGAGATGCTGGAAGACCTTCGGAAATAGAATGACAGAGCATGAACAGGACAGTAAATTTACAAAAAATAAAAGACAAGATGGGGAAAACAAGATGGATATTCAGGAGTGGATTATATTTGCAATCGAACTGATCGGAACAGTAGCGTTCTCAGCATCGGGGGCAATGGTTGGAATTGAGTGCAGCATGGATATATTCGGAGTGATCGTGCTTGGTGTGTCAACGGCAGTTGGCGGAGGTATGGTTCGTGATGTTATACTTGGGAAGGTGCCATCGGCACTTCTGCATCCGGTATATGTGATCTATGCCGTACTTGCTGCGGTGCTTGTGTTCTGTATTATATATTTCCGCAGGAAATATCTGCAGGATGGTTTTGGTGAGGTCTATGATAAACTTATGCTGGCAATGGATTCTGTAGGACTTGGAATCTTTTCGGCGATGGGAGTGACAAAAGGTATCAGCTGCGGCTATATCGATAATACATTTCTGCTGGTCTTCCTTGGTACAATGACGGGAGTCGGAGGAGGACTCTTGCGTGATACGATGGCAGGAGTTGCGCCGTATATATTTGTGAAACATATTTATGCATGCGCATCCATTGCGGGGGCGTGGATATGTGTGATCATATACAGAAGTTACGGAGAACTTCCGGCGATGGTGGTGTCATCACTGATCGTTATGCTGATACGTTTTCTTGCGGCTCATTATAGATGGAATCTTCCAAGGATCGGAGAGTAAAAATCCGGGAAGGCAAGGAGTATTTTGCAAGATGAGATGGAAAAAATATGCAAAATTATGAAAAATTATACTTGACATTTGAAATGACAGGTTTATAATAAGGACTTGTAAAAAACACATATAGTTCACCGAAATTCGTTGATGAGAACAATGCCGTATCTATCGTTATTTCACAGAGAGCCTGCGGTTGGTGGAAGCAGGTAATAAGCAGATAAGGATATCCTCTCTAAGAAGCGGGTTGAAAGCAATATCAAAGTAAACCTCGCCGGTATCCCCCGTTACAGGGAGCATGTATGATGGTACGTGAATGAGAGCTGTAGAAAGATTCTACAGAATTAGGGTGGTAACGCGGATAGATTTCGTCCCTTTTCAGAGTATATTCTGGAAAGGGAATTTTTTTGGTGGACAGTGATTGCTTAAAGGAGGAGAAGAGTAATGAAAGCATTACAAAAAGCAAGCAAATTTTTATCAGACTACACATCAATTGTTGTAATCGCAATCGCAGTGGTTACATTTTTCCTTCCGTCTATGATGGGCTGGGTAAATCTGGCACTGTTCACAGACATGGTATCGAACAAGTTCACATGTCAGTCTATTATCATTGGTATTATCATGTTCAGTATGGGACTGACACTTACAACGGAAGACTTTAAGATTCTTGCACAGCGTCCGTTTGACATTTGTGTTGGTGCGGTTGCGCAGTATCTGATCATGCCATTCCTTGCATTTGCGCTTTCAAAGGTATTGAATCTGCCGGATGGAATCGCACTTGGACTGATTCTTGTAGGCTGCTGCCCGGGAGGTGTATCTTCCAATATCATGTCTTACCTGTGTGGCGGAGATGTGGCCTTTTCCGTAGGAATGACAACAGTATCCACACTGGTCTCACCGGTTATGACACCACTCATGGTATCTTTACTGGCAAGCGGTACACAGATTACGATCAAGGGACTTCCGATGTTCGTATCAATCATTGAGACTGTTATCCTTCCGGTTGGTGTTGGATTTTTATTAAATTATCTGTTGGGAAAGAATAAAACATTCCGGGAACTTCAGAAAGTTATGCCGGGAGTTGCTGTTCTCGGACTTGCATGTGTTGTCGGCGGTGTGGTATCTTCACAGGGAGCCAAGTTCTTCCAGTCAGGTGTTGTGATCTTCGTAGCAGTATTACTGCACAACGGGCTTGGATATCTGCTTGGATATGGAGCAGGAAAACTGGTTGGTATGAATACGTCAAAGAAGAGAACCATTTCTATCGAAGTGGGTATGCAGAATGCCGGACTTGCAACGAATCTTGCAACTACAACTGCCCAGTTTGCATCTACACCGGAATCTGCGATTATCTGTGCGGTATCCTGTACATGGCATTCCATCTCAGGAACACTGTTAGCCGGATTATTTGCAATGCATGACAAACGAAAAGAAAAAGTTGCCGGAAATGCAGAGGCAGCAACACATTAAGCTTCTCTCGGAATGTGTGAAGCAATAAATTATAGAATAGAAACAAAAAGAAACAACACGGGATGTGCTGTTTCTTTTTTAGTGTGCGCTAATATGGATAAAGATTATCAACGAAATCAAAAAAATAATTTAAATAAAATATTGACTACTAGTCATTTTTGATTATAATAATAAATGCATGAAGAAAATAAGAGGAGATGGAAAGAATGGTCAAAGTTGGCAAATGGATTGCCCGACACAGAATACTGGTGCTGCTTATAGGAGTCTTATTAATTGTTCCGTCAATAATCGGCATCGCAAAAACAAAAGTAAATTATGACTTGCTGAGTTACCTGCCGGATCACCTGGAGACGGTAAAAGGACAGGATATCCTGGTAGATGAATTTGGAATGGGTGCATTCTCCATGGTCGCAGTCGAGAATATGGATATGAAGGATGTACAGAAACTGGAAAAGGAATTTGAAAAGTGCCGCACGTCCAGGATGTACTCTGGTATGACGATGTGGCAGATATCAGTCTTCCGACAGAGATGATTCCAAAGATATAAGAAAAGCATTTATCAATGGAGATGCAACGATGATGCTGGTATTATTTGATGATACGACATCATCTGATAATTCCATGGAGGCACTGACACAGCTTCGTAAGATCGCAAATAAGCAGTGCTTTATCAGTGGTATGACGGGTATCGTTACAGATATTAAGAATATCGCAATGAAAGAACTTCCGATCTATGTAGTGATCGCGGCACTGTTAAGCCTGGTCGTACTGGAGATTACATCGGGATCATTTGTAGTTCCGTTTTTATTCCTGCTAAGTATAGGGCTTGCGATTTTATACAACCTGGGAAGTAATATTATATTCGGTGAAACGTCTTATATTACGCAGGCACTGACAGCAGTATTACAACTTGGCGTAACGATGGATTATTCCATCTTCCTTCTGAATAGTTATGAAGAGAATAAGAAGAGATTCCCGGGTGAGAAAGACAGAGCTATGGGGCATGCGATCGCCAATACATTTAAGTCGGTTGTCGGAAGTTCCGTAACTACTGTGGCCGGATTCATCGCACTTTGTGTTATGACATTCGCACTCGGACGTGACCTTGGTATCGTAATGGCAAAAGGAGTTGTGATCGGCGTTATCTGTTGTGTAACGATCCTGCCGGCACTGATCCTTGTATTTGATAAACCAATCGAGAAGACAAGACACAAATTGCTGTTAAGTAATATGGATCGTCCATCAGCCTTTATCACAAAGCACTATAAAGTATGGATTGCGGCATTCCTTATACTTTTACTTCCGGCAATTTATGGAAATAACCATACAAAGATTTACTACAATATTGCAGATTCACTTCCGGCAACATTGAACAGTAATGTATCAATTGCAAAAGTAAAGGATGACTTTGGGGCAAGCAACATGCATATTATCATGATGGATAAGAACATGGATGCAAAGGAAAAACAGCAGATGCTGAATAAGGTCGATAAAGTAAAAGGCGTGAAATGGACCATCAGTATGAGTTCACTTATCGGGCCAAGTGTACCGGATTCCATAATTCCAAAGGATGTCCGGAAGATGCTGCAGAGTAAAGATTATGAACTGGCATTTGTAAGTACAGAATACGAATCTGCAACGGATCAGGTCAATACACAGATTAAAAAGATTGATAAGATTGTAAAATCATATGATAAGACGGGAATGGTCATCGGAGAAGCGCCTCTGATGAAAGATCTGCAGGATGTCACGGATGTCGATCTTGTTAATGTTAATATTATCTCTATCGCAGCGATATTTGTGATCATTCTGATTATTTTCAAATCGATTTCACTGCCGGTTATTCTGGTGGCAGTTATCGAATTTGCAATTATGATCAATATGGCGATCCCGTATTATCAGGGAATCAGCCTTCCGTTTGTGGCAAGTATCGTGATCGGTGCCATTCAGTTAGGTGCAACTGTTGACTATGCGATCCTGATGACAACGAGATATCAAAAAGAACGAAGCCTTGGAAAAGATAAGATGGAAGCAATCAGCATTGCGCATAAAACAAGCATGCCGTCCATTATCAGCAGCGGACTTAGTTTCTTTGCAGCAACATTTGGAGTTGCCTGCTACTCACAGGTTGAGATGATCGGTTCGATCTGTACATTGCTTGCAAGAGGAGCAATTATCAGTATGATCGTAGTTCTTCTGGTATTGCCGGCAATGTTTATGATATTTGACAAATTAATCTGTAAGACATCCATCGGATTTCTTGGGAAAAAGGCAAAAGCACAGACAAATGAAGCAAAGTAACCTGTTATTAACAATCCATCATAATTAAGAAAGGAAGCAGGAATTATGAATAAGAATAGGAAAATGAAAAGAAAAGTTGCAGCATCTGTAGCAGTCGGAATGTCAGTGATGATGGGTGTAACACCGGCTTTCGCGGCAAATGGAACTTCAAACAGCGAGGTATATAAAGAAGAGACGGTATATGTGAATGCCAAAGCAAGCGGCAAGACAGATAAAGTAACGGTATCCAACTGGCTTAAGAATTCAGGAAGTGTATCCGGAGATCTGGAAGACGAGAGCACACTGAGCGATATCAAGAATGTAAAAGGTGATGAAAAATATACGTCAGACGGAGATAAACTGACCTGGGCTACAGACGGTGAGGACATCTATTATCAGGGAACGACAGATAAGAAACTTCCGGTATCAGTAAAACTGAATTATTATCTGGACGGAAAACAGATGAAGCCGTCTGAGTTAAAGGGTAAGAGCGGACATTTGAAAATTACCGTTGATTATAAGAATAATGAAAAGCAGAATGTATCGTTGGATGGAAAAGATACAGAAGTATATACACCGTTCGTGATGATGACGGGAATGATACTTCCAAATGAGACTTTCAGCAATGTAACGATTGATAACGGCAAGATTATTTCCGATGGAAATAAGAATATCGTGGTCGGATTCGGAATGCCGGGATTAAAAGACAGCCTGAACTTAAGCAGTGAAGAAAGTGACAAAGTTACGATTCCGGAAAGCTTAAGTATTGAAGCAGATGTAACAGATTTTACAATGTCTTCTACTTATACAGTTGCATTATCTGATCTGTTGGATGATATGAATATGGATGACATTGCAGATGTAGATGATCTGCAGACAGCGCTGGATGATCTGGAAGATGCGGCACTTCAGTTAGTCAGTGGTTCCGATACACTGGCAGATGGTGCAGGAACACTGGCAGATGGTGTGAACAGCTATACAGATGGTGTAGATACATTGAATGCAGGTATCCAGAAATATCTTGGTTCTAACGGAGAGTTAAGCGGCAGCGTTACAGAGTATGTGAATGGTGTGAATAAAGTTGTCAAAGGGGTTACAGGATTATACGGACGGAGTGAATACGCTGGCAGATGGTGTAAGTAGTTACGTAGACGGTGAAAAACAGCTGGCAGCAGGAGCTTCACAGCTGACACAGCTTAGTGCGGGACTGAAGCAGGTGCAGAGTGCAATCTCCCAGCTTGAGGCAGCAACGGATGGTGAGGGTGGAACCACAGAAGACCTTCAGGCAGCCTCCAAGGCTCTGGCAGCAGGAACAGCACAGATGAAAGCAGCACTTGGAACGAAAGAAGTAGAGGGTCTGATGTCTCAGGTAAATGCTATGGTAACAACCGGCAATACATTGATGGCAGAGACTAAGACATTAAGCGGAACACTTGCAAATGGTATCGAGGCACCACTTACAACAATTGCTCAGACATTAAATGGTATGCAGGAGGCTCTGGCAAATATTGATGCAGCGCAGACAGCATTAGAGAATGCATGTAAGAATATCAATGAGGTAGTTGCATCTGACAATCAGACAATTGCAACAGCTAAGACAACAGCAAAGAACAGTTCTGATGCGATCGCTGCATCTATAAGTGCACTGGAAGCGAAGTATGCAGGAATCTCAGATAAGAATTCTGAGGAAGCAAAGCAATTACAGAGTTCTATAAGTGCACTGAAGAACGCAAAAGCTTCCACAGATTCCGTACAGAATCTCAAGGAGCTATCAGGCATTGATACGTCAAAGATGCCGACAATAGATGTAGATTCCTTAAAAGCAGGTGCAGCAACGATCATGACGAATGCAGATACTTTGAAGAAGTCTTCGGGAGAGCTGGTAGCAGCACTTCCGGAATTACAGAAGCAGTTGAAGAGTATCGAAGATGCAGAAGGTGTTCTTGCACAGGCAGGACAGTTAAGTACATTAACAGGAAGTGTAGACCAGTTAAATGCAGGTATGCAGGGACTGAACAGTGCAATCGGAACACTGCACAGCAATCTGGCTGTATTGAATCATGCGACATCCGCTCAATTCCCGACAGCAATTCAGGGAATCACGGCACTGAACAAAGGATTCGCTCAGTTAAGCGGATACAATGATTCCCTGGTAAGCGGTGCAAATAAACTGAAATCCAACAGTCCGACATTAGTAGCCGGTGTCAATACACTTCAGAGTGGAACGAATCAGTTGGCAAGCGGACTGAATACATTGGGAAGCCAAATGTCTTCCGGATCTGCAACACTTGCGGCTAACAGCAGTGCGCTCAGAAGCGGAGCTTCCGAACTTCAGTCAGGGGCAAAAGAACTTGCAGAAGGCATGGCAAAATTTGACAAAGAAGGAACCAGCAAGTTAAAGAGCACAGTAGAAGATGAACTTGGTGATGTAATCGACAGAATCGATGTGCTGACATCAGAAGATTGCAAATACAATACATTCAGCGGTAAGGATAAAGCGATGGATGGTAATGTGAAATTTGTGATTGAGACGGATGCGATCGAGTAAATAATATGAATATGAAATAAAAAGAATCACAGGTGGAAGAGGATGAAGTAATATGTTTCCAGTCAATTAGACGAGGGGCATATTCCTTCATCCTCTTCCGTTTGTGATTTCCTTTTTTTAATTTTTTCAACATTCTCCATAGAGTGCTTCTGCTTATGCCAAGACGTTTGGCGGGTTTTTTCTTTATTTCCATGTTCTTCGGCAAGGACCCATTGTATGATTTGATAGTTCATTTCATCTAGTGTGGCGGACAGATTCAGTGTGGTCTGTGGGTCATTGCAGGATATTGCCGGTTCGGCATCAAGAATAGCCTTTGTGTCAGCGTAAGTGATATAAGGTGTCTGGGTGATAACAACCAATTCTTTAATAACATGATGAAGCTGATCAAGGTTTCCGGGCCACGGAAAAGAATTCATAAGATCCATGGCTTCTGCTTCAAACCCAATAATCTGTTTTCCGATAGTGATATTCATCCGATGAATATAAAGAGCTGTAATGCTTGAAAGGTCATTGATGCGTTCTCGCAAAGGAGGAAGTCGTAAGGTAAGACAACTTAGCCTGTTTTCAAGATAAGAACGACACAGAACGTCCTGCTCTTGGGAAACATTTCCAAGCGTTATAGAAAAAATCAGGCGGTTTCTTTTGAAAGCCTTGAATTGTCTATATAGGAAAACAGGTTATCCAGTTGAGTTTTTGAAAGAGAAGCCAGACTTTTTATATAGAAGGTCGCATTTGTGGCAGCAAAAGGAGATTCTATGCTATTAAGGAGTGTATTCCATTTTCTCTCGCCGATCAATTCACAGTTAATGATATACAGCGGAGCTGTATTATTGGGACTGTTTTCATACAATTGTCTGGCAATCTTATCCTTTCCCGTTCCGGTCTCGCCAATAATTAATACAGGGAAAGTATTTTTCGAATATTCCTGTATGAGAGTGGCAGTATTACCAACATGATGTGAACTGCTATATTCATTGGAATATTCCTGTGAAGTATGGTCAAGTCGGTTATAAATAGTAACCTCGGATGAATCGTCAGAAAATAAAGCCATCTGCTGCCGGATGGTAATCGCGGTATATTTTTGATTTTCATATATCAAATGCCGGTTGGTCAGGACATATATTTTATCGCGGATCTGTCGGGTGACAGTCTGATCCGGAACTTTAAGAAATGCTTTAAGATATGTATTTATCAGATTCATCAGGGCAATATTACGATCGTTATCTGTAAGACTGGAAAACCATAAATTACCTGCAGGATCATAAATCATGAATTCTCTTTCTTCATCAGAAAGAAGTGCCTGAAACAGGTCTTTTTGCTTATGGACATGTTGAGAAGAACGTACTAACTTTACCGCTTCATCGATTGCAGCATTAATACTTTCGGTACCGGATGAGATGAAAAGAGAATTCATTCCAAGTGTCTGGGCGGCTTTAGAACCGGCCATATCACATAGTGCGAGTGTACAGCCGTTTTCATATGCTTTGCGAAGTGTCGGAAGAATATCGGTTTCGCTTGTAAAAGTAAATATGTCAATGTCATATTGTAACAGATCGCAGAGAATTCGAGAACAGTTTGTTATAGATGAAAAGCCTGCGATAACAAATTTACCGGAATAATTTTCAGCCAATTTAATTGTTCTCAGAACATCATAGACAGAAATTGGAATATCTATGACCGGAAGTTCAACAGTTGATCTTATAAGTTCTGCTGTGCCGCCTCGTGAGATGATCACATCATAATTATTATGAGCCAGTTCCATTGCAATCTGTTTTCCTGTATTCAGGTCTCCAATCTGGACAGTCATTTTTATATCATCCCTTGTCTGGGCAATTGTGGAGATTGCATCGGCCATCCCTTCATATGGTGCAACGGCCAAAAATCTTTGTTTTCTGCATAAAAAGAATCCTCCTGTATAGTTTGTGC
>ENA-OQHD01000443-OQHD01000443.1-human-gut-metagenome-genome-assembly--contig:-NODE-443-length-15178-cov-3.471597_pt1 | contig 15178 bp, 15 predicted proteins | sample MGYA00242560_ERZ504711 | MGnify/ENA primary metagenome ERZ504711 (study PRJEB26092, sample SAMD00036198) | human gut metagenome | host: Homo sapiens | study: EMG produced TPA metagenomics assembly of... | reverse complement strand
CTTTGGATGCAGAAAGGAATTTTTTATGGAAATCGGCAAAAAAAATCAGGGAACTGCGGATGTGGAAAGGGCTGACGCAGGAGGAACTGGCAGATCGGAGCGAGCTGTCAAAGGGATTTATTTCCCAGCTTGAAAACGATGTGACCTCTCCCTCGATCGCCACGCTGGTTGATGTTCTTACCTGCCTTGGAACGGATCTAAAAACGTTTTTCGGCGAAGAGCAGGACAATCAGGTTGTCTTTTGCGAAGAAGATTACTTTGTAAAGACCGCTGAAGCGCAGGGCAACGAGATCGCATGGATCGTTCCGAATGCACAGAAAAACAGGATGGAGCCAATCCGGCTGACGCTGCAAAGCGGCGCGTGCACCGAGATTGATTCACCGCATGAAGGCGAGGAATTCGGCTATGTACTTTCCGGCCGTATTCTCCTTCATCTTGGAGATGAATGCCACAAAGTGAAGAAAGGGGAAAGCTTCTACTATCCCGCTTCCTGTAATCACTATCTGGAAAATCCGGGTAAAACGCCGGCCATCATTCTCTGGGTCAGTTCACCGCCTTATTTTTAGATTTTTTACACCGCGTGATTTTCACGAGAAACGGTGTTCCAAATTTCACAACCCGAAAGGAGCATATTACACATGAGTACCAAATTACTTGATCTGGTCAACATCACAAAATCGTACGACGGAGTTACCATTCTGGATGATCTGAATCTTTATATCCGTGAAAACGAATTTCTTACCCTCCTTGGCCCGAGCGGCTGCGGAAAAAAGCAACTACATTACGTATCCTCGGCGGTTTTTGAGACACCGGATGCCGGAAAGGTTTTATTTAACGGACAGGATATCACCCAGCTTCCGCCGAACAAACGCCAGCTAAACACGGTGTTCCAGAAATATGCTCTTTTCACGCATATGACAATTGCGGAAAACATTGCTTTCGGGCTGAAAATCAAAGGAAAATCCAAAGCATATATCAATGACAAAATCAAATACGCATTAAAACTTGTTAACCTTGAGGGTTACGAAAACCGCTCCCCGGCGCTTCTCTCCGGCGGCCAGCAGCAGCGAATCGCCATTGCGCGCGCGATTGTCAACGAACCGAAAGTTCTCCTTCTGGATGAGCCGCTCGGCGCACTTGACTTAAAGCTCCGCCAGGACATGCAGTACGAGTTGATCCGTCTGAAAAACGAACTTGGCATCACCTTTGTCTATGTCACCCACGATCAGGAAGAGGCGCTTACCATGTCGGACACGATCGTTGTCATGAACCAGGGATATATCCAGCAGATCGGCACACCGGAAGACATCTACAATGAGCCGCAGAACGCATTCGTTGCAGACTTCATCGGTGACAGCAACATTCTCGACGGCATCATGATTGAGGACCGTCTCGTCGAGATTCTCGGTGCGAAGTTCGAGTGCGTTGATGTCGGATTCGGCAAAAACAAACCGGTCGACGTTGTGATCCGCCCGGAGGATATTGATCTTGTGAAACCGGAGGAAGGTACCATCCGCGGACGTGTCACCCATCTGATTTTCAAAGGTGTTCACTATGAGATGGAGGTTACGGTGAACGGTTTTGAGCTTCTCGTTCACTCTACCGATCTGTTCCCGGTCGGACAGGAAGTCGGCATTCACGTCGATCCGTTCGATATCCAGATCATGAACAAACCGGAATCCGAAGATGAGGAGGCGGCAGCTGTTGAAGAGTAATAAATTAAAGAAATGGCTGGCAGCACCTTATGCCGTCTGGGCTGTTGGTTTCATCATCATCCCGCTGATCCTGATTCTCTACTATGCGTTCACCGGGGAAGAAGGCGGCTTTACCCTTTCGAATTTTGCCTACGTTGCAACGAAGGAAAACATCAAGGCACTTGGCCTGGCTCTGTGGCTCTCACTCCTTAGCACAGTACTCTGTCTTGTCCTTGCCTATCCGCTTGCCATGATTCTGGCAAACCGGAATGTCAATCAGACCAGCTTTATTGTGCTGATCTTCATTCTCCCGATGTGGATGAATTTTCTGCTCCGTACGCTTGCATGGCAGACACTGCTTGAGAAAAACGGCGTCATCAACAGCATTCTCTCGTTTTTCCATCTGCCCGGCATTTCCATCATCAATACACCGGGAGCGATCATTCTCGGTATGGTGTACAACTTCCTGCCGTTTATGGTTCTGCCGATCTACAATGTTCTGATTAAGATCGACCGTGATGTCATCAACGCAGCAAGGGACCTCGGAGCAAACAGTGTGCAGACGTTTCTGAAAGTAACGCTGCCGCTCACCACGCCGGGTATCGTAAGCGGTATTACCATGGTATTCATCCCGGCGCTTACAACCTTTGTTATTTCCGACCTGCTCGGCGGAAGCAAGATCCTTCTGATCGGAAACGTCATCGAGCAGGAGTTCAAACAGACCAACAACTGGAATGCCGGAAGTGCACTCTCCACAGTCCTGATGATTTTCATCATCCTGTCGATGGTTCTGATGAACAAATACGATAAAGACGGGGAGGGAACGGCATTTTGAGAAAGAAACTGGAAAAAATTTACATGGCGCTCATCTTTATTCTTCTGTATGCGCCGATTGTCACCCTTGTGGTGCTCTCCTTTAATGCATCAAAAACGCGTGCCAAATGGGGCGGCTTTACGCTGCACTGGTACCGTTCACTGTTTGCCAATACAGAGATCATGAACGCGCTGTATACAACGTTAATCATTGCGCTTCTTGCCTCTGCGATTGCAACCATCCTTGGAACGCTTGCGTGCATCGGCATCAACAGCATGTCCAAAAAAAAGCCGGACGCTTTTCATGGGTATTACGAACATCCCGATGCTGAACGGTGAGATCGTTATGGGAATCTCGCTGATGCTGCTCTTTATCATCTGCCGCATTCAGCTTGGATTCGGCACGATTCTGATGGCGCATATCACGTTCAATGTTCCTTATGTTATTTTGAGCGTTATGCCGAAATTAAAGCAGACGAACAAATCAACGTACGAGGCAGCCCTCGACCTTGGCGCTTCCCCTCTGTACGCGTTTTGGAAAGTCATCTTCCCGGACATCATGCCGGGTGTTGTTTCAGGCTTTCTGCTCTCCTTTACCATGTCCCTCGATGATTTCGTTATCACCTACTTCACCAAGGGACCGGGCGTTGATACGCTCTCCACAAAGATTTATGCCGAGGTCCGCAAGGGAATCAAGCCGGAGATGTACTCGCTCTCCACAATTCTTTTTGTCACCGTACTGCTTCTGCTGCTCCTTGTGAATGTGAATCCTTCTCCGAAGGAAGAAAAAGAGGAGGCAAAAGAGCGCGAGGCTATGGCGAAGAAGGGCATCCGTTTCCGCATCACGAAACGTGTGGTCTTCCGCCGGATTCTTCCGATCGCCATGGTGCTTGTCATCGGCGGCGGCGGTATTTACTACGGAAGCCAGAATGCTTCAGCCGGCGGCTCCCAGCAGCTGATTGTGTACAATTGGGGCGAATATATGGATTCTGATGTCATCGATATCTTTGAGGAAGAAACCGGTATCCACGTTGTTTACGAGGAGTATGAGACGAACGAAATCATGTATCCGAAGATCAAATCCGGTGCGATTTCCTACGATCTTGTCTGCCCGTCCGACTATATGATTCAGAAGATGATCCAGAACGATCTGCTGCAGCCGATCAACTTTGACCATATTCCGAACGCTTCCAACATTGGAGATATGTACTACGAGACTTCCGAGCAGTTCGACCCGGGCAATCTCTACTCGATCCCGTACTGCTGGGGAACAGTTGGTATTCTGTACAACAAAAAAATGGTAAGCGAGCCGATCGACTCCTGGTCTGTTCTGTGGGATACCAATTACCGCGACAGCATTCTGATGCAGGACAGCGTGCGCGATGCGTTTGCTGTTGCTTTAAAGGATCTGGGATACTCCTTAAACTCCACCAATATCAAGGAGCTGACGGAGGCGAAGGATCTGCTTGTGACACAGAAACCTCTCGTGCAGGCGTACGTTGTGGATCAGGTGCGTGACAAGATGATCGGAAATGAGGCGGCTATCGGCGTTATTTACTCCGGTGAAGCTATCTACACGAAGCGTGAAAACCCGGATCTGGAATACGTTGTTCCAAAAGAAGGCTCCAACGTCTGGATCGATTCCTGGTGCATTCCAAAAGATGCGCAGCATGTCGAGAACGCAGAGAAATTCCTGAATTTCCTCTGCCGGCCGGACATCGCACTGAAAAACTTTGAGTATATTACCTACTCTACGCCGAATGATGCGGCGCGTGAACTGATTGAGGATGACGATATCCGAAACAGTGAAATCGCCTTCCCGGATGAGGAAACGCTTGCACGGTGCGAAACCTTTACGTATCTTGGCGATGATGCCGATGAGGTTTACAACCAGCTGTGGCGTGAAGTAAAATCAAATTAAAGATCTGCTTTCGGACAAAAAAAGATCCTGGTCAGGAATTCTTAGGAAAGATTCCTGCCGGGATTTTTCTATTCTTACTGTTGCTCTCAAAAGTCTGTTTTAATCAAAATTGTGGTCAAAGCGCGGGGAAAGCGTTCCGTTTCCATGGAGCACTTCATCCAGCTTTACAAGCTCCTGCGGCGCCTCTGCAAGCGCTCTTTCGTACAGGTGGACAAGATTCCGTGTGCCCGCTTCGCATTCCTTCTGAGGCCTTCCAGGCATCACACGGCCGCCCATCGAATCATAGCAGCCGACCAGTTTCATCGCTCCAAGAAGAAGGCTTCTTACCGCACTGCTGCGGCAGATCGTGATTCTCGTCCAGAGCTTCATGCCCTTCAGGCATTCGACAATTTCTGTTTCCCCGATTTCCGGAAAACAGCGGTGGATGACCTTGTTGCCGTCGGTGTGCGGGCAGATCGGCGATGCCGGACGGTATACGAGCGGATCGAGGCCGTCCTCCAGCATGAAGTACTGGTCAAGGCTCGTCTCAATCTTTGCATGGGAAATTCCAGTGTGATCCACAAATTTCCCGATATACGGATGACACGTCGAATCGAGAAGGTAATGGCAGGCAAAGCCTAACAGATACGCTTCCATCGCCTCTGACGGGCTCTGCTGATACTTTTTCACCTCATCCTCGAACAGAACGGAAGCCGTCTGCTCATGCAGAAGCGTTCCGTAATCAGACACACGGATTTTTCGAGAACGGATGGTAATAAAAGAAGATATCCGGCCCGTGCAGTCCGATCAGATACAAATTTTTTGTTTTCTCGAATGATCTTTTTCAAATTTGCCGGAAGCTGTTCATAGACTTCTCTTCCGAACCTGTCGTGTGCGTACGTAGTAGGCATATCGGTATCTCCCTTCATTTTTTCTCCTGCCGGATCAGACATCCAGCTTGATCTGCATTTCCTCTTCCACTTCTGCGCGGAAGTCCTCCATCTTGACCGGACTGATCTCCGGCAGATTGTCGGTGGAATCGACGCCGAAGTTCCGCAGGAATTCTTCGGTCGTGCCGAACACAATCGGGCGGCCCGGCGCGTCGAGGCGGCCAAGCTCCTGCACCAGATTGTACTCCACCAGTTTGTTGACCGCGTGATCGCTCTTGACGCCGCGGATCTTGTCGATCTCCTGCTTCGTGACCGGCTGCTTGTAGGCAATGATCGAGAGAGTCTCCATCATGACGTCGGTCAGAACCGCCTTCTTCGGCTGCATGGCGATGTTGACAAGATAATCATAATATTCCTGTTTCGTGCACATCTGATACGCATTTTCAAGCTCCACGATGTGGATGCCGCGGTCTTTCGTATTATAATTTTTCCATCATATGGTTCAGAATCCTGCGGGTCGTCTCCGTGTCATGGCCGATCGCTTTTGCAATCCTTCCCAGCTCCACGGAATCTCCCATCGCAAAAAGGACTGCCTCGATGGCTGCTTCCGCCTCCTCGACCGAAGAGGGGCGTCTTGCCTCACCCAGGGCAGTTTCTTTATTCCTGTTCTGTTCTTCCATCTGTCTTGTCCTCACTGTCTGTCTCGTCTGTATACGGCACAACTACGGTGTCTTCATCCTCCAGGGATTCAATCAGGATATCCCCGAAAAGCTCCTCCTGGCTGATCCGGATTTTGCCGGTTTTCATCAGCTCCAGGATTGCAAGGAAGGTGACAATCACATGCACCTTGCCCGGCTGGGATTCCAAAAGGTCGCGGAAGCTGAAGCGGCGCTTTTTTAACAGCAAACTGCTCGACATACGTCATCTTGTCCGGCAGGCTGACCTCTTCTTTTTCGATCTTTCCGAACTTGCTTCGGATCGGGTCGATCTTGTCCTCCTGGCGCTTTAAAATCATTTTATAGATCGTATGGAGCTTCGCGAGAGAAATCTGCGAGAGAAGCTCGGAGGTGTCGACCGGCGTCCTGTACTCCAGCACTTCTCTTGGAAGCGTCGGCTCCTTGTACACGGAACGGCTCGCCTCGTTCATGCGGTCACGCAGCTCGTACGACATGTACTTGTACATTTTGTACTCTAAAAGCTGCTGCACCAGCTCGGCTCTCGGGTCCTCTTCCTCGCCTTCCTCATTCACTTCTTTCGGAAGCAGCATGCGGCATTTGATATCCAGAAGCGTCGCCGCCATGACCATGAACTCGCTCATGATGTCGAGGTCTTCCCGCTCCATCTGATGAATGTATTCCAGATACTGGTCCGTAATCTCTACAATGGGGCATATCGTAAATATCTATTTTGTTTTTGATCGATCAGGTGAAGAAGAAGGTCCAGCGGTCCTTCAAACACCGGAAGCTTTACTGGTATCGCCATGTGCTCTGTTCTCCCTTACGTTTTCCCGATATCTGTAATAATCAATTCTCTTCTGTTCCAGATGCGGACCGGAATGGTGTGTTCGCCCGTTCCTGCACTGATGATCTGGCAGGTGCCGCCCGTCAGGAACAGCCCGCGGCAGTTTTTCGAAAAAATGGCGGAAATCCGGCGCCACAAGCCCCCGGTGCGCGCCAAGGCCCACCACGCCGCCGTGATAATGGCCGGAAAGCGTCAGATCGGCTCCATATGATGCATAGGAGCTGCGGTAGGCAGGGTGATGCGCCAGCAGAATGCCGTAGCGCGCCGGATCCGGTTTTCCAAGATGGTCCGTCAGTTCCGAAACTGGCAGCGGTCCGCGGTAAAAGCGGTTGTAATAGGTGCGGTCCATGGCATAGCCGTAGATCCGGACCGGACAGCCGCTGATGGTAAGATCCGCCGTCTCATTTTCCAGATAGCAGATTCCTGCCTTTTTCAGGCGCTCCCGGAGCTTTTCATACAGATCGCCGTACTGTTCCGGATACAGCTTCAGACGGTATTCGTGGTTTCCGCAGCCATAGATTACCTGGTATTCCTCCGCAAGACGTTCCGCGAAACTCAGACCCGGGTCGAGGTTCTCCCCCGGCTTTGCCACAATCTGGTCCCCGCCGATGATGACAAGATCCGGAGCCGCCTCATCGATGACTGCCTTTAACACCGTGTTATCCGGGCCAAACTCCATATTGTGAAGATCACTGATAAACGCCAGACGAAAACCGTTTCCTTCCAGAAATTTTCCATTTGACGAAAGTTTGTAATAGGTCGTTGTAAATTTTCTCATACCGTTCATTATACTTGATTTTTCGGTGTATGACAACCCGTTTTCCCTGCTGTTTATAAGCCCAATGCCTGTTTTGCCAGCTGATCGGCTTTTTCGTTGTAGGTGACGCCGGTGTGGCCCTTTACTTTGCAGAAGCGGATCGCAACTTTGGCCAATGCCAGATCGTAAAATTCCGGTAATCGATGGTTCCCTGTTTTTTCGCCTGCCATTCTCTCGTACACCAGCTTGCGATTCCCTGGTAATCGTGATAGATGGCCAGCTCCGGAATATCATGTGTCAGGCAGTAAGCCATGGCCAGCTCTGCGCCCTTGATCTCGCCTGCCACATTCCGCATGGAGACGAGATCCGGGTCGCTGTATTCTTCTGCAAGATTCAACTCTTTTCCGTCCAGGAAGAGGACCACACCGCAGGAGAACTTTCCGAGCGCATGCTGATAGCTTCCATCCACGTATGCGACGGCGCTCCTGCCGACACCGGCGTATTCCGGGTCTTCGCATGGTTTTTCCGCCAGAATCAGGTGTTCCCAGTCCCAAGAAGAAGGATCGGGTGCTGCCGTGCTCTGTACTGCCTTTCGTTCCGGGGCAGCGAAATACGTTCCTTTTGTTTCCCGCAGCAATGGTTCCGGCATTTTACCGCCGCCCAGAAAGGCCTCTGCTTCCTCCAGACGCTCAAATCCCTTGTAAATTGCGCCAGGATAACCGTGTACCTGCGCTTTGCACGCATCCCATGTCCGGTAGATGCCCGGAACCTTTCCCTGTTTTACCGCATAGTAATTTTTGCTTTGCCATGTTTTTCTCCTTTTCGCGCATGATACTCCGGCTTTATGCCGTCCCAAGAAAAGTATTGTTTCATCGTACATCCGAACAGATCCCACATGCCGGCTCTTGCCACGTCTGCTCCATATCAAAATCGCAACGGAACCAAGTTCCTCACCGTCTGCTTTGTAAACAATTCTTCCGGCACACTCGCCTTTCTGGATAGGGGGCCTGCACCTCTTCCGGCAGTTCCATCGATTTTTCCACTTCACCAATCACCGTCCCGCCCGTCGTAAGATAGCGGAATTCTTCCGCATATTCCAGTTCTGCCGTATCCTGCTTTCCGTAAACAACCGAAAGTTCCGGCAGGGGATCGCGTTCCCGGTCTATGTAGATGCTGCAGGACGAAAACCCATACTGGAACAGTGACGCCGCATCTGCAAACCGCACCTTGTAGTCCGGTGCTCCCATCACGACTGCCAGCATTGTCAGATCATTTTTTCTTCGCCACTGCCGAGACGCAGTACTTCGCCTTCGAGGTGCTTCCTGTTTTCAGTCCCACACAGCCCTCATAGCCGCGGATCAGCTTATTTGTATTGGTGAGGGTGAATGGTTTGCTTCCCTTCTGTGTGACATGCGTAATCTCTTCCATCCAGATAGAGGAATAGTTCAGGATCTGCGGAAAGCGCTCGATCAGCTCCCGAGACATTTTCGCCACATCTGCCGCTGTCGTGTAATGGCCGTCGGAATCCGTGAGGCCGCAGCAGTCCTCAAACTTCGTGTCGTTCATGCCGAGTTCTTTTGCTTTCTGGTTCATCCGGCTGACAAACTCGCTTTCTGTCCCCGCAATATGCTCTGCCATCGCTACAGATGCATCGTTTCCCGAAGCAACGACAATACACTTGATCATCGTCTCAATGGTCTGCTTTTCGCCCTCTTCCAGAAAAACCTGGGACCCGCCCATACTTCTGGCGTGCGCACTCGTCGTCACTTCGTCGGTCAGCTGGAGCGTACCCCTTTTTCGAGCTCTTCGAAAAAATCAGCAGCAGCGTCATGAATTTTTGTGATGCTCGCCGGGCTTCGCTGTTCCGACGCAATTTTTTCTCGTACAGAACAGTTCCGGTCTGTGCCTCCATCAAAAGAACAGACGGCGAAGCCAGCCCAAGGTCCGTTGTCATCTCCGGTGCTGTCTCCTCCGTCTCTTCTGTTTTCTGTTCCGTTGTTTCGTTCTGCTGCTTGTCGGAAGATTCTCCATTCTGCTCTGCCGCAATCACTTTCAAGGGCGCTGCAAGAAGCGCCAGGATCATCAGCAGGCTCCAGACGATATTTCGTGTTCTTCTCTTCATATTCCCCCGAAACATCTGCTCTTTCTTCCCTACAGGCTATGCAGACGACCGCAGAACTATGCTGTCTGTTCCGTTTACAGCAGCGGTGCCAGAAACTTCAGCGCACCGCGGAGTGCACGGACTGCAAAATTTTTCTTTCGGCAGTAGTCCATATTGATCTGCTCACACTGTTCAAACGTGATCAGCGCATCCTCTTTTACCTGGGCAACCGCACTGCTGCCGTACATCCAGACACCGCACTCAAAATGCAGGTACATGCTCCGGTAATCCATGTTGATCGTTCCGACCGTCGCAACTTCATCATCACAGACAAAGCTCTTGGAATGGATAAAGCCTGGCGTATACTGGTAAATCTGAACGCCGGATTCCAGCAGGATCTCGTAATTGGCCTGCGTCAGAATATAGACAATCTTCTTATCCGGGATGCCCGGCGTTACAATCCGCACATCGACTCCGCGCTTTGCCGCCATGCAGAGAGCGGTCAGCGTCTCGTTGTCCGGAATCAGATACGGGGTAAAAATATAAAGATATTTTTTCGCCTGTGAAATAATGTTCAGATAAACATGCTCGCCTACTGTCTCTCCATCCAGCGGGGAATCGCCGTACGGCTGCACAAAACCGTCTTTTTTAAACGCTTCCTTGTGATAGATTTCCGGCCGGTATGATTCGAAATCGCATTCCATACCGGTGATTGTGCTCCACATCTGCAGGAACATCACCGTAAAACTCCATACCGCCTCACCATGCAGACAAATTCCGGAATCCTTCCAGTGGCCGAACCGCTCCTTGCGGTTAATGTATTCGTCCGCAAGATTAATGCCGCCCGTGAAAGCCGTATGACCGTCGATCACGGCAATTTTCCGGTGGTCACGGTTATTTAAAATGACATTCAGCACCGGTCGGAACTGATTGAACGCCGCGCACTTGATGCCCATCTGCTGCAGCGATTTATAATACTGATACGGCAGTGTCGTCACGCAGCCGAAATCATCGTAAATCAGCCGCACATCCACACCGGCGGCCGCTTTTTCCTTCAGAATCTCCAGCACCGTATCCCACAGATACCCCTCGCTGATGATGAAATATTCCATAAAAATGTAGTGTTCTGCCTTTTTGAGTTCCTCAATAAAGTGCTCAAACCATACATCTCCCAGCGGGTAATACTCTGTTTCTGTATTTTCATAAACAGGATAATGCGCATAATTGGTCAGATAGGAAGACTGCCCCGCTGCCAGGATATTTTCTTCCTCGAGCTTTTTACGCGTCTCTTCTTCCTCTCCAAGAACGCCTCCCTGCGAAAGCAGAACTGTATCGTAATGTGTACGGAATTTTCTTGCCACACTGGAATGGCCGAGAATGCCGTACAGGCAGATTCCGGTTACCGGAAGCGCCAGGATACAGACTGCCCACATCAGTTTGTAGCCGGGATTCATTTTCGGATTATTGATAATCGAAAGCACTGCAATCAGGGAAAGGATCGTGACCGCATAGTTGATGTAGACAGATTTTTCATTGAGCTGCATCACAATTCCGGCCAGCCAGCAAAATTCCAGAAGAAGTGCAACACCGATAATGACCATACGGCTGGTAAGCAGCTTCAGAATCGTTTTTCACGATACGAAACAGCTTGTTTGCTATTTTGTACAAAATTCTCATTTGTCACCGCCTTGCTGTTTTGTCAAAACCTGCGACTTTAAGTTACAAGTATAAAAATCCCCGGCAAAACAGATCGCCGGGGAATTTTTTTGCACATTAATTATACTTACGTTTTCTGGCAGCTTCAGATTTCTTTTTACGACGAACACTTGGTTTCTCGTAATGCTCTCTTTTACGAATCTCCTGCTGAATGCCAGCTTTTGCACAGCTACGCTTAAATCTGCGTAAAGCGCTGTCCAACGTTTCGTTTTCTTTAACGATTACATTTGACATAGTCTCACACCTAACCTCCCTCCAGTTGTAGATTGTGCATAATACAACTGTATGGGTATTTTTTCGCACTGTTCTTATTATACCAGAAAAAGTCTCGTACGTCAACAAGTTTTTTACATTTTTTTCGCAAAATTTTTGCCCTGCCGCCTGCCTGGCTCCTTTTTCTGCCCTGCAGGCGGCAGGATTTTGTGCTGTTTTTCCTGCTTATTGTTATGCGATCTGGCCTTCCAGTACCTCAGCAGCTTTTGCAACTGCTTCGTCGATCTTCTCCGGATTCTTTCCGCCGGCCTGTGCCATGTTCGGACGTCCACCGCCGCCGCCGCCGACAACGGCTGCCACTTCTTTGATCAGTTTTCCGGCATGTGCACCTTTCTTCATCGCATCATCGGTTACCATGGCAAGAAGGCTTACTTTACCGTCCTTTGCAGATGCCAGAACAACAACGCCGCTTCCCAGTTTTTCTTTCAGCTGGTCGCCAAGGTCACGCAGTCCGTTCATATCGACATCCGGTACGGATGCAGCGAGAAGTTTTACACCTTTGACTTCGGTTACTTTATCCATAACATCGCCGAGCGCTTCTTTTGCCAGTTTGCTCTTTAAGGACTCATTCTCTGCTTGGAGTGCTTTTGCCTCTGCCTGCAGATGAGCGATCTTCTCGAGGAGATCCGCCGGTGTTGTCTTTAAGAGAGCTGCTGCCTCATGTATTTTCTCTTCCTGTGCTTTATAGTATGCAGTAACAGACGGTCCGGTCAGAGCTTCGATTCTGCGGACACCTGCTGCAACGCCTGCCTCAGAAACAAGTTTGAACAGTCCGATTTCAGCGGTATTCTTTACATGGGTACCACCGCAGAGCTCTTTGGAGAAGTCTCCCATGGAAACGACACGTACTTTGTCGCCGTATTTCTCACCGAACAGAGCCATCGCGCCGGATTTCTTTGCTTCCTCAGTATCCATGATGTCGGTTACAACCGGGATCTGCTCCTGAATCTTTTCATTTACCAGATTCTCAACTTTTTCCAGTTCTTCCGGTGTCATAGCCTGGAAGTGGGCAAAGTCGAAACGGAGTCTGGTCGGGGTTACGAGAGAACCTTTCTGCTCTACGTGTGCACCGAGAACAGTCTTTAATGCCTTCTGCAGAAGGTGTGTTGCGCTGTGGTTCTTCTCGATAATTTTTTCTTGCCTCTTCGTTGACCTGAAGTGTAACTTCCTCGCCGTTTGAAATCATACCGGATTTCATGACACCGACGTGGCCGTATTTTCCGCCGCGGAGTTTGATGGTATCTTCTACTTCGAATACACCATTTGCTCCTTTGATGATACCGCAGTCGCCTTCCTGACCGCCCATGGTAGCGTAGAACGGAGTTTTCTCTACGAAAATGGTTCCCTTCTGGCCTTCCATCAGAGATTCTGCAATCTCAGTCTCTGTCGTCAGAACGGTTACTTTGGAGGTATCCTCCAGATGATCGTATCCGGTAAACTCAGTTGTTACGGACGGGTCGATCTCATCGTAAACGGTTGCATCAGCACCCATGTAGTTTGTTACTTCACGGCTCGATCTTGCACGCTCTCTCTGCTCTTCCATTGCTGCATGGAAACCGTCCTCGTCGATGCCGTAGCCCTTCTCCTCGAGGATCTCTTTGGTCAGATCCAGCGGGAATCCGTAGGTATCGTACAGTTTGAATGCATCCTGTCCGTCCAGAACTTTTTTGGCCTTCGCTCTGCATTTTTTCCTTCGAGCTCGGAGAGGATATGAAGTCCCTGGTCGATGGTTTTTGTTGAACTGGGTCTCCTCGTTGTTCAGAACGTTGAAGATGAAATCTTTTTTCTCTTCAAGTTCCGGATATCCGTCTTTTGGAGCCTTCGATTACGCTTGCGGAAAGGCGGCAAGGAACAGTCCGTCAATGCCAAGCAGACGGCCATGACGTGCTGCACGGCGGATCAGACGGCGCAGTACGTAGCCTCTTCCTTCGTTGGTCGGCATGATTCCATCGGAAATCATGAATGTTGCGGAACGGATATGGTCTGTGATAAGGCGGATGGAAACATCGGTCTCATGATCTTTATCATACTCTTTTCCGGAGATTTCGCATACTTTGTTGCGTAGTGCCTGAATGGTGTCGACATCGAAGATGGAATCTACATCCTGTACGACAACGGCCAGACGCTCAAGTCCCATACCGGTATCAATATTCTTCTGGATCAGGTCGGTGTAGTGGCCCTCGCCGTCGTTGTTGAACTGGCTGAATACGTTGTTCCATACTTCCATGTAACGGTCACACTCGCAGCCAACGGTACATCCCGGTTTGCCGCAGCCGTATTTTTCTCCGCGGTCATAATAAATCTCAGAACACGGACCGCACGGACCTGCGCCATGCTCCCAGAAGTTGTCCTCTTTTCCAAAACGGAAAATACGGTCTGCCGGGATGCCGATCTCTTTGTTCCAGATCTCAAACGCCTCGTCATCATCTACATATACGGACGGATACAGACGATTCGGATCAAGACCCACCACCTCAGTTAAAAACTCCCAGGACCAGTGGATGGCCTCTCTTTTAAAATAATCACCAAAAGAAAAGTTGCCCAGCATCTCAAAAAAGGTGCCGTGTCTTGCGGTTTTTCCTACATTTTCGATATCACCGGTACGGATACACTTCTGGCAGGTCGCCATCCGACGCTTTGGCGGAATCTCCTGTCCGGTAAAATACGGTTTCAGCGGCGCCATACCGGAATTGATGAGCAGTAAACTCTTATCATTGTGTGGCACCAGTGAATAACTTTTGTGAATAAGATGCTCTTTACTCTCAAAAAAATTCAAGGAAACATCTTTCTTAATTCATTTACCCCATAAGTCTGCATGACTTTGAATGCCTCCTCATTGTATCTTTCAATCTTCTCTTTTGTCTATCTTATTTATCATAATGGATCGTGCCGGGTGTGTCAAGCAGTCGCTGAGCAAAGTAAACGGACTGCATAGCGTCCTTTCCCGTAGAAATCCGCTCCGATCATATCGGCATATTCCTTGATTTAAGACGGCTCCGCCCACCATCACCTGGCAGTCCGGCTTCTCTTTGCGAAGCAATCGGATCGTCTCTTCCATGTTAACGACCGTTGTCGTCATCAGGGCGCTTAATCCCACCAGCCGGACCTGCTCGCTCTTTGCTGTCTCGACGATTCGTTCCGGTTCCACATCCTTTCCAAGATCAATCACGTCAAATCCATAATTTTCCAACAGTACTTTGACGATATTCTTCCCAATGTCGTGAATATCTCCCTTGACTGTGGCAAGGATGATCTTCCCTTTCTTATCCTGCACGACGCCGCTTCGATCCATCGTCTCTTTCAGCACCGCAAAAGCTTCCTTGGCGGCATCCGCACTCATCAGAAGCTGAGGCAGGAACAGCGTTCCTTTTTCGAAGCGTTTCCCTACGATGTCGAGTGCCGGAATCAGATCCTCATTAATGATAGCAAGCGGATCTTCTGCTGCCACTCGATCTTTTGTCAGTCGGGACGCCTCCTCTTTTAGCCCCCGCTCGATGGCGTATTGCAAGGTCA
>ENA-OQHD01000442-OQHD01000442.1-human-gut-metagenome-genome-assembly--contig:-NODE-442-length-15187-cov-2.007304_pt1 | contig 15187 bp, 29 predicted proteins | sample MGYA00242560_ERZ504711 | MGnify/ENA primary metagenome ERZ504711 (study PRJEB26092, sample SAMD00036198) | human gut metagenome | host: Homo sapiens | study: EMG produced TPA metagenomics assembly of... | reverse complement strand
AAAGTTGAAGTCGGCGGATTCAACGGATAACACTTCAAACACAAAAGGCAAATTCTGCGGAAAGGGCAACGCCCGCAGCGGCATCAGAAAGGAGATAAGTACCTATGTCAACCTGGAGCGGAATCCGGAACAAATTGGAGAATGACTATCTGTGTCCGGCGCTCCGGGGCCACATCCAGTATTTTGCCACCAGTTACAGCAAAAGCGCCGACCATGAGGGCCGGGCAGCCATCCGCATGGACGGTGTGGAAGTACTGCGGAGCAACTACTACACCTATTTTGAGAATGTGTGGACGAAATTTCATCACCTGCGGTCCACAACGCTGAAAGATCACGACTCCGCAAAAGAGGCCATCAATCAGGCTCATGCCTATGCGCTGGAGCAGGGCACCTTTGACCAAAAGGTGTTCTATGAGGCGTTTGGGATCTTTGACAACCAGAGCATCGAGAAAAGCCTTGTCAGCGAGAATCCTCTTGTCCGCATCTTTGCTCTCCTGGATCGAAGGCTGGGAAAGCGCCGCCTGCTGGCTTTGGAGGACTCCATGGAGCAGGAACTGGACTGGGTGCGGGCTTTCTATGTGATCCGGTTGCAGGCCGAAGGGCTGATGGAAGCGAATAACATTTAGGAGGAACCACCATGTCACAGATCGCGTCCTTTTATCTGATTAAAAAAAACCAGCGGCAGGAGTTGTCCGACGGTGACTGCTCCGGCGCGGTCTATATGGCCATCTGGGACTGGTGTGAGAGCGAACTGGATCTGGATGTCCGTTTTCCTGCTCCCCAGACGGAAGACACCCTGGACTGCGCTCTGCTGGAGGGAGAGCTGGCGTCTCAACTGCTGGCAGCTCTGCGGGAGCAGGATCTCCCGGAGCTGGCCGCTGAAATTGCCCCGGACTGGGATCTGCCCACCGAGGCGGTGCAAAGCGGGCTTAATACGCTGCGCTCCCATCTGGAACTGGTGCAGGGCGATGCTGCTCTGCTGTATGAAATGACATGAGAACGGAGGGATACCATGCTGGCAAAGCGGTTTGAACACATTTTACATGATCTGGGCATGGCTGGGCTGGAACACCCTCTGTTCTACCATGCACCGGTGGGCATTCGTTTTAAGATCGGCGGGGAGGAACCAATCTATCTGGATAGGCGTGCGGCGAAGCTGAAAACCAACCCCGCTTATGTTCAGGGGCGCTGGACCGAGCCGCCGCGATCTATCGGGCACTTCCGGCGGTGCCGGACCTTCTGCGGATCGACGGGTATCCCGATGAAGAACCCGCCGAGTCCCTGCTGACCGTTATCCGGCAGCGAGTGGGCCTCCCAGTTCCCGATGAACAACTTTCGGCCACAGAGCAGGATGAAGATGGGGATACCCATGCACAAGTGCAGTTTTTACTGGGGATCTCAGCAAGATCAAGCTTTCAACCAGACTGCTTCTTCGGGAAATCATTCTGGGGGACATCGGCGGCGGAACGGCTTTGTGTCCACGTCTATCTGGCTGGGCCGGGGCCGTTCCTCTACCATTTGTACGATGACCGTGGGCTGGATGTGCTGGGCGGCTCACAGAAGCTGCTATCACGCTTTTCAAAGAACGAGCCGGAGTTGCGCGCAGCGCGCAGATAATCCCGGCAGTTAAACAAAATCTAATCAAGGTTGAGAGCTTTTTCTTCAGCCTTCGTCTTTGCCATGGCGTTTTTCTCCAATCTGAAAATTACAAATTGCGGACAAAAAGGACGCATTGTTGTGGAGATGCAGGGCAGCTTCTGGTCGTCTGCCATCAGGGTGATGCTGTGGCTTGCCAGATACTTCTGGAACAGGTAGACTTCATCGATGGTCAGCGAGATGACATCGCCGTCCATGTTGGTGCGAACAAGAATCACCGGGCCGGTCAGGTAGTGCTTTCCGCCCATCTTCAGCACCTGCGCCGGGTTGTAGCAGAGCAGCAGCGAGGTGTTGGGAAGGTTCAGGCAGGCATCATCCTCCTCAAAGCAGGGCAGGATGCCGGGAGCCTCGTCCAGCGTGATGATGGTCAGCTCCATATCCGGGGCAATGCAGCGAGATAGACTTCACCAGGCGTTTTTTCTGCCGTTCAGAATCGTGTAGATGCGAGTATCAATGGTGACTTTCTCGGAACGGATGTGAGTGGTAGTAAAATTCATAGACGTTTCCTCCAAAATTTTGCAAAATAAAGACCCGGAACTGGGTCTTTGGTTCAGTCTGCGATCAGCGCGCTTCTTCCTGCTTCTTCTGTTTTGCCTGTTGCGTTTTTTAGTTGCCACTGGTCGAGCAGCTTGATGATGATGCTTTCCATCTGCCGGGGCGTGTAATTGCGTGGAAAGTATTTCCGCAGGGTTTCGTTTTTGATGGTCACGGTGTCCAGTTCGCTTTTCTTTTCCTCATTCATAATGTTGTAGACTGCATCATAGTCAAACTCACCCTGCTGCGCCAGCTTTTTTGATCCGAATGGCTTGTGAAAGAGATGGTGCGTTCTGGGAAGCATCTATTGCTTCTAAAAAATTCCTGTTGCTGTTTTTCGTCCAGATAGGACAGTTCTACCGCAGGGTTAAAAGAGATTTTTTTCCTCGTCCACCATGTCGAGCAATTCAGGGACAAGGTTCGTCAGGCGCACAAAACGCTGGACTTGATTGCGACTTTCGCCTGAATCTTTTGCTACTTTTTCATCGGCTCTCAACTTCGTCCCAACTTGGGACGAAGTTAAATCTGACCTAGCACCTTGATTTTTTATTGCATCCAGCTTCATCTTGTACGCAAATGCCCGCTCGCTGGGCAGGATGTGTTCTCTCTGCAAATTGGAATCGACCATCAATATCGTGGCGGCATCATCCTCCATATTTCGCACAATGACAGGCACGGTGTCCAGATTTGCAAGCTCTGCGGCGTGTTTCCGACGATGCCCGGAGATGATCTCATAGCCGCCCTCTGGTCTGGGGCGGGCAATCAGCGGCGCAAGCACACCGAACTGCGAAATGCTTTCCACCGTCCGGGTCATGGAATCATCGTCCAGAACTTTGAACGGGTGGTTTTTGAACGGGAAAACGTTCGCTGACGGGAATCTGTTGTACCTGCTCCCGCTGTTCTTCCTGCCGGGACTCTTCGGTCGAAAAAATTATCATCGAGACCTTTCAGTGCTACGTTTAAGCCGCTTTTCGGCATCCACCAACACCTCCTTCGCAAGAGATTGATAGGCTTCTGCCACCTTGCTCTTGGGGTCATACTGGAAAATGCTCTTGCCGGCGGCACTGGTTTCAGCAGCACGAACAGACCGGGGAATGGTCTGGTCGAACACCTTGATTTTACTACCGTATGCCTGACGAATCAAAGTGTCGATCTGCTTTCCATAGTTGGTGCGGCTGTCCGTCATGGTGAGCAGGATGCCCTCGATTTTCAGCTTCGGATTGATTTTCTGCCGGTGTACCTTACAGATTGTCTGCAAAAGCTGCTCCAGACCTTTGGCAGAAAGATATTGAGCCTGTACGGGTATCAAAGCAGTGTCTGCCGCCGCCAGTGCATTGATGGTGAGCATACCAAGGGAGGGAGTACAGTCCAGCAGGATATAATCGTACTCCCGTTTTGCTCCGTCCAACACCTGTTTGAGCATCTTTTCCCGGTTCATGCTGTTTACCAGAGCCACCTCCAATCCTGCCAATTCGATGTTGGCAGGGATGAGGTCTACGCCCTCTGCATGGTGCAGGATGCCCTCACCGGGTTGGATAGGCTGGTCGTTCATGGCTTTCTGCATCAGAGTAGACAATGTGGCAGGCAGCTCGTCCGGCTGCTGCCAGCCCATGCTGATGGTCAAGCTGCCCTGCGGGTCAGCGTCCACCAGCAGAACTTTTTTGGCCCTCCATCGCCAGCCCAATGCCAAGATTTTTCCACAGGTGGTGGTCTTGCCAGTGCCGCCTTTCTGGTTGACGATGGCTACCGTGGTTGCTTCTTTGAAATTTTTATCACCTCCGCATCGCTAAGTCGTGGTTGGTTTGGTTCTGGTAGGAAAGCTGCATTGTAGTCGGTGCGTTATACAGAGAAGCGAGCAGATATTGTTTCATGTTCCTGATGGGGCTGCTGTTCTCTGCAAGGCACTTCAGCACAAAGCGGATATGGTCGGCGTTCAGCTTCATAAAGCGACTGCGTACCACCTCGGCGGGCTTATCGTCCCCGGCAATGCGCAGCAGCTTGCGGTTGGTAGCGCAGGTGTCCACCAACAAATCTACGATCTGATAGATGGTGTCCTCATCATCCGGGCAGAGCCGGAGCAGAAGGTCTACCTCCAAAGACTGAGAAAAATTATTCTTCCAGTTGGGCGCGTTTGCTCATCCAGTCGTTTTCATCGGAATAGATAGGATCAGTATCGCTTACCTCTGTATTATTTCTCTCAGTCTTATTACATCGTAGTTTGGCCGGATCTTGAAGCGTATTCTGGACGGTTCCAGAATCGTCATTATCACGATTCAAGTAGGGCGTTTTTGACGATTCTGACGAAAAAGTTCTTTACATAGATGAGATCGGGCTTACCCAGCCCCCTCCGTTTGCGTTCAATCAGGCTGTACTCTTCCAGTTCTCGCAGCAGCTTGGTGGCCTTTTTATCGGCACAGCCCAGTGAATCCTGCACCTCCTGCACAGTATAGATGATGAACACCCGCCCAGCTTTGTCCAACCAACCATTCCGGGCTGAAAGGCTCATGCGGTCCAGCAGGATACCGTACAGGGTTTTGGCATCTGTGGAAAGCGGTTTGGAAGCGGTTATCCTGAAACAACAGCTTGGGAATCCGGTAGAAGGAGAACAGCTCGCTGGACTGCCCATAGAAGTAATCAAGGTCTGTGGTTCTTGTCGGCATTTTTTTCGGGCATAGAGAATATCCCATTTTTTCAGGTGTGGAACGGAATACATTGACCTGCTTCTTATAAGGGCAGTGGGCATACAGGCAGGTGCGGAACTTGAAATCGGGTCGATAGTACGGGCACAGCTTGCAGCTGTCCGGGGCACGGTCGGAACCTTCGCCAGCGGCGATCACATGGTGCATGGAGTGCTGAACATGGCGCAGAGCTTCGTTTCGCTTGTGGCTCACTTGGCATCACCTCGTTTCTCCAGCGGTGCCATCAGATCTTTGTAGCAGGGAACCAACACACAGGGCTTTGCCCGCTTGTAGGGGCACCCTTCGCACTTGCTGGGGCCTTTGGGCGGCTCGATCAGATAGTAGCAGTTCTCTTTGCCGAGAACGCAGCCCTTCTTTCGATTCTTCCAGAAGAAGCAGTGCCGGCAATCTGCCGGGCGGGAAGCATGGTAGCGGATACCGTCGATCGTGACGGTCAGAACGTTTTTTCATCGGTAAACCCTCCTTTGGTGGATTCGGGAAGTTCGGCCCGAAAACAAAAAAGCGCGTTCCTCTTTCTGTTCCGAGAGAACAGCGAGTGAACGCGCTATGTATGGAGAAAAGTGTTTTGCACGGCTTCCAGCAGAAAGGTGGAAAATAGATTCACACAGATTATCTTGTATTTACATGGATTTACAGGAAAGCGTTTACCAATCTTAGCAGAGAGCCAGAAAACAGGGTTCAAAAGGCGCTTTATGAGGCTTCATTAGCTGGAAAGCCGATTTTATTAGCTGGAGCTGAAAATTCTGCTAATGGCATTCGCTGGCTAATTTTGGCGATAGGTTCAAAATGAAAAATGCGAAGATCGTCTTTCACATGGAAAAATGACCTTCGCATTTTCTTAAAATGGCGTCCCCGCCCGGATTCGAACCGGGGGCCTCAGGCTTAGGAGTAGGGGCTGAAGCCATAAATCCTAGGCAAAAGTAGGTAAAACAAGTAACGTTTTATCAATTGAATTTTTTGTTGCGCTGTCAATCTGAGTAAAGAACACAAACCCCGAAATAAAACGAGTAAAAGGCTTTTCATTAGCAGAAAATTAGCAGAGCTAATGAAAAGTGGAAGGTTCATTGTAAAATGCCCACCTTTCATTAGCTGGGAAGTGTACGTTTCCCTACGGATATTTGCTTGTTTAGCATTCGTGAACCAGACCATACAGCCGTAGCTGGTGTGATGGACAAATGTTTTCAATAGAAAAAGACCAGAGCTTTCTGCGAGAAAACTCTGGTCTATGTAACAGTGCGAATGGAAATGCGCATTGTCTTGTAAAAGGAAGGGGTCTTATGGTATTCTTACGGGAGTAAAGGCACTGGATGCAAGGAACTTTGCGTGATTTTAGGAGTGTGCGATGGAAAAGAAATTTGAATATTGTAGTCGGTGAAGATGGAACTGTAAAACTCCCAGATGCGGTTCTGGAAAAACTTGAAGTCAAACCCGGAGAGGAAGTTCGCTTCGAGGTAGATGACAATTTCTATGCAGTCAGGCTTCTATCGCGGATAGAAGCTGAACGCTTGGATTACTTGAATTGGATGCATAATAAACATTGCCCCTCTATTTGAGGAAATGATTGCAGAGTCGAGAAAACAAGCCACTCAGAACATTGTGATCTCCCGTATCCTTGATGGGATGCCGGCAGAAAAAAATCGCAGAAGGCTATGAAGTTTCACTCGATTATGTAAAACAGCTTACACATCAGCTGAAGATGGACATAGAGGAAGCTAAGGCGAAAAAACACAAAGAAACGGGATCATCCTAAACAGATAGCGGCAGTTTTCCATATACGGAAAACTGCCGCTTGTTTATGTATAGAGGCTTATAGGTTCTTTGCAAGATTTTTAATGAGTGTAGCCATAGAGGGGTCAGCCAGCAGTTTAGCAAGAGCTGCTGCCGCATCTGTATCGACGGGACTGGCTTTTGGGAGTGGATTGCTCTGCGCGAGGGAGGACTTCAGGCTCTGCACCATGATGCTGATAGAAGAAATCGTCGAATCGTTGTGCGTTCAAACGCCGATCATCATCCAGAATGTGTGCGTACTGCTCGGTGACCATCGAAGCCTGTGCATGACCGGAATCGCCCTGCACGGCTTTGATATCGCCGCCGTTCAGCTTGAGCTTGTATGTAATGCTGGAGTGTCGGAAGCTGTGGAAAACCACTTTGGGGAGATCGTTTTCCTCAATCAGCTGCTTCAATGCACCGTTAATGGTGGATTGTTCGGTCGGCATTCCCAGCGGGCCGGCAACCACGAGATTATAGTCTGCATACTCTGCACCCAGTGCGTCCTTTGTCATGTCCTGCTCGGCTTTATAGTGGACAAGCATTTCAGCAACTGTTTTGGGGAGAAAAATGGTTCGGATACTGCTGTCTGTTTTAGGGCTTTTCAGAACCTGGACCGTGGTGCAGCGGGAACTCAGCGAGGGAAAACGAGTGATGACATTTTTATTTTCCAAGGCGTTCAGCGAAGCAATATCTACACGCTGCAATTCCTTATTTATGTAAATGGAGGCTCGCCCGGCTTCAATGCTTTCGGGGGAGATATCCACACAATCCCATGTCAGACCGAGCAATTCCCCTAAGCGCAGGGAACAAGAGAAGGAGAGGTTGATGCAAAGCCGGAGCCGTGGATCATCACAGACTTCTAAGGCATGGAACAGGGTCTCGGCAGTCCAGATATCACGCTTCTTTGCAGTGTAATTTGGGCAAGGTGGCATAAATACAGGGATTCTTTTCCATAAGTTCCCACTTTACAGCCTGCTCAAAGGCACTTCTCCAAAAATTTTGTGAACCGAACGAACCGTGCCGGGAGAAACGTATTGATGCTGACGCTTTCCACACATAGGGTCAACGGCTTCGTATTTAAGCAGCCGCTGATAATATCCCTCAATTACGCGGGTGGTGAGATCTTGCAGCTTCATTGAGCCGATAAGCGGTTCTATGTAGTTTGAAATCAGTGCAGTGTTTGATTGATAGGTTGAAAGTGCCCATTTGGTTCTTCCGTACAGGGTGACGTATTCTTTAAGCAGGTCTTTTAGAGTTCGGCACTGGGGTGCCACAAAGGTACCGACGGATTCTTTGTATTCGACCTCTTTCTTACGGTTTTTTGGCATCTGCAAGGTCGGTAAAGGTTTCCCATTTCTGCTTTAGCGTTCCATTAGTGTGTTTGTAGGTATAGACAACGCAGTATCGGTTATTGCGTTTGACAATGCTAGCCATTATACATCCTCCTCTACTTTACGTTTGGACTTCAGAACTTCATCGAAAGCATCTTTTTGGATGCGTTTTACCCTTCCCAACTTCATCGTTGGAATTCCTTCTTTGAGAACCCACGAGTCAAGTGTTGGGCGGCTGATTCCGTAAAAAGCCTGAAATTTCCTGAAAACTGTAGTATTTCCCATTCTTTGGGACATTGCAGTTTTAGCGGCGGCTCCTCATGCGTTTCGTTTTTCGGTTTTTGAAGTTGGTATGTAGATTGGCATTTTAAGCCATGCCTTAAAACCTTTTTTTGGTAATGCGCGGCCTGTCGGCCACGCGCTCAATGACGAAACAATCTCGGTATTTTTTGCAATCAAGAATCCCATAAACATTCTTGCGTGGGATACCGAGTAGTTTTGCCATTTCCGGGATGGAGATGGTTTGCGCTTCAATCTCCCGGTCACGCTCACGGTCGGCTGCTGTGCGGTAGCGACTTTGTGATCGGTACCACCGCTCAAAGTCCTCTTTGGGAATTCTCATACAGAAGTCTGCCGTTTCTGTTTTCAACTTGCCCTGTCGGATGAGTGTATAGATCGTTTCGGGTTTCACCTTCAATATCTCGGCGGCGTCAGGAACGGAATAGGACCGTTTGCAAAGTTCCTCGCCCGGTGGCGAACCATTGACCTTATGATATTTGACCTGATTGGCATACCATTTCTCAAAGCTGGAAATAACGATACGCCTTTTGTCGTTTATCAGAATGACTTCAAAGAGATTCTTATGAAGCAGCCAATAGCTGTCTGTTTTGCCAAGGCCGAGAAGCTGCCGCATCTCACGAACCGACATGGTGGTTTTGGTAGTGGCAGGTTCAGCTTTTCCGTATAAGGGAGCCGAAGTATTCCGCATATCATCCATGAAAGACACCTCTCTATCTATGTAAAAGTTTAGCCGGGATTTCTCATCTCGGCTAAAGAATAGCAGATTTCGCGTGAAATGTTGAGGATGTCAAACAGCAGGATTGCGTTCAACAGTGCCATCATTGAGCCATGCTTCAAAGCTGGCTTTGGAAAATACGGTAAAGCGCCGCTTACCTTGAACCAGCGGAAATTCGTTCTGCTTCAGTAGACGGTAGACAGTGGGACGGCTCAGGAGCAGCATTTCCATCAGGTCTTCTACGGTATAGCAGCGGCTGTCCTTTGCTGTGGAAACAGGGGAGGAAACCGAGTTGGGTCGAAGGTTCTTCATGGATAATCATTGGATAATACCTCGTTAAATATACTTAAAGTTAAAAGCTTGAGCGGCAATGCAGCCCGGCGGCTGCCACCATTATAAATAGTATAGACCTGCTGAAGGTACTTCGTCTTGCCGGGAAGGCTTACGCCTGCGGTTCGTGCAAGGCGAAAAATTCGTGAATGCTCGACCTGCCGCAGTTTGGCAATCAGACGGCCTTTGTTGTATTCGGAGTGATACAGTTCTACAAAGGCGGCAAATGCCGAGCAGGTTTGCGGAACTCATGGAATCGGGTTCTCCGTTCCACGCATTCAGACAAAAGCATCAAGGGGTATTCGATATACAGTTCCGGACCCAGCCGGATGAATTCATGATAGGCGGTTGCAATGCAGCTGATCCGCTGCTTGCCTCGGCCTTCTTCAAAAGAAAGATGAACGCCAGCCAATTCGGTGGCCTGCTGGAATGCAACGGCAGCAGGCTCGCCTGCAAAAATCAGGGCACGGAGCTTCTGCCCGGCACTCAGCCGTTCCGAAATGCCTGTCTGCTGTGCAAACAGGAGGGCTTCTTCCTGCTCGGTCATGTTAAAGTAGACCTTGCAACGAATTTGCAGATCGTCACCACCGTTCAGGAACTTCCGGGCAGCGATGGTGTTCTGCCCGTCCATCACATAGTAGTGACCATCCCGGAAGCTGATTTTCGGCTCATTGGCAACCCGCTCGTCAAATTCTTTTGCGATGCGGGCAACACGAGCGGGGTGAAGAGCGCGCTGGTAAGTATCGCGCGGAACGATCAGCTCACTGCTGTTCAGGCACATCTCATGGTAAGGTTTTACAACTGCGTTCATCATAAAGGAACCTCCTTCTTCTTTTGCAGAAAATTCAATTCCTGATTGGATAATCGAACCGATTTTCTTCTTTTCGTTATCGGATAAGCGGAAACTGGAATACCGTTCATAACAGATATTCCAGCGGAACATAAGCGATTGAAGTGCATCATCCAGTTCTGCAACCATGAACTCAACAGAAGATTCCGTCGGGGTGGAGAGCATCCTTTCCGATATCTGCTCAATGCTATGTAGATCGCCTTTTGTGTGCTTGGCGAGAGCAGGGGGCTGACTGTTCAGTACCCGAAGATTTTGAAACTGCTGAGAGAGCAGTTCTTTTGCAGCAGCAAGGACATCCTCCTGCGGAGGAGCCGTAAGGTATTTTCGGAATGACTTGTATCCAATGAACCCAAAGCTGTATTGCAGACACACTGACACTTGCCGCATTTCATATTTGGACAGGTGCCCAAGGTAGCTTAACACTCTGGATTTATCTGCGGGGCGCGGGCTTTCGCAAATCGCCATAGATGGCGCACTCAAAAAAGCGATTGTGTAGAATAAAATGCGTTGGCATATTTCGCTTTTTGATCTGTGTTGTCAGCGGAACGACCAGAAGAACATTGGAGTAAAAATTTACCGTCATCGTTCTGGACAACGATGGCAGGTCGGATGCCGCCTTGCTCGGAACCGCTGTAAGGGTTCAAGTCCATCATGTAGACATCCCCGCGCTTGTACATCCAGTTTGCGGGCATAGGCGGATACTCTTTCTCTTTTTTCACCTCGTGTGGCCAATTTGGATTTCTCCTTTCTATCCGTATATGTAACAGTGGGCTGCTCGCACAGCCCACCCTACTATCTCAAACAGCAAATTGCTGTGATTTATAGTTCTATACCTTTCCGTATTTGTCCCCGACATCCCCGGAAAATCGAAAATCTCAGTTTTCGTGTGGGAAAACTTTCAGCCGTCCGGCAGCGTACCGAATCCATAGGTTCTCACCTCTCCGTGGTTCTCACCGAGCTGCCCGAAGGCAGAAGTATCATTATTCTGTGATGGATCATAGCTATGGAGAAGCTGTCATCCATTTACCGTCAACCTACCGCTCATTCCCTCAGTGGGAGATCATCGCATTTGTTACGGACGTGGCTCATCATCACAGGAACGTGACTGAAGAATGCGTGTTCAATTTTCAAGGGGCGGGATAGCTTGAGGGCTGCATTTGAACGCTTGCCGAAGCTATGGCTGTATTGTAACCGATGCGGAACGAAATGAACAGGAACTCAGAGTTCACAACTTTTTGAGGAAAATAGGAAGTATCGTTCCTGTTTCTCGATGAACCGTCAAAAATTATATTTCCTGACTTTATGTAAGAAATGAAGTATTATACTCGTAAGAAACTAACTTACGAGTATATAAATTCGATAAATACACTTTTGGGAGGGAACAAAATGAGCCGATTTTACTGCCGCGATGAGGAACTTCGGAAGTTAAATAAACGATATGAGAATACCGTAATGAAAAAATCGGTTTGGACGAACTGGAACTGATTCGGGAATATGCAGCAGTCTTTGGGAAAGGAACAAACTACCACTACTACATTTTCTCGAAAGGCGGATTTACGGACGGACTACTTCAGGCACAGGAACGCGGAGAAGTACAGCTGCTTACCCTTGCCGATATTTTTGAATAACACAAGAAACGCTCTTGCCGGTGTAAAACTGGCAGGAGCGTTTCTTGTTGAAGTGATTATAAAAGACCTTTGATTTTTTCAAGATGATCTATAGCGGCTTGCAGTTCATTTTGAAACTGATCCCTAGAAGGATCTCGGCCCAAAAGAAGATAATCCATACTGACATGGAAGTATTCTGCAATATCGATCAGGATTTTTACAGAGCCATTGGAGCTTCCCCTTTCAAGATCGCCGAGGTGTCGATGGGAAACACCAAGTTTTTCAGCAAGTTTTTCCTGCGATAACTTCGCATTTGTACGCAAAGTAAAATACGGTTACCAATAGCATTCGGATCAAAACTCATGTGTGACCTCCAAATTTTCGATAAAGCGTGAGAAGTCGAAAACTCGGAGTTGCTACGGATATCTAGCCGCTTGGGGCATCCACGAAAAACGGACAAACATAAAGCCTGCTCCTTTTTACGGGAGCAGGCTTCCTGAAGGCTAAAAAAATAGCCGGACAACAACCAACTGAGGGATCTTCAAGAAATCTCTCAATCAGCTGTTGCCCGGCTATTTGGAGCACGTTTCATACATTGCCTTGCGGCAATGGCCCGTTGCTCGGAGCGAACAGTCCATATTCAGGGTGCAATGCACCCGTATTTGTTAAAATGACTGGAAAATCACCGGCATCTAAATGCCAGATCAAGTCTCAGGGTTTCTTTGCATCTATTGCACTTCACTTGTAGTATACCTGAACACCCCTCGAATTTTTTGGTATAACTTATTTCCACAAACAGGGCAAAATCTCCAGCCTATGCTAAATTCTGCCTGCTGTGTAGTAGTCGGTGCTTTACCGGCAAAGGGACGGTTCTTTAACTGAATCATATTCATTCTCCAAATCGCATGATGTCCAATGGATGGCAGTGGATGGGTTTGCCTTTTATAACCTGCATCTGCTGCAGTCTGATCCTGATTGCAGACCAAGAAACCCCAATCCGTCGAGCCATCTCCAGAATTTTTTCATAGTTAGGGTCAGACACTGATTTGTACAGAATCCCATTTGGCAGAGTCAACGCTACACGTTCTATTTCGGCATTGATCAGAAATGTTGGCATCAGCAGCTCTGCTGCAAGGGTATCCGCCTGCCATTCTTCCCACGAGGGCTTTCCGTTTCTCTCCCGATAGGCAATGTGCCCACGGCACTTGACTGCTTTTCCGTAGTCGTTCGGAAACAGATCAGCCAAAATCTGATGTGCTGCTTCATGCGCTATTGTGAAATTCCGGCATCCAGTGCATCTGTCTGCCGCAAGAGCAGAATCGATTACGATATCCCTCGGCATAAATACTTCAACAAGCTTTGTTCCATCCTCAAGGGTTGCTGTGAAGCTACATCTCTGGAAAACCGTTAATCCAAGGATGTGACCATCGCTACACAGCGGCAACATCTTCAGGTTCAGTCCAAGAACAGAATTTGCAAACTGCTCTGGGTTAATAGGAGCGGGTCATTTTTGCTTATTCCGAAGAGTGCATAATACATTTCAATATATTTGCCTGCTATGCACGAAAGTTCTGCACGCGATAAGTATCTTGCCATTATGAAGCCCTACCTTCTGATGTGGCACAGTAGGCTTCCACAAACCACTTGCCCTTTTCAAGCCAAAGATTCCGCTTCTGCCCGCAAATCAGGCAGGTGAAGCAATGCCCTTTCACGCCAAAACGTGATGTACCGTGCTTGACTGCCAAGACACGATCAATTCCATAAGTACGAGTCTTGTCATAGTTTATGGCAAGAGGACGGATCTTGCCGTCAGGAGTAAAACGAACATCCACTTCGACGTATCTTTTCTCACGGCGAAGGTTGTAATCACCACACATCAGAATTCCTCCTTTTTGCAGATTTATCAGAATGCAGCGTGTATTACTTGCGAATCATACTGCGTGCCACGAGCTGCTTTTCGTTTAACAGAGGAACGGACACTGTATGCGTTTTTCCACTCATCCATAGAGCAGGTCACTGCTTTGCACAGACGGCATTTTGTCCAGCCGTCGGTTGCATCAAGATCTACATCATAGTTCATGGTTCCGCACATCGGGCATCTTAAATTTTCTTTTCTCATATTATCACCTCTCAAAAACGCCAAATATACACGATTTCGGTCCAGAATCAACACCAAAAAAGCTGTTATTTGCGGATTTGATTCGATTATATACCCACTTTATGGAGATGTCAATTACGCATTTGTCGCCATTTTGGAGATTTCTTATCTTTTCTATACTATAATAGAGCTACCGGATCACAAAGGAGTGTTCTTGCTATGAAAAAAGAAAACTGCGCTCACCAAAAATGCACATAGCCCCATCTACGGTGTGCTATGATGCAGTCGCCGCAAGGGATAGTAATGAGGTTGGTCTGATTCTCGCAGCTGTACGAAAAAAGGAATGGCTATTCACTTGTAACTTTCTCCGAACTTCTCCGCCACTATGGCGTCGATGTCAGTGACAAGGGAATCAGTAAATGGGAAAAAAGGGATACACCACTCCCAGCATCTACCAACTGTTGCGATCTGCCACGCATTGAACATCAAGGAAGGACCTTCCTACTTTACAAAGACCTTTCAGAAACCCGCCCTTCTAAATGCCATCGGGCGAAAAAAAGTCGCTGAGTACGAAATGGACTTGATTGCATCTCGGCGCTACCAGCCAGGCACAGAAGAGCCTGCGAAAATCGACTGCATAACGATGCCAGTATCAGAGTTGCCAGTATCGGCAGGTCTAGGAGCGTTTTCTTGAAGGTGAAATGTTTCAACAGATACAGGTGCCTGCCAGTAGCGTTCCGGCAGGGACTGAGTTTGGGATATACGTTAGTGGCGATAGTATGGAGCCGCGTTATCCATGACGGACAAATCGTATGGGTGAAGCGCTGCGAAGAACATTGAATGCGGGGATATCGGGATATTCGTATATGATGACTGCGGATATCTGGAAAAAATACGATGAACATACCCCAGATAAGTCTCAAGCAGAGTTCTTTACCGACAGCTATGGCGTGGTGCATAACCAACCGGTTTTGGTTTCTCTTAACACCAAATATTCGCCAATCCTTATATCTCCAGAGCAAAGATTTGAGATCGTTGGAAAAGTTTTGAACTAAAAAGATGGAGGGATTTTCGTGGATACGATCAAACGTGTTCAGGATTTGATGCAAGAGCGTGATATGAATCTGTGTGTGTTGACGAAAAAAATGCGGGATATCGTACTCCACAATCCAAAGTACTGCCCGTCGAGGAGGGCAGTTAAGCGTAGAGACGATTGAAAGAATTTGTCAGGGTTTGGGAATTACATTAAAAGACTTCTTCGATTCTTCATATTTGTAAATATGGCAGAAAAAAGCCG
>ENA-OQHD01000441-OQHD01000441.1-human-gut-metagenome-genome-assembly--contig:-NODE-441-length-15193-cov-3.620935_pt1 | contig 15193 bp, 17 predicted proteins | sample MGYA00242560_ERZ504711 | MGnify/ENA primary metagenome ERZ504711 (study PRJEB26092, sample SAMD00036198) | human gut metagenome | host: Homo sapiens | study: EMG produced TPA metagenomics assembly of... | reverse complement strand
ATATTCCGCACAATAGTCCCTGTATTTAAAATCAGGATTTCAAAAGGATCTTTGCCAAACCGCATCACATGACGCAGATTAATCGTCAGATCCTTTTGCTCTCCTAATTTTAAAACTCCATTTTGCACAATTATCTCCACATACGGAGGCATTAAAGATCTTTCCGTCTGTATCGTATGCCATCAGCAGCAACGTTTTGATTCCTCCGGATAAATCTTTCGGTGGAATCGGACCAAGCACCGGGCTGTCAATCAGATGCGCACTGATTACCTCCGAGCGATCCACATCGCGGATCATTTCTTTTGCCAGTGGCGTGGTCAGCCATTCATCTTCATAACAATTATCAAAATAGGTTGGCGGATGATAGATTGCACCTTTCATTTCTCCAAGATATATTTTCAACATAATAAAATTCCTCTCGCTAACGCTCATTATATCGTGATACGCACATTATACCATATCTCAAAGCCTTCTTGCGCAAAAATGTATCGTTTGTCAACACTTTTCCGGGATAAAAATGTTGACAAACGATACAAAACTATTGCCCAAATGTCGCTAATTCAACTTTTTTCTTCCCGAAAAAAAGAAAGAAGCCATACTCTCTCAAGTATGACTTCTCTCTCCTTTTTCAAATTCTTTTTAAGGAAAAAGAATTACTCTTCTTCTGCGCCGTACAGTTTTACGAGTTTGTTCAGGTAAGTGTAACGGTCTTTTGCTTCCTGCTCGTTCTTGCCGAACAGTCTTTCTGCTTTCGCCGGGTTTGCACGTTTCAGAGAGTTGTAACGTACCTCGCCGTTCAGGAATTCCTGATAATCTCCTGACGGAGCCTTGGAATCCAGTGTGAATGCGCTCTTGCCTTCTGCAGCGAGTGCCGGGTTGAAGCGGAAGCAATGCCAGTATCCGGTCTGAACAGCGAGCTGCTCCTCGGTCTGTGCTTTGCTCATACCTTTCTTGATACCATGGTTGATACACGGAGCGTAAGCGATAATGAGGGACGGTCCCGGATATGCCTCTGCCTCTGCGATTGCTTTGACTGCCTGATTGTAATCAGCGCCCATAGCGATCTGTGCTACGTATACATAGCCATAGCTCATTGCGATGCTTGCCATATCTTTCTTCTTGGTTTCTTTACCGCCTGCTGCGAACTGTGCAACTGCACCGGTCGGAGTAGCTTTGGAGGACTGTCCGCCTGTGTTGGAGTAAACCTCGGTATCGAATACCATTACGTTGATATCTTTTCCGCTGGCAAGTACGTGGTCTACGCCGCCGAATCCGATATCGTAAGCCCATCCGTCACCACCGAAGATCCACTGGGATTTCTTAGCGAGGAAGTCTTTGTTCTTCACGATTTCTCTGCAGGTATCGCAGTCAGCATCTTTGATTGCTTCTACGAGTTTATCGGTTGCGGTTCCGTTGGTTGCGCCGCAGTCAAAGGTATCCAGATACTCTTTGCATGCTGCTTTTACTTCTTCCGGAGCTTTCTCAGAGTTCATAACAGCTTCAACTTTGGCTTTCAGGCCGCCGCGGATTGCTTTCTGAGCAAGAAGCATACCATAACCGAACTCTGCGTTGTCCTCGAACAGGGAGTTGGACCATGCCGGGCCCTGTCCTTTCTCGTTTACGGTGTAAGGAGTGGACGGTGAGGAGTTGCCCCAGATAGAAGAGCATCCTGTTGCGTTTGCGATGTACATTCTGTCACCAAACAGCTGGGTGATCAGTTTTGCGTAAGGAGTCTCGCCGCAGCCTGCGCATGCGCCGGAGAACTCAAGCAGCGGTTTCTTGAACTGGCTGCCCTTTACGGTATTTTCTTTGAATTTTGCTACAACGTCTGTCTTCTCTGGAAGAGCTGCTGCATAATCGAAGTATTTCTGCTCTGCTTCGTGTGCTGCAAGGCTTTCCATAGCCAGTGCTTTCACACCCTTCTTGCCCGGGCATACGTTTGCACAGGAACCACATCCGGTACAGTCAAGCTGGGAAATAGCCATTGTGAAGGTGTAGTCCGGCATACCGGTCATCGGCATGGTCTGGATGCCTTCCGGAGCTGCTGCTGCTTCTTCTGCGGTCATGGCAACCGGACGGATAACAGCGTGCGGGCAGACGAAGGAACATCTGTTACACTGGATACAGTTTTCCGGATTCCATACAGGTACGTTTACGGCGATACCACGTTTCTCGTATGCGGATGTGCCGGACGGAGTTGTTCCGTCTACGTAGTCTGCAAATGCGGATACAGGCAGGTTGTTTCCTTCCTGGGAAGTTACTTTTGCCTGGATGGTATTTACGAATTTAACAGCGTCAGCGCGGCCGCTCTCTGCATGAGTTGTGGTCAGACCTTCGTCTGCTGCATTTTTCCAGCTTTCCGGAACTGCAACTTCTTTGATCTGTTTTGCACCCTCATCGATTGCTGCCCAGTTCTTTGCTACGACATCATCACCTTTACGGCCATAGGTAGCTTTTGCTGCTGCTTTCATGAGTTCGATGGCTTTTTCTTCCGGAATGATCTTCGCAAGCTTGAAGAATGCAGACTGAAGAATGGTGTTGATACGGGTCGGTCCCATGCCGGTCTCGATACCGATCTTAACGCCGTCGATCACATAGAATTTGATGTTATGGTTTGCGATGAATGCTTTTACCTGACCTGGCAGATGCTCTTCCAGTCCTGCTTCATCCCATGGACAGTTCAGAAGGAAGGTTCCTCCGTCTACCAGCTCCTCTACCATGTGATATTTGTTCACATAGGAAGGATTATGACATGCAACAAAGTTTGCTTTGTGGATCAGGTAGGTGGATTTGATCGGTTTCTTTCCGAAACGCAGGTGAGACATCGTTACACCGCCGGACTTCTTGGAGTCATAATCGAAGTAAGCCTGAGCGTACATGTCTGTGTTGTCACCGATGATCTTGATGGAGTTCTTGTTTGCACCTACGGTACCGTCTGCGCCAAGTCCCCAGAATTTGCAGTTGATGGTTCCTTCCGGAGTTGTTACCAGAGGAGCGCCAACCGGCAGAGACAGATTGGTAACATCGTCTACGATACCAATGGTAAATCTCTGTTTCTCTGTATTTTCATATACAGCAACGATCTGAGCCGGTGTGGTGTCCTTGGAACCAAGTCCGTAACGGCCTGTGAATACCGGTGTGCTCTCGAATTTGCTGCCTTTTAATGCTGCTACTACGTCCAGGTACAGAGGCTCGCCAAGAGATCCTGGCTCTTTTGTTCTGTCCAGAACGGAAATCTGTTTTACAGTCTCCGGAATAGCGCTGATGAGTGCTTCTGCGGAGAACGGACGGTACAGACGTACCTTTACAACGCCGACTTTCTTGCCTGCTGCTACGAGGTAATCGATGGTCTCCTCGATGGTATCGCAGACAGAACCCATAGCGATGATTACGTGCTCAGCGTCTGCTGCTCCATAATAGTTGAACAGTTTGTAATCGGTTCCGATTTTCTCGTTTACTTTGTCCATGTACTCCTGTACGATTGCCGGAAGAGCATCGTAGTACGGGTTACATGCTTCTCTTGCCTGGAAGAAGATATCCGGGTTCTGTGCGGATCCTCTCTGGCACGGATGGTTCGGGTTCAGGGCATGTTTACGGAATGCATCTACTGCATCCATATCTACCATGTCTTTCAGATCTTCGTAATCCCATGTCTCGATTTTCTGAATCTCGTGGGAGGTACGGAATCCGTCGAAGAAGTTGATAAATGGAACTTTGCCTTTCAGTGCTGCACAGTGTGCAACCGGTGTCAGGTCCATAACCTCCTGTACGCTGGATTCGCAGAGCATTGCGACTCCGGTCTGACGACAGGCGTAAACGTCTGAATGATCTCCGAAGATGGAAAGTGCGTGGCTTGCAAGGGCACGAGCGGATACGTTGAATACGCCCGGGAGCTGCTCGCCGGCAATTTTATAAAGGTTCGGGATCATAAGAAGAAGTCCCTGGGATGCGGTGTAGGTTGTGGTAAGAGCTCCGGCTGCCAGTGATCCGTGTACTGCACCTGCTGCTCCTGCCTCAGACTGCATCTCAGTTACCTGAACTTCCTGTCCGAAAATGTTCTTTCTTCCCTGGGTTGCCCACTCATCGGTATGCTCCGCCATAACGGATGAAGGGGTAATTGGGTAAATAGCTGCTACGTCGGTATACGCATAAGACGCATGTGCTGCAGCCTGGTTACCATCCATGGTTTTCATCTTTCTAGCCATTTGATTTTATCCTCCTTAAAAAATGATGACCAAAAATTACTTTGGCTTTTCTCAGGTTGGTGTTCTGCCGGGTTTCGGTTGCCTCCGCGCTTCGAAAAACCCGGATAAGGGCATGGCAATGCCACTATGTCCAGTATTTGAATTATAACACCGATTGGGCATTCTGTCCAGATTTTCTGTGGGTGTTCAGGGAAAAACTACAAGTTTTTTACAACTTCTGGTAATTCCGCGTCGAATTTCTCGATAAAAAAACGAAGGAACGTACCCGCATATTTTTTCCTCTTCTGCGGACTAGTTCCTTTTGCTTTCTTTTATTTCTGATTCTGCGCCTCAATCTGTTCTGCGAGGTCGGTGAGATAAACCCATCTCTCGGTTTTTTTCTTCCAGAGCAGCTTCGGTCTTCTCTTTTTTCCACCATCAGTTCGGCGAGCTTTGCAGAGTTGGTGGCGTTTTTGAGCATCTGATCGTCAAGCGATGCAATCTTTTCCTCGAGTACAGCGATATCGTCATCGATGGTCTCGTACTCGCGCTGTTCTTTGAACGTAAATTTCAGGCGGGTCGGACGGTTCTGCTTCCAGTCATTGTTCTTTGACTTTGCAGGTTCGTCCGCGGACGTTTTGGACGGCGCTGCTTTTGCCGTTTCTTCCGCACTTCCGCCGAAACGGCGTTCTTTTGCTTCGAGGTAATCGGTGTAGCCGCCCTCGTACTGCAGAAGATTTCCGTTTCCGTCGAATTCGAAGATGCGGTCCACGACGTTATCCAGGAAATAGCGGTCGTGGGAAACGGTGATGACGATGCCGACGAACGTGTTCAGGAAATCCTCAAGCACGGTCAGGGTCGGGATATCAACGTTGTTGGACGGCTCGTCGAGGATCAGAACATTGGCGCCGCTCACTAAGACGGATAAGAGATACAGTCTCCGTTTTTCGCCTCCGGAGAGTTTGGAAATCGGGGTGTACTGCATATCCGGTGTGAACAGGAAGCGTTCGAGCATCTGCGATGCGCTGATGCGGCCGTCACGGGTCTGGACATACTCAGCGATATCTTTCACGTAGTCGATCACGCGCTGATTCGTATCCATGTCCGGCTCTTCCTGTGCCAGATAGCCGATGCGGATCGTGTCGCCGATTTCGATGGTTCCCGCATCCGGCAGGACTTCTCCGGTGATCATCCGCAGCATTGTGGATTTTCCGCAGCCGTTCGGGCCAATGATGCCGACACTCTGGTTCCGCAGGAAGATGTATTCGAAATCTTTCATCAGCGTTTTATCGCCGAAGGCTTTGCTGACGTTATGGAATTCAATCGTTTTCTTTCCCATGCGGGTCTCGACAGCATCCATCTCCACGACAGCGTCTGCGGTCGGTGCCGTGCCATTTTTGGAGTACTTCGAGACGTTCGAGTCTTGCGCGCTGTTTTGTGCTTCTTGCGCGGCAGCCGCGTTTCGCCCATTCGAGTTCCATGCGCAGGATGCTCTGGCGTTTCCGTTCAGAGGCGAGTTCCATCTCCTCGCGCTCAGCTTTCAGTTCCAGAAAACGGGAATAGTTGGAATCGTAGCTGTACATTTTTCCGTGGCTGATTTCGAGGATGCGGTTCGACACTTTATCCAGGAAATAACGGTCATGGGTGACCATAAGACGGTTCCGCGGTAATTTTTCCAGGTAATCCTCGAGCCAGGAGAGCATCGCATTGTCGAGATGGTTTGTCGGCTCGTCGAGGATCAGGACGTCAAAATTCGGACGCAAGCACTTTTGCCAGGGCAACCTTGCGGCGCTGGCCGCCCGAGAGGGTGTCGATTTTTCGCGTCGTATTCGGTGATACCGAGCTGTACAAGGTTGCTCTGCACCTGCCAGTCCTCCTCATCGCCGGAAAGGGCGTAGGACAGCACGGTGGCATCCTTTGGAAATTCCGGTGTCTGCGGAAGATAGGCCATTTTGAGGTTGTTCTGGCGGATAATCTGGCCGGAATCCGGGGTCTCATCTCCTGCTACTATGCGCAGCAGCGTGGATTTTCCGGTTCCGTTGATTCCGACGATGCCGACCTTGTCGCCCTCCTGCAGGCCGAAGGAAGCATCGTCAAAAATCAGTTTATCGCCGAACAGTTTGCTGATGTGTTCGATGTTGATGATATTCATTTGCACAGTTCTGCAACGGTCTGGTTGATGACTTTTCCGTCTGCTTTACCTTTCATATCTGCCATAACGGCCTTCATGATGGCACCTTTGCTCTTGGTTGCCAGAACGTCTGCGAATTTCTCCTTGATGTAGGCTTTGACTTCGTCTGCACTCATCTGTTTCGGTGCATACTCGCTGATGACGTCATAGCGGAACTGATACTCTGCTTTTAAGTCCTCACGGGATGCCGGGCAGGTATCGATCTGCTCTTTTACGGTCTTCAGCTCTTTTAAGATGACGCGGTCTACCAGCTCCGGTTTGATGTCATCGCGGCAGCCCTCGTCGATGGCTACTTTCTTTGCTGCGGAGATCAGGGAAGAGATGGCCTCTTTTCTCGCTTTGTCTTTGGCTTTCATTGCTGCTATCATATCACTTCTTAAAGTTTCTAATTCCATGGTGTTGTTCCTCCTGTACTAAATTTTGTCCGGTTTCAAGTATAACACTTCTCTTTTTGCTTTTCCAGTCACTTTGTAGGATAGCTCCCTTATTTTCCCCACGGCAGACGGTGTTTCTTTACCTGGATTGCCTGATGCGGGCACATTTCCTGACAGCAGAAACAGCGGATGCACTTTTTATAATCGTAGACCGGCGGATTTCTGCGGCCGTTATCAAAGCGGACGGCTTTCCCTTCCACCGGGCAGCTCTCGACGCAGACGCCGCATTTTTTACATTTTTCTTCTATGATATAGGGGCGGCTCTGGAAGACCCCGAGGATCTCGAGCAGGTCGAGGGCTCCTTTTTTGCGGGCTTTGCGGCGGTCGACGTTGAAGTTTGGATTTCCGTACTTTCTTTTCAGTTCTTCCTCGGATATGGTGCCATCCGCTGTCACGATTTCGATGCGGTCGTCGTGCCACGTTCCAAGGCCGAGCGTTTCCCCGTAGAGATTTGTCGGCACATACGACGGATCGAGGTTCACCAGATGGCAGAACACGGTATCCAGTGCGATCGGATCGGTGGACATAAGAAGAACTCCCATCGAAACCGGGTCGCCGGAAGTCGGACCATTGCCTTCCATTGCTACGATGCCGTCGCAGATATAGAGGCGCGGGGCGACTTTCTGGTTCAGCTCGATCAGCATGTGCGCGAAGCTCTCAGCGTTCGGATACTGCGTGTGGCCGAGTTTTTTGTAGACGCCGCTGATGCAGCCGTACTGGTTCTTGACAGCTCCGGTGATGCGTTCCAGCGCGTGGGTTTTCATTTTGCTGACACTGATGAGGGCGTCGCAGTCGAGTGCATCTTTCGCAATCATCAGAAATTTACCATCGGCGGTTTCTACGCGCTCGCTCGTAAGGAAATCCTTCAGCGGAACGTTGTGTTTTTCCAGCACCTCTTTCAGCCCGGCTTCCTTTGCAATGCCCTCCGGGGTGCCAAGGCCGCAGGAATCGCCGCAGGAAATATTCTCATAGCCATTTTCCTGCAAAATCGTGATCAGGGCATCCATGACTTCCGGGTCGGTCACGACGGCGCGTTCGCGTTTTGCGGAGCGGACGAGGTTTGGTTTTAATAAGATATTCTCTTCTTTTCCGATCAGCGATTCCAGGCCGCCAATTGCTTCCAATCCCTTTTGCAGGCTTTCCTTTACGCGCGCCGGCTCATAGTCGGGACAGGCAACCACTGCCACTTTGCTTTTTTCCATATTCACCTCATGTTTTTCTATATTTCAAAAGAAGCTGCGATCCCCTTACCGGTTCTCACAGCTTCTTCGTATATTCACACAGAATATGTTTTTTACTTATGCTACTTTGCCTTTTTGCAAGCTCAGCCAGTGTTGCAAATCCTTCTGCATCGTTAACTGCCATGTCAGCCAGAACTTTACGGTTCAGCTCAACGCCTGCCAGTTTCAGACCATACATAAATTTGCTGTAGGACAGACCGTTCATTCTTGCTGCTGCGTTGATACGAGCGATCCACAGCTGACGGAACTGACGTTTTTTCCTGTTTTCTTCCTGCGTAGGAGCTGGTCAGTGCGCGCATTACGGACTGTTTTGCTACTCTATACTGTTTGCTTCTGGCTCCTCTGTAACCTTTAGCCAGTTTTAATACTCTGTTATGTTTTTTCTTAGCGTTCATGCCGCCTTTAATTCTTGCCATTTCTTATTTTCCTCCTTGATCTGTTGGGCGTAACTCTACCTTGCAAAAATTACATGTAAGGTAAGATTTTCTTCATGTTCTTTACGTTTGTTGCATCAACAGTAGTCTGTTTTCTCAGGTTTCTTTTTCTCTTCTGAGATTTCTTGGTTAAGATATGGCTCTTGTAAGCTTTATTTCTTACTAATTTTCCTGTTCCTGTTGTTTTAAAAATCGCTTTGCAGCTGCTCTGCTTGTTTTTACCTTTGGCATTTTAATTTCCTCCTTGATATTGATTCAAATGTATTTTAACGTTTAGCCGTCAAAAATCATGGTCATGCTTCTGCCTTCCACCTTCGGCGCTTTGTCAACCGTTGCAATATCGGACAGACTCTCTGCAAATTCATCGAGGATGTATTTGCTGCTGTTCATATGTGCCATCTCACGGCCGCGGAAACGAAGTGTTACTTTTACTTTGTCTCCCTTTGTAATGAACTTGCGGGCTGCACCTACTTTGGTATTAAGATCATTGGTGTCAATGTTTGGAGAAAGGCGAACTTCCTTGATTTCAATTGTTTTCTGTTTTTTCTTTGCTTCTTTTCCTTGCGGGCCAGTTCATATCTGTACTTTCCGTAGTCGATAATTTTGCAAACCGGCGGTTTCGCTGTCGGAGCAATTTTCACAAGATCCAGACCTGCTTCCTGTGCTTTCAGGTACGCATCTCTGGCAGACATAATTCCAAGCTGTTCTCCGTTCTGACCGATCAGACGAATTTCTCTGTCTCTGATCTGCTCATTAATCATTAATTCGCTAATTGTAGTGCACCTCCATCATTATAAAAGACTGTGTTCCCGCATTTTGCGGTGTAACGAAATCAAACTCGGCTCACCGGACCGGAATTTGACTGATAACGCAAGAAAAGTGGATAGACAGACTATCCACTTAACATTGTACATAAATCTCTACACAAAGAGAACTTAAGATCAATATTGGACCGTAGTCGCGTGTTTGCGCTAGGGTGAGAGTGGATACTCTACTTTCATTTTTCTCAGACTATTGCAGTATAGCACTCTCCCATCCTGTTGTCAATACTGATTTTCGCAATTTTTTCGTATTTATCTCCCGCAGCCACAGCGGAAGGAGCTGCACTCGGTTTCCTGGCAGCTGCATGCGCTGTCTCCGGCGATATGGATGTCTCCGGCTTCGCATTTACAGTTGTCGTTAAAGGTACAGTTCTGCGCCTTGCAGTCGACACCGATTTTCGTACAGCCGCAGCCGGTAGAGTTGAACATCGTGCCCTCACCGCGCTCCTTGAAGCTCTCGCAGCACGTTTCCATGGAGCTTTTGGCTTCGCTTCCGCCTACGCGGATATCTCCTTTGGAACAGAGCTCGTTCTGGTTGTAAACACAGGTCATAGCGGAACAACTTAATGCTGGCATAATAAATTACCTCCTGAAATTTAGTTTTCTGCGGTTTCGCCCGCATAGAAACCATTATTTCCAAGAGGTAATTTTTATGCCTTATTTATTTGATAATACCAGTGTCCAAAGTTTGGAAATCCGACGCAAGCAAAGCTTGCACGAGGATTTTTAAATTTTGGACACGCCAAAACATGAGTAAGTAGCCATTTTTTCGAAGAAAAATGAGCGGAGTACGAATGTTTTGAAGATTGCGGGAGTACGAAGTACGGAGCAATCTGGTATCATAGGTGTCAATTTTTTTGACACCTACCTTATTTATTTTCTTTTGTTTCAACAGTAACCGGGCGGTTAACGCGGCTTGCGATTTCTTCTTTGATATCTGCGATAAACTGCTCCAGGCTTCTCTGGCCTTCATCACCTGCAAAACGGCTTCTGACAGATACAAGACCTGCCTCTTCCTCTTTTGCTCCGGCGATCAGCATGTATGGAATCTTCTGTCCCTGTGCCTCACGGATCTTATATCCAATCTTCTCGGAACGGGTATCCATCTCTGCGCGGATGCCTGCCTCGTGAAGGGCGTCCAGAACCTTCTTGCCGTAATCTGCGTATTTGTCGGAGATTGGCAGAACCTTTACCTGTACCGGTGCAAGCCAGGTTGGGAATGCACCTGCAAAGTGCTCGATCAGGATACCGATGAAACGCTCAACAGAACCGTAAACAACACGGTGGATCATAATCGGACGATGTTTCTCTCCGTCTGCTCCTGTGTATTCCAGTTCGAATCTCTGCGGCAGCTGGAAGTCAAGCTGGATGGTACCGCACTGCCACGTTCTTCCGATGGAGTCTTCCAGATGGAAGTCGATCTTCGGGCCATAGAATGCGCCGTCGCCTTCGTTGACTACATAGTCAAGGCCAAGATCATCGAGTGCGCCGCGGAGACCTTCGGTTGCTACCTCCCAGTCCTCATCGCTTCCCATGCTGTCTTCCGGACGGGTGGACAGCTCTACGTGATATTTGAATCCGAACAGTTTGTAAACCTGGTCAATCAGGTTTGCAACGCCTTTGATTTCATCTTTGATCTGCTCCGGTGTCATGAAGATATGGGCATCGTCCTGGTTGAAGCAGCGTACACGCATCAGGCCGTGCAGCTGGCCGGATTTCTCATGACGATGTACCAGGCCAACCTCTGCCAGACGCAGCGGCAGATCACGGTAGGAACGAGGCTCGGATTTGTAAACGAGAACGCCGCCCGGGCAGTTCATCGGTTTGATTGCATAATCTTCATCGTCGATGACGGTGGTATACATGTTTTCTTTGTAGTGATCCCAGTGACCGGAGGTCTCCCACAGACGACGGTTCAGGATGATCGGAGTGGAGATTTCTACGTATCCTGCTTTTCTGTGGATTTCACGCCAGTAATCCATCAGTGCATTTTTCAGATCCATTCCTTTTGGAAGGAAGAACGGGAATCCCGGGCCGTCCTCACTCATCATAAACAGGCCGAGCTCTTTTCCGAGTTTTCTGTGGTCACGTTTCTTTGCTTCCTCGATCATGTGGAGGTACTCTTCGAGCTCTGCTTTCTTTGTGAATGCAGTTCCGTAGATTCTCTGCAGCATCTTGTTTTTCTCGCTGCCTCTCCAGTATGCACCTGCAAGGCTGGTCAGTTTGAAGGCTTTGACCGGCTTTGTGCTCATCAGATGAGGGCCTGCGCACAGGTCCGTGAATTCACCCTGGCGATAGAAGCTGATGACTGCGTCTTCCGGCAGATCTTCGATCAGTTCTACTTTATATGGCTCTTCTTTTTCTTTCATGAAGGCGATGGCTTCTGCTCTCGGCAGTTCGAAGCGCTCCAGTTTCAGATCCTCTTTTACGATTTTCTTCATCTCTGCTTCGATTTTTTGCAAGGTCTTCGCTGGTGAGCGGAGTCTCTCTGTCTACATCGTAGTAGAATCCGTCTGCGATGGACGGTCCGATGGCCAGTTTGGTATCCGGGTACAGTCTCTTGATGGCCTGTGCCATGATATGGGATGTAGTGTGACGGAATGCTGCTTTTCCGCCTTCATCGTTGAAGGTCAGAATGGAAAGATTGCAGTCCTTGTCGATGACGGTACGAAGGTCTTCTACTTCGCCGTTTACTTCACCTGCACAGGCCATTCTTGCAAGGCCTTCGCTGATGTCTGCTGCGATCTCAATGATGGATTTCGGTTCGGAGTACTCTTTGGTACTTCCATCTTTCAGTGTGATGATCATTTGCTTTACCTCTTTCTTTGTATATTTTTCGCAAGCGTGTTTCAGAATTTTTATACTTTTTACAGCAACAAAAAAGGTCCCTTCTGACACGCTTATGCTGTCAAAAGGGACGATGTATTTTCATTCACCGCGGTTCCACCCATTTTGTTTTTCAAACCACTTCATTTGACGATAACGGAATCACCGGGCCGGATTGGGGCCGCTCAGAGCTGGTCTTCGATCACGTTCCTGTTAAAACCCTTGCACCACAAAAGCGGGGTTTCCTCTCTGTCACATTCGCTGTGATTTACTCGTCTCTTCTACGCTTTGTTTTTTAGTGTTCGGTGCTTTTTGGCTCCCGATAGTTTTAGATTATATCACCCAATGCGTGGTTGTCAAGACCTGCATGGGCGTAAAAATTTATTTTCCCGGCGATTTTTGTCCTGCTGTCTGCAGAGCAATTTTTTCTTTTGCTTTTTCCGGCATTTCCAGCAGGGCAAACTCGTAAAAGATGCCGTAAATATACGTGATTCCACGGATATCGCCCAGCGCTTTCGGGCGCTCGACAACCGGTCTTTCGCTCTCCTGCTGTAATTCCAGTACTTTCTGATATGCACTCCGGACGGAACTCCAGACAAGGCTTTTACTTTTCTCCCGGCGGTCGATCCAGAGTTCTTTGGTGTAGGTGCCGCTTCTTCCATATTTCATATGGTAGGAATACGGCAGACCGGAATACGTATGGAATTCAAACTCCTGGAACGCGACAACGCAGTCCCACAGGGCTTCTTCTGTCCGTTCCTCATGAAGCCTCCAAAGAGCCTGTTCTCTTTTTTCCTGTAAATTTCCTGTGCTTCTTTGTTCTCTTCCATCTTTTTTGTCTTCTCCGTCGTATCCTTTATTCCACCAGAAATTGATCCAGCTCTGCCGCGACCACCGGATTGATTTTTACCTGAGGATGATCGATTTTTCTTCCCTGTGTGACGACCATCTCTACTTTGCGGAGAGCACGAAGATCCTCAAGCGGGTTTTCGGCGGTCACGATAAGATCGGCGGATTTGCCGGGCTCGATGGTTCCGGTTTCGGCTCCGATTCCGGCCATTTCGGCAGCGCGGGCGGTTGCGGTGTAAAGCGCGAAGGCGTTGGAGACGCCGACATATTTATGGAAGTAAAAGAGTTCCCGCCAGAAGTCGTACTGCGTGATCCACGGACAGCCGACATCGTTTCCGAGGACGACGGGGATGTCGTTGGCGATGGCTTTTTTCGCACAATCTATGATTCCTTCGAAAACAACGTTACCATTGAACTGCTCTACCTCAGTTGCGTTGGTGATGGAACGGTCGAACAGCGCATACGGCAGGGCCGGGGACAGTGTCGTACATAGAAATGCATTCTTTTCTTTGAACAGGCGAATCATATCGTCATCCATTTTTGCACCGTGCTCGATCGAATCCACACCGTTTTCCAGTGCCACGCGGACACCCTGCGGCGATTCGACATGGGCGGCGACTTGATAGCCGAGTGCATGCGCCCGGTTACAGACGGCTTTTACCATTTCCGGTGCCATTTTGAGTTCTCCCGGAACGCCTTTTTCCTTTGGCATCCAGCACACCGCCGGTGATCATCAGCTTGATCAGGTTGACATTTTCGCATTTTGCCTCATCTACATGGGCGACTGCCGCATCGATACTCTCTGCTGCGATCGCTACCGAACCTGCCATGTGCCCGCCCGGTACAGAGATTCCCTCGTTTGCGGCAAGGATTCTCGGGCCGGTCTTTTTACCGGCTTTGATTTCATCGCGCAGCCGTGTATCGAAAGTGCCAAGACCACCGACCGTGCGGATCGTGGTAACGCCGCTTAGCAGTTCATCTTTTGCGAAGCCTGCTACCATGCGGTAGGCGATCGCGCGGGAAATTCTGTTGCTCATCAGGGTTTTGACGAGTTTTGCGTTGTCGCGCTGCTTCTTCTGCGGTTTTCCATTGCCTGCGAGATGGACATGCATGTTGATCAGTCCGGGCATGATGTATTTTCCCTGCAGATCTATCTCCGTATAGCCGGAAAGTCTGGTTTCTTCCGGGACAATCGCTGCGATTTTTTGCTCCTTCCGTCAGAATGATCAGACCGGTCTGAACCTGCATATCTTTCGTTCCGTTTAGGATTTTTCCCGTTTTTGTAGGCATATTTCATACTCAATTCCCTCTTTTCTGCCAAACGTATTATGTTTTATTTTAACACGTCAGAGAGGGATTTTGCGACAGAAAAATCGTTTTCTCTGTTTTTATTTTTCTTTTATTCTGCCCCGCATAACTGCCCTCACACCGCCGAACAGAACACCGGCAACAGCCCATAGGATCCAGGTTTTATCCCATTCTCTCGTCTGGAAGCTCCATACAAGATAGATGGCGGTGACAATACACCAGTAGGCGGTTGTAAAAACTTCTGTTTTCTTTTTGTATCGTTTTCTTCCGGTGTATATTCGCCTTCCTGCAGCAGGATGACGTAGCTTCCATTTATGGTGCTGACCCGCACAATGAAAAAGACACCAACGGCGACCAGAAGCAGCAGGATGGATACGGTGGCTGTGATGATGTAGTCCGGCTGGCTGAATGCAATGGCAGCGAACATCGGGATAACTGCCAGAATACAGAGGGTAACACCGGCGGCGATTCCTCTGGTAAAGGTGCTTTCGTAGTCCTTTTTCCGTTCCTGAACAAGGCCGGTTACACCATAGGCAGTTTCTATTCTCTCCTTTTCCAGATATTCATACTGCTGTCCGTGAATACTGTAGGATACGAAAATCACAACAGCAGCGGCAACCAGCAACAACAAAACGGAGATGCCTGCTCCCGTTGCCATGTTTTCGCTGATGTTTTCTATATGGGAATCGGAAAGTCCGGCAAGGAAGATCAGCAGCGCCGGGCTGATGATACAGAGCGCAACAGCTCCGGCGAGTGTCGGCCCTGTTTTCCGTCTCCATTCCATGAACGCGTTTGCTTCTTCCATCGATACACTCCGCACGGATGACTCCTCTGCGGCGTATTCCAGTATTTCTGTTCCTGTCTCTGATTTTAATTCGTCTTTTAACAGATAGTCGGTGCTGATC